>Ga0210044_10000733_pt1 | contig 49947 bp, 37 predicted proteins | sample CryGey13umfilter_2_FD_183959 | JGI IMG/M metagenome (GOLD analysis project Ga0210044, IMG submission 183959) | Groundwater microbial communities from aquifer in Utah, USA - Crystal Geyser 4/9/14 3 um filter (SPAdes) (version 2) | ecosystem: Environmental > Aquatic > Deep subsurface >...
AGGGACGAGGTACTGGGACTCCAGGAGGCTGCGCTGGGGGGAGCGGGCGCGGAACATCTGGCCTTCCTTGGCTCGGTGTATGAAGTGTTTGGTGGCACGACCGGTATATCGCGGATTCTAACACGGGGCAGGGGTTTTTACGAGGGAATCAATATTGGGTTTCATCTTGTCTTCCTTTCTGCCGAACTAGTAATCGACTATTCTATAATATCGCGGCCAACGCGAATATACCGCCCATGCAATCCCATTTTCCGAATAAAGGCTATCGCCTGTAACCGCATTATGTCAACTACAGTTAGCGCAGAGGAGGGTAAGTCCTCTGTGCAATGGATAGTGGCCGGACCCGGGATTCCGCGCAACGAACCGTCGGATTACCCTGGCCCACCAGAGTCGATCCGCCGACGCCCCCATGGGTCCGGATCCTATCGGCAAAGGAAACGACCCCGGCCGAAACCGGGGTCGTTATTCGTCTCATCGTCTCTCGGCTTGCGACCGGTGGCCGCGACCGATCTAGCCGAAGTTCTTCGCCGCGAAATCCCAGTTCACGACGTTCCACCACGACTCGATGTAGGCCGGGCGGGCATTGCGCTTGTCGACGTAGTAGGCGTGCTCCCAGACGTCGATGGTCAGCACGGCGGTGCCGTCGAGGTTCAGGGCCGAGGCCGCGTCGTCGGTGTTGACGATCTCCAGCTTGCCGTCGCCCTTCTTCATCAGCCAGGTCCAGCCGCTGCCGAACTTGGTGGCCGCGGACTTGCTGAACTTCTCCTTGAAGTCGGCGAAGCCGCCGAAGGAGGCCTTGATGGCGTCGGCCAGGGCGCCGCTCGGCTCGCCGCCGCCCTTGGGGCTCAGGCCGTTGAAGTAGAAGGTGTGGTTCCAGACCTGGGCGGCGTTGTTGTACAGGCCGCCGGCCGGAGCCTTGCGCACGATGTCCTCCAGGGGCATGTCGGCGAACTCGGTGCCCTCGATGAGGTTGTTCAGGTTCTTCACGTAGGCCGCGTGATGCTTCCCGTGGTGGTATTCCAGGGTCTCGGTCGAAATATGGGGCTCCAGGGCGTCCTGGGCATACGGCAAAACAGGCAGTTCGTGCTTCATGACTTACTCCTTGGCTATGGTGAAGCGGCGGATCACGCCGACGATCGAATCCATATCAATGCCAGCCCAGAATAGGGACATATTTTGAAAACCGCAACGCATTCGCGTTTACGGCGCGGGAGGTCCGCCGGTCTCGGGTTTGCCCTCGGTGGGGTTGTCGTAGAATCGCGTGGTGGGGTAGGCGAAATCGATGTCCGGGCTCTCCGCGAAGGCCGTCAGGACGTCCTCCCAGATCCCCGTGGCCGAGCTGCGCCGTTTGCGCGGGTCGCAGATGTAGCGCAGGGTGAGCACCACGCCGGAATCCGCCACGCTGGTCCACACGATGGGCGTCAGGTGCTGGAAGAAGATCATGTATTTGCGACTGGCGTGGCGCACCTGGCGGGCGGCCTTGTCGCTCTGGACGGCGCTGTGACGCTCGGCGATCTCCAGCAGGATCTCCTTGGCCCGCTTCCAGTCGCTCTCGAACGTCACCATCACCGGGACCTCGTTCCAGATGAACTCGAAGCCCGCCGTGAAGTTGGCCACCGCGTTCTTGAACACCCAGCCGTTGGGGATGTGGAGGATGCGGCCTGTGCTCTGGTCGGCGTCCACCCAGTTGCCGATCTCGATGAGCGAGAACTGAAACAGCCGCTGGTCGATGACGTCGCCCTTGATCCCCCCGATCTCGATGCGGTCGCCCACCACGAAGGGTTTGCGCGAATTGATGAAGATCCAGCCCGCGAGATTGGACAGGGGATCCTGCAGGGCGATGGCCAGCCCCGCGCTCACGAAGCCCAGATAAGCCGTCCAGCCGGTGAACCCCCCGAACCAGATGATCATCGTGGCGATGAAGATCAGGATTCCGGTGATGTAATTGAAGGTCTTGTGGACGATGTAGCGGCGTGAGACTTCATCGAGCCGGCGGTCCGCCACCGAACGGAACACCCTCTGAACGCCGATGAACAGGACCCAGACTACCAGGGTTTTTGACAGCTTGGCCAGCACGCTCGGCGACAGACCCAGGTTGTCCTGGCTCCACGTCATCACCGTCTGGATGAAATCATGCATGTCCAGCCCTTCCGTTCTGAACGATTGCCACCGGCGCAGGCCACTGTATGATAGGCTGCAGGAAAATCCCACTGCTTTCGACCCGCAAGGCGGCACCCTTGGCCCGCAAACTCGGCACCTTCACCGGAGTCTTCACGCCCACCATCCTGACGATCCTGGGCGTGATCATGTACCTGCGTTTCGGCTGGCTGGTGGGTCAGCTCGGCCTGAGCCGGGTGATCCCCATCGTGCTGCTGGCCAACGCGATCACCCTCATCACCTCGCTGTCGTTCTCGGCCGTAGCCACCAACAAGCCCATCGGCGGGGGCGGCGCCTACTTCATCATCTCGCGCAGCCTCGGCATGGAGGCGGGGGGCGCCATCGGCGTGCCGCTGTTCCTGTCCCAGGCCCTGTCGGTCACCCTCTACGCGTATGGTCTGGCCGAATCGCTGCGTTTCGTGCTGCCGGATCTGCCCCTTGCCCAGACCACGTACGGGGTGATCCTGGCCGTGGGCCTGCTGGCCTACTTCGGCGCGGAAAAGGCGCTGCGGGCGCAGATGCCGTTGCTGGTGCTGGTGGCCGCGTCGCTGGTGGCCCTGGCCGTCGGTGCGGTGATGCGTCCGGTAGGGAGCTCCTTGCAGACTCCCGTCGGGGAGATCGGATTCTGGGACGGGTTCGCGGTGTTCTTCCCTGCCGTCACCGGCGTCATGGCCGGCCTGGGCCTGTCCGGCGACCTGAGCAATCCCATGCGCTCCCTGCCGCGCGGCACCTTCGCCGCGGTGCTCACGGGCCTGGGCGTGTACCTCCTGGTGCCCTTCCTGCTGGCCCGCGGCGCATCGCCCGACGCCCTGCGCACCGACCCTTTGGTCTGGTCCCGCGTGGCCGCAGGCGGAGCGTATCTCGTGCTGCCCGGCCTGTGGGCTGCCATCTTCTCCTCGGCGGTGGGCTCGATCCTCGGCGCGCCGCGCACCCTGCAGGCCCTGGCCCGCGACGGTCTCATGCCGCACTTCCTCGATCGCCACAATCGCGATGGCGAACCGGACCTGCTGCCCGCCCTGTTGATCTCGCTGATTCTGGCCCTGGGTGCCGTTTCGCTGGGCGACCTGAACACCGTGGCCGAAGTGGTCTCCATGTTCTTCTTGACCGTGTACGGCGCGGTGAACGTGGTGGCGGCCTTCGAGGCCCTCAGCGGCGACCCCAGCTGGCGACCCAGCATCCGGACCCCCTGGCTGGTGAACCTGGGCGGGGGCGTGGCCTGCCTGGCGGTGATGGTGCTGATCAACCCACTGGCCGGCCTGATCGCCCTGCTGGCCGAGCTGGTGCTCTTCCTGGGCCTGGCTCGTCGCGAGTTTTCCACCGGTTGGGGCGATGCCCGCCGCGGCCTGTACGAGAACCTCATCCGCTGGGCGCTGGTCCATCTCGACCGCCATCCCATGACCGCCCGCAGCTGGCGCCCGCACATTCTGGTCTTCGTCTCGGATCTGGGGCAGGAAATGGATCTGGTGCGGCTGGCCGACTGGTTCTGCCGTCACCGCGGCGTGGTCACGGTGTGCCGCTTGCTGGTGAACGAAGTCGTGGACAATCCCGAACTGATCGCCGGCCACGAGTCCATGCGCAACGAACTGCTGGAGGCCGGGCTGGCCGCCTTCCCCGAGATCGACCTGACCGACGATCTCGTGGACGGCATCGTGGACGTGGCCCAGGCCAACGGCATGGGCGGCATCACCAGCAACACCGTACTGCTGGGATGGCCCAGCGAGCCCAGCCTGCAGGTGGAATTCCTGCAGGCCCTGCGGCGGCTCGAACTGCTGAACAAGTCCATCATCCTGGCGCAGGTGCAGAACTCCCTGACGGCGCGCGCAGCATTCAGCGAGCCGCGCATCATGGTCTGGTGGGGCGGCCTGCAGCGCAACGGCGACCTCATGCTCCTTTTGACCTATCTGATGACCGGCAACCCCACCTGGCGCAACGCGCACATCCGCATCATGAGTCTGGCCTCCACCGAACTGATGAGGCAACAGACCGAACGCAACCTGAATAGCCTGCTGGGGGCCATTCGCATCCGGGCTGAAGTCGAGGTCCTGCTGCGCGATCCCCGGGTGAAGGTCGCCGACGTGATCCGCGAACGCAGTCGCCAGGCGGAGTTGGTGGTCATGGGCCTGGCCACCCCCGAACCCGGCCAGGAAGCGGAATACGCCGCCCGCATGGAAGCCCTCACCGAAGGCTTGCCCAACGTGCTGTTCGTCAAGAATGCCACGTGCTTCGTGGGGGAGCTGGTGTCGATGCCGGATGAGGAGTCAGAGCCCGAAGAGGAATCCTCGCCCGATCATTCCAAGTGAAAAATATTGTTCGGTTTCGTCATGCCGACCGTCTTCCCTCCTAGAGGCCGGATGCGCCTGTCGCCCACCCACCCGTTGCGGAAGATCCCGAGGCATCTTTGCGATGTCGACGCCCGGAGGTTTCGATGAAGACCAAGCTGTTGTGTCTGGCCATGTTAATTCTTCTGTCCCTGGTTGCCGCCGCCGGGACATCCGCGGCTGATCCCGACCCTTCATCGGCCTCCATGCGGCCTGTGGATTCCCCCACCAAAGCGGAAATCGCCGCCATCACCGAGTTGATCAAGGAACACCGGCAGAATCTTCGCGAACTCCTGACCCTGGCCGAATCCCTGGAGCCGTCCCCTGCCCGGGACGACGTCCTGGCGAAGATCCAGGCGGCGAAATCCGGGATGGAAGTCCGCATGATCGAAGCCAGGATCCGCTATGCGACGGAAGCCGGCCAGTGGGAGCGCGTGAGCGCCTTGCAGGAAACGGCGAAGAAGTTGCGCGCACCCCATGCTTCTTACGTGACCGAACAGACCGAGGCGGAGGTGGAAAAATGAACACCACCTCACGGCTCCAAAACCTCTGCGTGATGATCTTGCTCGGATTGGCCTTGTTGGCCGCTCCGGCGGGAGCCGGCGTGGACCACTCACCCCTCAAGCTCCGCCTGAAGCAACCGCCGCGGGCCGCCAAGGCCTGGGAATCCTTCCAGGATGTGTTCGTGGTCCTGGCCGGAGCCGATGTCAAGGTGACGGATATCGCCTTCACCGGCAAAGGCTGGCAGGCCCGACAATTCGCGGGACCCGGCGACATCTTCCTGACCAGGGGCCAGATCCTCGAGATCCCCTTCGCTGCGACGCCGACGGATCCCTCCCAGCCGTTGGGCATCAGCTACAAGGTCGAAGGGTACTCCTTCCATGCCACGGTGAACATCGGCGCCGACAAGCTCGCGGACCTGACGGCCCCGGCCCGGCTCGTGCCCGACAAGGGTTCCAAGGTCGTCGCCCGGGACCAACGTTGGCCCGAACGGACCTATGCGGAAATCGCGGAAAGCCAGAAGAACTGGGGAGAGAAACAGCTCTCCGACGATCCCAACAAAACTCCCGGTGACAAGGCCCGCACCATCACCGTGCGCGGCACCAACGGCTACTGGCGATACGAAAACCGGGGAACCCCGGCGGCCCGCCCCACCTGGGAGCCAAGTTCCCAGATCGCCGTCTATATCATGGATGAAGATACGGGCTTCGACGACGTGCTTGGCTTCGCGTACGCCAACGCCGACGGAACATTCGAAATTTCCTTCACCTGGGACCCCTGCTACCTGTGCGAGGACAACCCGGACATCTACGTCGAGACCCTGGCCCTGGATGCCAACGTGGATGTCCAGACCACCTGGCTGGAATGGACCTACGGCTGGGACTCCTGGGTCGAGGACGACTTCACGGGTACCGAGCTCAATTTCGGCGGTTCCATGCCCGACAAGAACGTGCCCGCCGCCCATCTCTTCCAGATCTATCACCGCGCCGCGAACATCTTCGAAGATCAGGGATATGCGATGGAGCGCATCGATATCCAGTGGCCGGAAGACGACCCTCCGTCCTACTACAACCCCGTGTTCAACGAGATCCACATCGATAAGGGTTCCGAGTGGAACGAGGGCACGTACCTGCACGAGTACGGCCATTTCTGGGACGACCTCTACTCCCTCAGCGGCTGGCCCGACTACGACAACGGGATCTGCAACGTGGGCGGCGAACCCAGCCATTGCCAATGGTGCCAGGAAAACGACTCGCCCACCGTGGTCAGCGAAGCCTTTGCCACCTACGTCGCCTATCTCCTGGGAGACGAGCTCAACAATTTCCTGCCGAAGCCCGACGTCTTCCGGTACACCGAAAACCTCGGGGAGTGCTACGACAACCTTGGCCAGCCATGCCCCTGCGACCCCCTCATGACCGAAGGCTTCCAGACCGCATTCTGGGTCGATGTGGCCGATGACCTGAACGAGAACGACCAACGTGTCGACCCGCTCCACTCCGATGTCTTGACCCTGAGCGGCTGGACCCTGATGAGCATCGCCGACATGCAGGCCCCCCAGAGCGCTGCGGCCTACTACGCCGAGCTCGTGGCCCGGTATCCCCAGTACAAGGAAGAACTGTGGGAAACGGCCATGAACAACGGGCAGGACTACGATGACTTTCCGCCACCCAGGATTTCCGACCTGACCAGCGCCACCCACACCGTCAACATGCCCTCACCCGACCAAACGGTGGAACTGACCTGGAGTACACCCCAGGACGACGCCTCCGGCGTATCCGGCTATTCCTATGTGATTACCCAGTTCCCCGGCACCCCCCCGGCCTCGTCGTCCCCCACCATTGGGGACGTCAATTTCCTGAACACCCCGCCCATCCGCGCCGGAACCTGGTACATCAACATCGCCACCTTCGACCGGGCGGGAAACAAGTCCCAGAATTTTGCCACCTTCGGCCCGGTCGTCATCCGTGAACCTTACCCGGCCGACCTCCGTCCCCAGGGTTCCTCCAGCTGGGAACAACCCCTGGTGGTGTACCAGAGTTGGTATTCCGGCGGCCCCATGAACCTTTCCCCCAACCTCCTCGGCGGCCACGCCCTCAACACATATTTCGCCATGAGCTTCTACAACAACGGGGAATCCGGTTTCAGTGAAGTGACCAACATGGACACGTCATTGGATGGTGTTATCATCGACACCCTGCCCATGCCGGGAATGTCCGATTTTTCCTACACCGCGCGGGTGAACTACGCCCAGCGGCCTATCGACGGCGGCCGTCACACCATCGGGATGGTTCTCGATTCCGGGGAAACCCTTCCGGAAACCGACGAGACCAACAACACCTTCGGGGCCCAGTACACCTGGAGTCCGCCTGCCCTGACGACGGGAACCAGGATTACGGGAACGGCCCCGCCGGACCCCTTCGGCGGTATCGCCGAATTCGGCGGGTGGTACTACAACGCCAAGGGCTACACTTTCGACAATTCCGCCAACTGGGAGGCCGTGTCCTGCACCGCCAACAACACCAACTATGACTACGACCTCCGGCTTCACCAGCCACGCACTTCGAACACCACCGGTTTCGGTGAATATGAGGCCTACTCCCGGCGACCGGCCGGCGCGCTGGATGTCGTCCTGATCAACCGGCATATGCTGGCGGCCCAAACCTGGAACGTCGGCGTCATCGGCGATCCGGTTCAAAACCCGGCAAGCTTTCCGAGCTTCACCCTCGACCGGGTGGCCAACCAGACCATCCTGCCCCTGGGATCCCATGCCTGGTCCTGGGCCAGTTCCGAGCGACTCTCGCTCAAGGAATTCCGGCTCTTCACCCTGGATTCCAACGACCTGACCCTCACCCTGACCACCAACGCACCCCAGAAGAAGGTCCACATGGGCTGGTTCGGCCCCGCCTTTTCCCGCGGGCCCCTGGACGAGGCCACCCAGACCGTGACCACCGACGCGACGGGCACGGCCGTCATGCGCATGGACAACTTGGGATTGAACATGCTGGGGTATCATTGCCTCGCGATCTATCGCGATCCCTCCGATGGCACCACCACCATGAATCTCGAGTTGACCATCGCCCAGACTCCACCGGATCTCATTCCCGTGGTGCCCGAGGTCTGGATCGCGCCCCTGGTGCCGAATCATCTCCAGATGGCCGCTGGTGTCATGCCCGACACCCTGTTCGGAAACACGTTCCTGACGGGCGGCACCTACCTGAACCAAGCCGTCACGAACATCGGCGGGCTCGACGCCTTCGGCGTGCGGTCGCAGGTTTACCTCGACGGAAAACCGTTCACCCCGGAGGTCGACTGGGACCGGGTGAATGAGCTCCAGGTGGCCACCAACATCGGAACCCAGTTCCATTCCCTTCGCGGCGGCCGCCACACCCTCAGCCTGCACGTGGATCACGGGGACTCGGTGACCGAAGGCGACGAGACCAACAATATCTATGGCGCCCAATGGGTGTGGTCTCCCCTCAACCTGACTTTCGGGAATACCACCTTCCGTCCGCTTGCCGTCGACCACCGGGGCGGGTTTGAAGACATCACCGCCATCGAGCCCGTATCCGACAACTGCGACGGTCTTCGCCTCCCCGCCCCGACCACCGAACAACCCGGCAACTGGCAACTCGTCGCCGCGATCGCCCCCGATTCCACTTTCCTGAATCTGCAGCTCCACGAGATCGCCGGCGGGGTGAAGGACGGATTCTCGATTACAACCCGGCTGCACAACAGCAACTGGCTTCCCGGCGGAACCAGCTACATCCTCATCAACAATCGCCGCACCCCCAAGCGGGCCTTCGACGTCGGCATCGTCGGCGGCGTCGGGACTGGCGGTTATTACGCGGAGGCGGTGAATTCCACGGACCTGGGTTCAAATCCGACCGGATCCCAGGAAGCCCGCAAGATGGGGCCCATGGAAATCGCCCACATCTACGAGATGGAACTCGAACCCGGCGCCTACACGGTGCAGGTCGCCAATTACGAGAAGAGTCTCAACTGGGGCTTGGCCGTCCATTGCGATTCCACCATTTACAACCCCATCTATCAACGACGCAGCGCCGCCACGATCGGGGCGGCCTGGACCAATCCTCCCGGTGTGGACGAGCAGGTGACTTTCACCGCCGATTTCACCGCGAAATACTGCATCGTGGTGTTCCGGCCCGACAGCCGGGACATCCAGGATGGCGGATCCTATGTCCTCAGCATCCTGCATGGGTTGTCCGGCGTCGGGGATCCCCCGCGCATCGAACGCTCCGCGCTGACGGGGATCTACCCCAACCCGTTCAACCCGCAGACGACCATCGCCTTCGACCTCGTGAAATCCGGCCGAACCCGCGTGGACGTCTATGATGTGCGCGGTCACCGGATCAAGAGCCTCTGGCAGGGGACCATGGAAGCCGGATCGCACCGGTTGCCCTGGAACGGGCGCGACGATCGCGGCGCCAACGTGGCCAGCGGGGTCTATTTCGTGCGGCTGGTGGGGGATGGATTCAGCGATACGCGCCGGGCCGTGCTCGTCGAGTAGCCCAGCGGTTCGGTGTGCATTCTTCGGGGCGGTGTGATATCCTGATCTCCTATGGCATCGCACCGCAGCAGGATTTCCGTTTGGATGGGGGTGGCCGCTCTGGCGGCGACCTTCTTTGCTCATTTCGTCCAGGCCGCACCGGCCGACCCCCTGTTTTCGGCCCTGAGGGATTCATTCAACGCCCAGGTGGCCGACCGACGCTACGACGCCGCCGTCGCCTCATCGCGCCGGTTGGTGGCGGGACTTGACAGCCTCGCCGTCGAATCGACCGCTCCTTCGGACCTGGCTTCCGGTCTGGAAATGCTGGCGCGCAGCCTGCGCTTGTCGGGCAAGTCGCGGAGCGAGGAAACCCTGGCGATCGCCCGACGCGCCGAGGCCCTCTGCCGAAACCATCCGGAAATCGACGCCGACGTCCGGGCCGGCTGTTTCAACACCCTGGGCTTGATTCACTTTCAGCGCTCCGAATCCGATCCCGCCCTGGCGCTGTTCCGGGAGGCGACGGAAATCTGGCGGGAAGAACGCGGGAGCCAGGATCAGCGGGTAGCCACCGGGCTGAACAACCAGGGCCTCGTCCTCGAAGAGATCGGGCGGGATGTCGAGGCCAAGGAAGCGCTGGAGCAGGCGGCGGACATCTACCGGACGCGCCGAGATGAACCGTCCTACCGGGCCAAGCTGGCCCAGACCACCATGGCCCTGGCCAAGCTGGACATCAAGCTCGGCGACTACGACGAGGGCCTGCGGCGCGGGGAATCCTCGGTCGCCGTCTATCGGGAACAATTCGGGCCGGACGACGCGCGGGTCGGATCCGCCCTCGCCGATCTCGGGGCCCTGGCGCGAACCACCGGTGAACTCGACCGGGCCCAGCAACTCTACGACAAGGCCATCGCAATCCTGGTTGCCGGTTACGGACCCCGCCATCCGGAAGTGGGCCGGATCCTCAACAATCTCGGCAATGTCCACGCCGATCTGGGGAACATCGCCGCGGCCAGGGATTGTTTCGAACGCGCCCTGGCCATCACCGAAGAGCAGGAAGGGCCGGACTCCCCTCGCACGGGGGTCCGTTTGCTGAACCTGGGGTCGATCATGTTCGAGCTCGGGGACGGGCAGTTGGCGCTGGCCCACCTTCGCCGGGTGGAATCCATCTTCCAGTCCCGGCTCGGCCCGGACCATCTCTACATGGGATACGCCAGCGAGGAACTGGGTCATGCCCTGGCCGCCCTGGAGGGACCGGAAGCGGGCATATCCCGGATCGAGGCCGCCCGCGCCATCTTTGAGGCCAAACTGGGGTCGGATCATCTCGCCGTGGCCGAAATCGACAACCAGTTGGGGGAATGGGCGACCGACCTGGGCAAGCTCGATGAGGCGGCCCGCCACCTGGACAAGGCCCGGGCCAGCGTGGATCGCATCTTTCCCGCGGGGCACCCCCTGCTCCTCGAAATCCTGATCAACCAGGCACGGGTAGCCCGGCTGGGCAATGACGCCGGAGCTGCTCTGACCATTCTGGAAAATGCAGCGCCCCTGGGCCAAACCCTGCTGGGGTCCGACCACCCCGCCATGGCCCGGCTCAAGCGCGAAAGAGGGTTGGCCCAGCACCGACTCGGGCGCGATTCCGATGCCCTGAAATCCACCCTGGCCGCCGAAGAGATCAGCCGCCGGAATTTCATCCTGGCCGCCAGCGCCTTTGAGGAATCCCGGGCGCTCGTGCTGGCCGAACGCCGGCTGGTGGGGTTGGACGACGGCATCACGTACTGCCTTTCCTCCCCCTCGCAGGCGGGAAAAAGCGAAGACGTGGTCGCGCTGTGGGGGCAGATCATTCGCTCACGCGGCCTCGTCCAGGAAATCATGGCTCGCCGCCGGCGTGATTCCGGAGACCGCCTTCGTGGCGCCGTTACCGACCTGGCCGACAGCCTGCGGCTGGCCGCCCGGGATCTGGCCCAGTTGGCCATCGCCGGACCCGGTGAGATGGATCCCGCAAGCTATTCCGTCGAACTGGACAGGGCGCGGGCCCGCTGGGACGACCTGGATCGCAGGCTGGGGGTGGTCTACCGCGACCACGTTTCCGACTCTTTCCTGCGGACCATCGACCTGGACGATGTGCGCGCAGGAATGCACGGCTCCGAGGCCCTCGTGTCCTACAAGATGTTCCGATCCGAGGGGCGGGAGAATGGGATGGTCGCAGTGGTCCTGGACTCCGCAACCGCTGCTCCGCGCCTCGTCGACCTGGGACCCGCTGCGGTCATTGAAGAGCGCGTTGCGGCGTGGTTGCGGGACCTGGCGGGATCGGCCGACTCACCGACCATCGGCGAGAAAACATACCGGGTCTCCGGCAGGGGTGTCGCCCACCTCGTCTGGGACTCCCTGGGCCTGGCGCCCGACCTGCAAAACGTGGTCGTCGTCCCCGACGGAGTTCTCAACCTGATCGATTTCCAGACCCTTCCGCGGGGGGAAGACGGCTACCTCATCGACGGCGCGACCCTGGTCAAACTGCTCGGTTCCGAACGAGACCTGGTCAAGGGACAGGATTCTCCGCCGAGCAGATCCTTGCTCGTCATGGGCGGCGCCGACTTCGGCGCTCTCCCGCAGGAATATCCAGCCGTCCATCCCACCCGGGCGGGACCGTTCGGAGCCCTCCGATTCACCGCCCTGCCGGGGTCGCGGCAGGAAGCCGAAACCGTCGCCGACCTGTGGCGCACGCTCGAGGCCGGCGAGGTGTTGTGCCTGACCGGTGCGCAGGCCAGCGAGGCCGCCTTCAAAATGAACGCGCCCCGGTTCGACATCGCCCACCTCGCCACCCACGGTTTCTTCCTGGATCGGACCGCCCCGCAGGGGTCTTCCACCACCCGGGGGGTGGGCCTGGTCGGGCCCGACACGGCGTCGGCGACCGTTTCCCACGAGCCCTTGAATCCCCTTCTCCTGGCCGGACTTGCCTTTGCCGGGGCCAACCGGGACCCCATCGGCGACAGCCCGGAAGACGGGATCCTGACCGCCTATGAAGTCGCCGCCATGGATCTGGACCGGATGGCCCTGGCCGTCCTGTCGGCGTGTCGCAGCGGAGCGGGAACGATTCGTGACGGGGAAGGCATCATGGGGCTGCGCAGGGCCTTCGCCACGGCGGGAGTTCCCAACCTGCTGATGGCCCTGTATCCGGTTCGCGACGATGTGGCCTCGGCCTGGACGCGGCGATTCTACGCTTTCTTCCTGAACGATCGGGGGGGGGTGCATGAAGCAACTCGCGCCGCTTCCCGGGAAATCCTGGCCGAGCGGAGGCGGAATCATCTTTCCGACCATCCTGCGTTCTGGTCGCCGTTCGTGGCCGTCGGACCCGGAGTTGTCGGAACCTCAGCGCGGGTTGGCCAGATCGATGCGCCTGACCCAGATCGCTGACCCCTTGGTTTTGCGGAACGCGGCCAGGGCGCGCTCGGCGCGGGCGATGCGACTGGAATCCGCACCGGCGGTCACCGTCGACGGATCGGGAGCGAGAATCCCCACGCCCCGGAGACGATCGGTCTGCGCGGATGGAATCCGGTAGGCGAACTGGACCTGATCTCCCTGGGCCGGCGGCGGAACATCGGCCAGAAACTCCTCCAGCAACGGCAGGGGATCCGGACTTCCCACCACCAGGAAATGCTCCTGCCCGCCCGCGCTGGAAACCGTCCAGGCATAGGGTTCCCCCTCGCGCCCGACCGGCAACCGCGTGGTCCCCGCGGGCAGGGGGCCGGCCTTGACCTTGTCCGACGAGGGATACAGCAGGAAGACGTTCCCCGTGTCGTCCTCATTGAGGACATAGATGTGCAGGGGCTGGTTCGCTTCGAGGTTCAGGAAGAGGCGATCCCCTGGACGCACCAGGGAGCCGGGGTCCAGCACACGGGGCGGGCTCGCCGAGGCGAGGTACATCGACGCCGTCGCGACGATGGGCAGGGGCGCCGGAGGCCGGATCACCTCCCGGTACAACAGGCCCGAGAGGATGAGCAAGACCAGGACGGGAACGAGGGCCTTGGCCAACACCGCGGAAAATTCCGGCCGCTTGCCGGCCGAGCCGCGCTCAACCGGTTTTTTCGCATCCGACCAGTCGATCAGGGCCTGCAGGCATTCATCCGCCGACCGATAGCGCCCGGCGGGGTCGAGGCAGGTCGCCCGCTCGACGATGCCCAGGAAGCCTTCATCCAGATCCGGACGTCGGCGGCGAAGAGGAGAAACGCTCCCTCCCGCAGCATGGGATCGCAGATCCTCCAGGCTGGCCCCGGTCAACGGGTAGGACCCGCTGACCATATGATCCAGCATCACACCCAGGCCGTAGATGTCTCCCGCCGCGGACGGTTGCCCGCCGCCCAGCACCACCGGATCACAATAGAGCGGCGTGCCCCGAGCGGGATAGCCGTCCCCTTCCCCCGGGTGGGGAACACCGATGCCCAGATCCATCAGCAGGATGCGCCCGTCGTACTCGCACATCACGTTGGCCGGTTTGAGATCCCGGTGCAGGATGCCCGCCTGGTGAATGGCCACCAGGGCCCGGCAGATCTCGATTCCGATGGCGACGGCCTGGCGTTCACTGCGCAGCCCCTGCGTCGCCAGCACCCGGTCCAGGGTGTGGCCCGTGATGAGTTCCATCCAGAACCCGGCGCGTCCATCCTGGATATCGGCGCCATAGATGGTCACGATGTTCGGATGATCCAGGGCCGCCAGGCGCCGGGCCTCATCCAGGGCGGTCGGCCCCGCATCGTGCGCGGACCCGGCCAGGACCTTCAGGGCGACTTCCCGTTGCAGATGGGGGTCGAGAGCACGATAGACCACGCCGTCGGTGCCGCTGCCCAGGATTTCCAGCAGCTCGAGATGTCCCCAGCGCAGGGGTTCCTGCCCGGCATCGGTCCTCGCCAGGGGCATGTGGACCCGGCTGTAATATTCCGCGATTTTCGCGATGGAGGCCAAAGGGGTCGGGCTGTCGGAGCGGGCTGCGAGGTCGGAATCCGATTCCTCGGCCCGGAGCTTGTCCGCGATGCTCAGGCTCATCTGCAGGAGATCGTGCGGTTGGTTACTCATCGCCCATCACCTGGGCCAGCTTGGCCAGCGCCCTTCCGACCGCCATCCGGGCGGCATCCGGAGTTGGTTTGCCGAGGATCCCGGCCAGTTCGGCATAACCGATCCCCAGTTCGATCCGCCCCACCACCGCCGCCTGATCCCCTGTCGGCAGAGTGGACAGCGCGCGGTCGTATCGCTCCAGGGTGTCCCGACCGATGAGATCTTCCAGCGGGTTCGGCGCCCGGTCTCCCGGTTCCAACGCACCCGACTCCAGGGGCGCCATGAGGTCCGGGCGCCGCGCGACGTCCCGAATCCGGTTCAAGATGGCCGTGCGCAGGTAGACCGGGAAAGCCCCTTCGTTCACGGCCTGGATGCTGGAAAGGTTGTCCATGGTGCGCAGCAGGCTGTCCTGGACCAGATCCTCGGTATCCAGAAGGCCGCGCGCGTGGCGGGGCAGACGCCCCCGCGCCCAGCGCATCATCCGCGGAAGCATGCGGGCGCACAATTCGTCGAGAGAAGCGGAATCGCCTTGCCGGGATCTTGCCACCAGTTCGTGGGTGGAAAGCAGATCCTGATTCGTGGGGTTGCCCGAACCGGGGTCCCTGCTGGTCATCCTCGATCCCTGCCCACTCGACGGACCGCGCCAACGAACAACCGCCCCGCATGTAGCCCAATCCCCCACCGTCTATTCTTAAGAGACGGGCCAGTGCGGAAAACCGAACAGGAATCCATCAACATCAGCTTTCCGCCCGGATCACCCACGGAGGAACCGGGCCACCAGGTTTCCCAAAACCGTGCGGCGATAGGCCGCGGATGCGCGCACGTCGTCAATGGGCGTGATCTCATCGGCGGCCAGAGCGGCGGCCTCGTCGGCCAGATTCGGCGCGGAAATGGCGCGACCCTCCAGCCAGGCGGTGGTCCGGGGCAGCAGCGCGATGGTCGGGGCCACGCTGCCGGCGACCAGGCGCACGTCGCGCAAGCTCCCCTGTCCGTCGATGCGGGCGCACGCGGCCAGATTCACCCGCGCAATGGACTGGGCCCGTCGCGTGCCCGCCTTGAAAAAGGCCTGCCGCAGGTCAGGGGCCGGCGTGGGCAAATCCACCGCGGCGATCAACTCGTCGGGACGGCAGTCGCAGTCACGGTATCCGCGGTAGAACTCCGTCACCGGAACCCGGCGTTCGCCTTGGCGCGAGACCAGCACCACGACACCGGCCAAAGCCGCCAGCGCCGGCACCAGGTCCGCGCCCGGCGAGGCGTTGGCCAGGTTGCCGCCCACGGTGCCCATGTTCTGCACCGCCGGTGCGCCCACCAAGCGGGCGGCCTCAGCCATGGCGGGCCAGATCCGCGTAACATCCGGTGAGTCAATGAGGTCACTGTAGCTCGTCGCCGATCCGATGCGGACCCCCGCCGCGGTGACCTCGATTCCCCGCAGTTCCTGCAGGCACGAGACATCAAGCACCCGGTCGGGCACGGGCAGGCCCGCGTTGAAGGCGGCCATCAGGTCGGTCCCGCCGGCCAGGATGGTGCACGGCCCTGCGGCCCGATCAGCCAAAGCCTGGTCGAGCCGGTCGGGGATGAGTACATGAACCGCATCGTCGGGCGCCGGGACCGGCAGACCGGATCCGTCGACCGGCGCCGGGGCGTCGACGACCGGGACGCCCGCGGCGAGCTGCACCGCCTCGATCACCCGACCGTATCCCGTGCAGCGGCACAGGTTGCCGGCCAGCCCTTCACGGATTTCTGTTTCGGTGGGCTGCGGCGACGCGTTCAGCAAAGCCCGCGAGGCCATCAGCAACCCCGGCGTGCAGAACCCGCACTGGACCCCGCCCGTTTCCACGAACGCGGCCTGCAGCGGGTCGGGATGATCGCGATCGCCCAGTCCCTCGATGGTCACGATGCCGCGGCCGTGGGCCTGGAAGACCGGCATCTGGCAGGCGTTCATGAGGCGGCCGTCGACGTGCACGGCGCAGGCGCCGCACTCGCCCTCGCCGCAGCCTTCCTTGGTTCCGGTCAGGCCCAGATCCTCGCGCAGGACGTCCAGGAGGCGGCGCATGGGCCGCACGTCCAGCTCCCGCCGCTGGCCGTTGACGGTGCAGACGATCTTCACGGCTGCAACTCCTGCAGGTGCGCCAGCAGTCGGTCCGGCGTCATGGGGATGAAATCGGGCGCGGTGCCCAGGGCGTGTTCCACCGCCGCGGCCAACGCCGGAGCGCCGCCGTTCATGGGCAGTTCGCCCAGACCCTTGGAGCCGTACGCGCCGCGGGGCGAAGGCTCCTCAGCCAGTTTCACCGTGTACGCGGGCGCATCCAGACAGGTGGGGATGATGTAGGTGGCCAGACGGTCGTTGAGGTAGCGTCCGCCGTCGAGGCGGACCTCTTCCAGATAGGCCCAGGCCAGGCTCTGCAGCATGCCGCCTTCGATCTGGCCCACGCACAGCACCGGGTTGATGGCCTTGCCGATCTCCGCCACCACCGTCACACGTTCGGGGCGGATCTCCCAGGTGTCGGTGTCCACCGCCGTTTCCACCACCGTGGCCATCCAGGCGTAGCCCTGGTAGGCATCGCCGTGGTGGTGCTGCTGGTCCCAGCGGATGGACGAATCGGGTTCGTAGCGGCCCTCCCCCACCAGGGGTTCGCCCGCCGCCGCCCGTGCGGACCACGCCGCTCGGGCATCGGTACCGTGGGCATCGGTACCGTGGGTCAGCGCCTGTTCGGCGAGATCACCGCACGCCTGCACCAGGACTTTGCCCACCACCATGGTGGTGCGCGAGGCGACCGTCGGCCCGCTGTCGGGAACGGCGCCGGTATCTGGCTGGTGGTAATGCACCGCTTCGAGGGGCAGGCCCAGGGCCTCGGCGGCGATGGCCGGCAGGACGGTCTCGGCGCCCTGGCCCATCTCCACGCAGCTGCAAAGCACGGTGGCGGTGCCGTCGGCCTCGCCGCGCACGTGGACCACCGCATCGATCTTGTCCTCGCCGTCACCGGTGAATCCCGCGCCGTGGTGAACCAGCGAAACGCCGATGCCCCGGCGCTCAGGGCCGGTTGCGGACGCGTTGGCCGCAGCGATCTCCTCGCGCCGATTTTCGTATCCTGACAGTTCGATGGCCCGTTCCAGCACCAGGGAGGCGGCCGTCCCGCCTTCCGGCAACACCTGGCCGTGGGGCAGGGCGTCGCCCGGCTTCAGGATGCTGCGCCGGCGCAGGGCGAGGGGATCTTCCCCCAGTTCGCGCGCGATGCGATCCATGTGGCGCTCGGCGGCGAAAATGCTCTGCGGCACGCCGAAGCCGCGAAACGCCCCGTTGGGCGGAGTGTTGGTCGCCACGGCCCGGCCGCGGATCCGCACCAGCGGGATGTCGTAGGAACCGGCGGCGTGCAGGATGGCCCGCGAAAGCACCACCGGACTGAGCGTCGTGAAGGCGCCCGCATCGAGCACCACGTCGATGTCAGCAGCCAACAGCCGGCCGCCGGGCGCCACGGCCGTGCGCTGGATGGTGCGCGAAGGGTGCCGCTTGGTCGAGGCGATGATGTCCTCGTGGCGCCCATAGATCATGGCCACCTCGCGGCCGCTCGCCATGGCCAGCACCGCCGCCTGCAGGGCAATGACCGAGGGGTAATCCTCCTTGCCGCCGAAGGCGCCGCCGGTGGGCGCCTGGCGCACCACCAGCCGGTCGCGCTCCAGTCCCAGCGCCCGCGTCAGGGCGTTGAGCACGTAGAAGGGGCACTGCAGCGAACCCAGGATCTCCACGCCGCCGTCGGGACGCGGGGTGGCCGTCACGCCCTGGGGTTCGAGATAGATGTGTTCCTGATACCCGGTGTGGTAGACGCCTTCGATGATCCGGCCCCGGGCCATGGCCGCCGTGAAGGCGTCCATGTCGTCGGGCGCGATGGTGTAGTCGGCGATGAGGTTGTCCTCACCCCAGATGACGCGATCCCCGCGCAGGGCGTGTTCGATGCTCAGCACCGCCGGCAATTCCTCGATGTCCGGCCGCAGGGCCGCCAGCGCCCCAGCCAGGGTCGCCGGGTCGGGCGCCGCCACCAGGGCCACGGCCTGGCCGACGAAGGCGACCTCGTCGACCGGGAGCAACGGCAGATCCTCGCGGATCATGGCCACCGTATTGGGGCCGGACAAGTCGCCCGCGGTGATCACCACGACCTGCGACCAATCGAAACCGCCGTCGCGGACCAGTCCCCGCAACCGGCCGCGGGCCACCGGCGAACGCACCGCTCCGCCAAACCAGGCGCCGGGCCGCGGGATATCCGCGATGAATCGCGTGCGCCCGGTAACCTTGTCCCACGCGTCGCGGCGCGGCAGGGGTTTGCCGACGACCTTCATCACTTGGCCCGGCCTTCCCTCAGGGCCATCAGCACCTTCTCGGCCGTCAACGGCAGGTCGCGCACGCGCACCCCGACGGCGTTGAACACCGCGTTGGCGATGGCCGCGGGCGGGGTATCGATGCCGATCTCACCCACGGACTTGGCGCCGAAGGGACCGCTGGGCTCGTGGCTGGCGGCCAGTTCCACCGTCAGCCGGGGGATGTCCTGGCGGGCCGGAATCCGGTAGGTCATCATGTCGCCCGTCAACAGCGTGCCGCGCTTGCCGTAGCGCACCTCTTCGGTCAGGGCCATGCCGATGCCCTGCGCCAGGCCGCCTTCGACCTGCACTCGCGCCAGGTTGGGGTTGATGGCCTGCCCGCAATCGACCACGGCCACGAAGTCGATCAGGTCGACCTTGCCGGTGCCCAGGTCCACCTCGACCTCCGCGAAGGCGGCCAGGTACGGCGGCGGCGACTTCTCGCACAGGTGACTGCCGGTGGTGCAGAGTTGTTTCTGGTTCTGGCTGTAGAGCAGCCGGGTGGACAGGTCCTCCAGGGAGATGGCGCCGTCGGGACCGCGCACCTCGGCGCCGTCGAACACCGCGTCTTTTTCCGCACAGCCCAGCATGGCCGCGCCCTCGGTGAGCAGGGCCGCCCGCATCTTCTGCGCAGCCGTGCGCACCGCGTGGCCCGACACGTAGGTCGTGCTCGAGGCGTAGGCGCCGGTGTCGAAGGGCGTGCGGTCGGTGTCCGATGAGTAGACCTTGATCAAATCCGTGGACACGCTCAGGGTCTCGGCGGCGATCTGGGCCAGGATGGTGTCGCTGCCGGTGCCCAGATCGGTGGCGCCGATCAGCAGGTTGAACGAGCCGAAGTCGTTGAGCTTCAGCGTGGCGGCGGCCATATCGATGCCGGGGATCCCCGACCCCTGCATGGCCAGGGCCATGCCCACGCCCCGCACCTTCTCCGGCCCGGCTTCACGGCGCGGGTATTTTTCGCCCCAGCCGATCAGCTCCATGCCGCGGTCGATGCACGCGGGCAGCTTGCAGCTGTCGATGGTCATGGCCACGCCCTCGGTGCCCTCGCCCATGATGGCGAAGATGGGCGAGGTCTCGCCCTCGGCGATCATGTTCATGCGCCGCAGTTCCACCGGATCCAGGTCCAGCTCATGGGCCAGTTCGGCCAGCGCCGATTCCAGCGCGTAGTTGCCCTGGATGGCCCCGTAGCCGCGGAAGGCCCCGCCGGGAACGCGGTTGGTGTAGACGGTCTTGCCGCCGAAACGCACCGCTTCGACCTTGTTGTAGAGCGGCAGGGTCTTGGCGCCCGCCACCATGAACACGGTCAGGGCGTGCTCGCCGTAGGCCCCGGTGTCCGACAGGGCCTGCATGTCGATGGCGCGCAGATGTCCGCCGCGATCGGCGGCCAGGGTGATGTCCATGCGCATGGGATGCCGCGTGTTGGTGGCCGCAAAGACCTCCCGCCGCGAGTACACCATGCGCGCAGCCTTGCCCGTTCGCCGGGTGACCAGGCCGCAGAGCAGTTCGCCGTGGATCATCTGCTTGCCGCCGAAGCCGCCGCCGATGCGCGGCTTGTTCACGCGGATCTCACCCACGGGCATTTCCAGGGCGCGGGCCATGATGCGGCGCACGTGCCAGGGGGTCTGGGTCGAGGTCAGGACGTTGAGTCGCCCGTGCAGATCCAGCCAGGTGGCGCAGACCATGGGCTCGAGCGCAACGTGCTGCTGGGCCTGGGTGTAGTAGGTGCGGCGCAGCACGACCTCGGCGTCCTGCACGACCTTGTCCACGTCGCCCACGTGCATGGCGTAGGCGCTGGCGATGTTGCGCGTCGGTTCGAAGCCGATGGGGAAGTTCTCGTGGATCTCCGGTTCGGAGTGCAGCACCGTGGCGTGATCCTCGGCCTGCTCGAAATCCAGCACCGGCTCCAACACCTCGTAATCCACCACCAAGGCTGCGAGGGCGGCCACGGCCGCCGCCTCGCTATCGGCCGCCACCACCGCGACCTCGTCGCCCACGTGGCGCACGTATTCATCCAGGATGAAACGATCGCGCGGCGAGGGCTCGGGGTGCCCCTGGCCGGCGCGGGTCACCGCGACGCGCGGCACGTCGCGCCAGGTCAGCACGCAGGCCACACCGTCGATGGCCTCGGCGGCCGCGGTGTCGATGGACTTCAGGCGCGCGAACGCGTGGGGACTGCGCAGGGCGCGCACGACCAGGGCCGGGCGCGGCGCCAGGTCATCGGTGTATGCGGGGCGACCCAGGGCCAGGCCCACGCCGTCGATCTTGGGCAGGGATTTCCCGACCTCGTTCATCGCCCACCCCCCAGGTACTTGCGCACCGCGCGCATCTGGCTCGTGTAGCCGCTGCAACGGCACATGTTTCCGGCCAGGTAGGACCGGATCTGCTCGTCGTCGGGTTGGTCCAACTCCTTCTCCATGGCCACCAGGGACATCACCAGGCCGGGGGTGCAGTACCCACACTGGTCGGCCCCTTCGGCGGCCATGGCCTCGCCGATGCGGCGGGCCTGATCCTGCACGCCCTCCACCGTCGTCACGGTGTGGCCGTCGACCCGCGCCGCCGGCACGGCGCACGACGGCACGGGCTTATTGTCCAGCAACACGGTGCACACCCCGCACGAGGCGGTGTCGCAGCCTTCCTTGGCCCCCACCAGACCATTGCGGCGCAGGGCCTGCAGCAGGGTCTCGGTCGGTTCGATCTCCCAGGTGACTTCGCGATCGTTGAGCGTGAAGACGATGGTCATGCCAGCACCTCCGCCGTCGCGCGGGCGACCAGGGTGCGGCACAGTTCGCGGCGGTAGTCCCCGCCGGCCCGCACGTCGTTACCGAATTCCAAAGTGGAGGCCGCGACCTCGGCGGCGCCGTCCGCGTCGCCGGCCAGCAGGGCGGCCTCGGCCTCGGGGCAACGCACGCCCCGGCCCGGCCGAGCCCCCACGACCACCCGCGCCTGGTCGCCGCAACGGGCCGCCGCAACGTTCAGCACCGCGTAGTCGTTGACCGTGCGGGTCATGTCCTGCCAGGACGCCCGCCACACCTGGTCGGGCAGGAAAACCGCCGTCAACAGGTCACAGGAATCGGGTTTGGTCGCCAGGAAATCGCCCAGGGGCATCCGCCCGGCGTGGTGCAGGGCGACCTCGGCATCGAGCGCCAGCAGGGCCGTGATCAGATTGGAAAATCCGTAACGGCCGAAGAGGGTTCCGCCCACGGTGGTGATGTTCCGCACCTGGACCCCCACGATGCGTTCGACGCAACGCACCAGGATCCCGTCGGCGTAGTCCTGCAACTCGGGCGCGGTCTCCAGCATGCGAAACGTGGCCATGGCCCCCAGTTCCAGGCCGTTGGGCGTGCGGCGCACGTAGTCCAGGCCCGCATCGTACAGGTCGACGGCCACGTCGATGCGCCGGGACCCGAGGCGCACGTAGGCGCCGCCGCCGATGATCACCGCTCGGCGGTGTTCGGCGAGCAGAGCCGCAGCTTCGGCGGCGGATCGCGGTTTCAGATAGAGCTGCTTGGTCATGGCTAATACTCCAGGAAAAGGCCCACCCCGGGCAGGGGACCAGGGTAAATGATTCTAATACATCATCCCTCATTAGGCCAAGGCCAAGCGTTGCCGGCGGCAAATGGTCCCGCCCCGATCATCACTCCCCTTGAACTCCCCTCCCCGCAGATACTACCTTTGACACCTGCCGGCAGCGGACCGGCACACCATTGGCCTTTGTAGGGGGCAACTCCATGACCGTCGTGTTGAACGGATCCGGACTGACCATCGAGAAACTGGTTGCGGTGGCTCGCCGCGGGGAACAAGTCGACCTGGCGCCCGAGGCTCTGGAGCGCATCAAGGTCTGCCGCGCCATGGTCGAACGAAAAATCGCCGCCCACGAGACCATGTACGGGGTGAACACCGGGATCGGCGAACTCTGCAACGTGATCCTGGACGAGGACCAGACGCGCGACTTCCAGAAATACCTGATCTACAACCATTCCGCGGGCATCGGCGACCCCGCCCCCATCGAGTACGTGCGTGGAGCCATGTGCGGGCGCATCAACGTGCACGCCCACGGCAACTCCGGATGCCGGCCCGTGATCACCCAGACCCTGATGGCCATGCTCAACAAGGGCGTCACCCCCTTCGTCTGCCAGAAGGGCTCGGTGGGCGCGTGCGGGGACCTGGCCCCCATGAGCCAGATCGCCCAGCTGATGATGGGCGAGGGCCGGGCCTACTTCAAAGGCGAGCTGCTGCCCGGCGCCGAGGCCTTCGACCGCGCCGGCATCGCCGTGCCCGGCCTCGAGGCCCGCGACGGCCTGGCCATCATCAACGGCTCGAACCTGTTGACGGCCATGAGCGCCATCCATCTCTACGACATGAACCGGCTGCTGAAGCAGGCCGAGATCACCTGCGCCATGTCCCTGGAATCCCTCCTGGCCAACATGGTCCCCTACACCACCCAGATCCACGACCTGCGCGGATTCGCCGGCGCGGTGCGCAGCGCCACCGCCATCCGCAAGTGCATCGAAGGCAGCGACCTGGTGACCGGCCGTATGACCACCAAGGTGCAGGACGCCTACTCCATGCGCTCCTCGCCCCAGGTCATCGGCGCCGCCCACGACGCGGTACGCTGGGCCCGCAGCCAGGTGGAGATCGAGCTGAACGGAGTGGGCGACAACCCCATCTTCCTGCCCGAGGAGAACAAGACCCTGACCGGCGCCAACTTCCAGGGTTCACCCGTCTGCCTGCCCATGGACAGCGCCGGGGCCGCCCTGACCATGATCTGCGTCCTGAGCGAGCGTCGCCTGAATCGGCTGCTGAATCCCGCATTGAGCGTGGGCCTGCCCGCCTTCCTGACCAAGGGCGCGGGCATGTTCAGCGGCATGATGCTCAGCCAGTACACCGCCGACTCGCTGATCGTCGAGCAGCGCATTCTGTCGGCCCCCGCGTCGGTGATGTCCATCCCCGCGGCCGCCGACCAGGAGGATTTCGTGTCCATGGGCATGAATACCGCCATCAAGAACGCCCAGATCGTCGAGAATGCCTGCGGCGTGCTGGGCATCGAGATGATGGCGGCGGCCCAGGCTCTGGATTTCCGCGATTTCACCAAGGGCCGCGGCGTGACCAAAGCTCACGAAGTGGTGCGGCGGCACGTCGAATTCCTGGAAATCGACCGCCCTCTGCACAACGATCACACCGCCATGATGGAACTGGTGCGGTCGTGCGAGGTGCTGGAGGCCGTGGAAAAGGAAGTGGGACCCCTGGAGTAGGTTCCTGCAAATTCGATCAAAATTGTGTTGACCGGCCCCTCAATTCGGATATGCTGCGTCCAGTTAGCTTTGGGCGCATTGCCGACCCTTGGGGAAAGGTTTCCCATCATGACGACACGCTCCATTCTGCTGTTGTTTAGCGGATTTCTGCTGTTGGCCGGCTGCAATTCGCAGGACCCGGTCTCGCTTGAACAGAAGTGGGCCAACAAGCTTGCAACATACCAGGGCCAGATCGACGAGGTCCGGGTCGAAACCGAAGGCGTCAAGGATTTCTCCGATATCTTCGGGCCCGGATCCCGTGAGGTCGAGGGCGACGGCACGTTCGTCGGCGACGGGGTGGGGACCGCCACCTTGACCGGCGTGGGGATCGTCACCGGAGAGGTCGACGGGATCGTGCAGGTTCAGGGCACCCAGGACCTCGACATGTCCGGATTCGAGTTCATCGGTACCGACAACGGGTATGACCGCTACTCGGGCAACGGCTTCTTCACCGCCACCTCCGATGTCGGCCAGCGCATCGAGGTCATCGTCGAGGGTGATTGCTGGGTCATCGGCGCGGGTACGGGGATGGTCTTCTACTCGGGCGAGGGCTGGGCCTTCTGGTATTGACCCGAGCTCGATTTTCTCTCATCTGCGTTTCGGATCCGGGTCCAGGTCAACCGCCTGGACCCTTTCCTTATCCCCCTCCCGAGTGAACAGAAGGGTCGGCGCCTGACCACCCGGACTCTCCATCCGCATTTCCTCACCGCACATGATCACAAAGCGGTCCGGCACCCGGACCCGAGAACCGGCGCGGCGAAGTCGAAGGGCATAAGTCGGGATCCTTGGCCAAAGCTGGTTGTCCTGGGGGCCATCGCCCAGGTCGAGATGAATTGCGGATCCCGGGGCGAGGCTGAGGCTGTCCATCAACGCCGAAAAACCATCATCCCCCGTTGGGGGTTTGACGGGGTGCGCCAGCAGCCAGGGGACCAGGATCACCAGACCGGCCAGCGCCAGGACCGCCCGGACCCCGATTCCATCCCGCAGGCGGGACAGGTCTTCCCAGGCCAGCACGAAGGTCGGAACCCCGCCCTTCAGGTCGGTGATGTTGGAGACCAGGCACTGGGGGTCGCCGTCGAACGGAGCATGGGGCGAACCGCCGCCGGCGTATCCCCGATCCGGAGCAGGTCATCCTCGGTCTCGCCCGTATCGAAATCCCCGGTCCCATCCCACAACGGGTTGAAGACCGCGTGTTCCTTGGCCATGATGCTGCCGCTGCAGATGCTCTGCCCGCCCCATTCCCCGTCCTGGTTCCAATCGAAGAGGACGTTGACCGCCTGCGGGACCGCGAGGGTGTTTTCCACCTCGATGTCGATATCGGTTCCCCACTGGATCGGTTCGCAGGCTTCACCCAACGACGTTGCCGGGGTCGGCCCGCACGGCGAGACATTAGATCGGGCCCGCTTGGGTTCGTGTTCGGCGTTTCATAATCACTCCTCCCGTGGAGATTCCGTCCTGGTCGCCGTCCCTGCGGGGGCCAAAGGCGGAAATGTTGACCACTTGTTACGGGAGAAGTTTTGTCTGGCTTTGAAAGCTTACACTCAACGCGAATCAGGCGCCGGGATCGATCTCCTCGAACACCCCCGCGCTGCGGTTCTTGCGCGCATTGTCCCACCGGAAGCAGCGGCCGTTCATGGCGATATAGACGCCGTGGGGCAGGCTCTGCACAAAAGCCAGGGCGCTGCCCAGATTGAACAGGCCGTCGCTGCTGCCGAAGGCGTAGGGGATCATGGCCCCGGTCAGCACGATGGTCTTGTCGGTGATTCTCGCGCCCAGCAGACGCGCGGTGGCCTCCATGGTGTCGGTGCCGTGAGTCACCAGGATCCGCTCGCGCGAGCACTTGCGGCACTGGGTGGCGATGACCTCGCGGTCCTCGTCGTCCATCTCCAGGCTGTCGATCATCATCAGCGTGCGCACCTCGTAGGGCATCAGGCAGCGTCCCAGCTTCAGGACGTCGTGCAGGTGGGTGTCCTTGAAGTAGAGCGAACCGTCGCGCTCGTTGTACTCCTTGTCGAAGGTGCCGCCGGTGACGTAGATGCGGATGGGTTCGGTCATGGTCGGCTCCCGGATCAGATCAGGTTTTGCAGCTTGTGGAGGCTGTCCGCCTCACCCATGGCCAGCATGATGTCCCCGCTGGAGAATACGTAGCGGGCGTCGGGACTGTGTCCGGGCTCGTCGGCCCGCTCGCCCGATCCTCCCCGGACCAGCAGCACCGTCACCCCGTACTGGTTGCGCAGTTCCAGATCCGCACAACTGTGCCCCACAAAGCACGAAGGAACCGGGATTTCCACCAGGGACATTCCCGCCGCTCCGGGCATGGGGGTAAAGCGCGCGGTGTCTTCGATGGACGAGACCACGCTTGCTGCCATCTCGCGCTTGAACATTTCGACGTTGTAGCGCTCCAGGACGTCCTCGACCAGGAGGGTGCCCAGGAGACGGTCGCCTTCCACCACCGGCACTTCGAAACGGTAGCGCCCCAATCGGCGCATCACCGTATCCAGGCTGTCGTCGGGCCTCACCGTGGGAAAGCCCTCGGTGTGCATCACATCGTAGGCGATGATCACGCTGGTCAGGCCGCCCTGTCCCGACAGGAACGGCCTCAGATCGTCGAAGGTGATGACGCCCTCGAGCCGGTCATGCTCGCCGGTCACGAAAACGGCGCCCGTGCGGCCGGTGGTGAACTGGGCCATCAGGTCCAGCAGGGTCGTGCGGGCGTTGACGCACCCCTCGGCCTCACCCATCACGTCGCGGACCTTCAGGTGGCGCAGGACGTTCAGGCTGCGGCCATTGAACAGGTCCAGCCCCCGTCGCAACAGCTTGGCGGTGTAGATGGATTCGCGGCTCAACCGACCCGCCAGCATGGTGGCGATGACACAGGAGATCATCAGCGGCAGGATGATCTTGTAGTCGTTGGTCAGCTCGAAAATGATCATGAAGGCCGTCAGCGGCGCCCGGGTCGCCGCGGCTACCACCGCGCCGGCGCCCACCAGGGCGTAGGCCCCCGAAGTCGCGGTTGCAGCGGGCCACATGTTGTGGGCCAGGGTGCCGAGGGCGCCGCCGGTCATGGCGCCGATCATCAACGACGGGGCGAAGACGCCGCCGGATCCCCCCGAACCGATGGTCAGGGACACCGCCAGAATCTTGATGCCCACCAGGGCGACCAGGACGCCCAGCACGAATTGTTCGTGCAGGGCCATCTCGATGGCCTCGTATCCCACCCCCATGACCTCGGGAAAGCGCAGGGCCATCACCCCGATGAGCAGACCGCCCAGGGCCGTGCGCAGGGGTTGGGGGATGAAACTCAGGGGTCCGTCGAAGAAATCCTCGGCGGCGTAAAGGGCCTTGATGAACAGCAGCGCCATCAGGCCGGCCACCAGGCCCAGCACGCCGTACAACAGCAGTTCCCAGGAACCCACGAGGGAGTAGCGGGGAATCAGGAACGCCGGGATGTCTCCGAAGAAGTGGTGACTGACGACCGTGGCCGCGACCGACGAGATCACGATGGGCGTCAGTTGGGTGGGGGCGAAGTCGCCCAGGATCACCTCGGCGGCGAACAGGACGCCGGCGATGGGAGCGTTGAAGGTGGCCGCGATGCCCGCAGCCGCACCGCACCCCACCAGCGTGCGCAGGCGCCGCTCGCCCAGGTTGAGGAGCTGGCCGATGGACGAACCCAGGGCCGAGCCGATCTGCACGATGGGGCCCTCACGCCCCACCGATCCGCCGGTGCCGATGCAGATGCCCGAGGCGAGGAGCTTGGCCGGCAGCACCCGCATCCGGATCCGCCCGCCGCGGATCATCACCGCCTCCATGACCTCGGGCACACCGTGGCCCTTGGCCTCCCGCGCAAAGAAATGGATGATCAAACCGACGACCAGGCCGCCGGCCGCCGGCACCAGGACAACGACCCAGGCCGGATGCGCCCGGATGCCGTCCATGGACAAGGTGGGCAGGTGCCAGACCTGCGTCTGGACCAGGGTGATGAACTTGCGGAAACCCACGGCGCACAGCCCGCCCAGCAGGCCCACCACGACAGACAACAGGACCATCACGGTGTGATAGGACTGGAGGAAGCGGAAGCGCAGACGTCGCAACGCGGATGATTGGCTCAGGCTCATGGCGGCGATTATCGGGCAAGGCTCGGCAGGGGTCCAGCCCGGAACCCGGGGTCAGGGCAACATTTCCCGCGCGAACTTGGCCCCGTAATAGAAGCCGAAACCCGCTCCGAGGGAGCTGAGCAGGAATGCCGTCATCAGGCCCACCCGGGCTCCCAGCCACCAGCCCAGGGCGCTGCCCAGGCTCGATCCGATCAACGCCAGAAGGCGTGCCATGGATATCTCCTCGGTATTTTCTGGTAACACGACAGTTATCCTGGGATATTTCGGCATCCTGGTCGCAAAACTTGACCCTTTGGGGATACTTTCAGGAGCACCTTTGACATTCCTCTCCGCCCACGACGGCGAACTCATGGCCCTGCTGGGGGCCCTGATCTTCGCGTGGACCAGCGTGTTCTTCACCATCGCCGGGCATCGGCTGGGCGTCACCACGGTGAACCTGCTGCGCCTGCCCATCGGCATGACCTGCCTGGCCCTGACCCATCTGGCGGCCACCGGGTCGCTGTGGCCGACCGGCCTGGCGCTGCCGGATGTCGTGTGGCTGGGGCTGAGCGGAATCGTGGGCTTGGCCGTCGGGGATTCGGCCCTGTTCAAATCGTTCACCCTCATCGGGCCACGACGCGGAATGACGATCATGGCCCTGGCGCCCGTATTCACCACGGTGTTGGCCTGGAGCACGCTGGGGGAACACCTCGGCCCGTTGGCCTTGGCGGGCATCGCCGTGGTCATCGGTGGCGTGGTCATCGCCTCCCTCGGTCGTGACGGCGGCAAGAGCCGTTTCGCGAACCTGCCTCCCGGCCTGTTGCGCACGGGGCTGTTGCTCGCCCTGGTGGGGTCGCTGGGGCAGGGTCTGGGCAGCGTTTTCGCCAAGATGGGGATGGTCGGAACCCCCAGCACGGCCGGGGCCTCTCCCCTGGCCGGAACCCTGGTGCGCATCACCTTCGCCACGGTGGCCTACTGGATCGTGGTGCTGCCCCGCCAGAATCTGGGTGCCATCGCCTGCGGGCTGCGGGACCGCCGCGGTGTGTCGGCCCTCGCCGTCGGCATCCTCATGGGTCCGTTCATCTCGGTGTGGATTTCCCTGGTGGCCATCGACCGCGCGCCCACGGGTATCGCCCAGGCCCTGCTGGGCACCGTCCCGGTATTCGTGGTCATTCCCGCCTGGGTCGTCTACCGGGACAAGCCCTCGGCCCTGAGCCTGTTGGGCATTTTCATCGCCGTGGCCGGCGGTTCGCTGCTCTTCCTGCGCTGAAATTTTTCTTCAGGCACCCCGATTTCCACCGAATACAGGAATGCCTTAGGAATATTTTTCATTGAGGGAGAAAAATGGGCGATCTATTGACCAAACTCGATGCACCGGCGAGCGGCAAACGCAGCAGCGCCGAGGATATCCTGTCCGACATGAACCATCTGGCGCAGGACCAGTTGCTGCTAGATCTCCTGGACGCCATTCCCGTGATGACCGCCATCCTGGACACCAACCGGCAGGTCGTCTGCGCCAATCGCAAACTGATCGAAACCTTCGGTTCCGGTAACATCGAGGTTTTGCTGGGGTTGCGCCCCGGGGAACTCATGCGGTGCAGCCACGCCTGGGACAACCCATTGGGTTGCGGCACCGGGCCGAACTGCCGCTATTGCGGCGCCGCCGGCGCCATCCTGACGGCCCAGCGTAGCCACACCGATTCCCGGGAGTGCCGCATCGTCACCGAAAGCGGTGAAGCCTACGAGTTGAAGGTCTCGGCGACCCCGTTCGACCACGAAGGCGAAACCTTCACCATCCTGGCCATCGAGGACATCGCCGATCGCCGGCGCAGGGAGGTTCTGGAGCGCGCGTTCTTCCACGATGTGTTGAACACAGCGGGCAATATCCGCGGCGTGGTCAACCTGGCCAAGGATGCCGAGACCACCGAAGAGACCCGTGAACTGACCACCCTGGCCGGGGAACTCACCGATGGTCTCATCGAAGAGATCCAGGCTCACCGCGACATCCTGGGCGCGGAAAAATCCGACCTCGAATTGTCGCTCCACGACATGGGTGTGACCGGCTTCATGAAATCCCTCCTCGCGCGCACCCGCCATCTGGACTGCGCCATGGGCAAGAAAATCACTCTGGACCTCCCCGAAGTGGACCACGCCATCCGCGCCGATAAGAATCTTCTGAACCGGGTTTTGGTCAACCTGGTCAAGAACGCCCTGGAGGCCTCCCAGCCCGGCCAGACGGTGACGGTCGGATTCCGGCACGTGGGCGACGTCACCAGTTTCCGGGTGCACAATTCCGGGAGTATGTCCGAGGAGGTTCGGCTGCAGATCTTCCAGCGCTCGTTCTCGACCAAGGGCCGGGGCCGGGGCCTGGGCACCTACAGCGCCAAACTGCTGACCGAGCGTTACCTGCAGGGTCGGATCGAATTCACTTCCAACGTGGATGCAGCGACGGCCTTCCATTTGACCATCCCCGACTTCCCCGATCCATATCACTTGACCAGGACCAGGGTCCGCACGCTTTCCACGCCGGCGCCGCGCAGCCGCGCCTGGTAGACGCCGGCCGCCTGCGTCCCGCCGTCATCACCGCGACCGTCCCACGTCCATTGACGCGCACCGGCTTCGACCCGTTCGCCGTCGGCCAGGGTGGCCACCAACCGGCCGCGCACATCGAAGATCTCCAGGCTGACCGTCGCCGACACCGTCAACTCGGCGCGCAGGGTCGTGCGCGGGTTGAAGGGGTTGGGATAGGGCGCCGCCAGGCTGAGCGCCGGCCCGCCCGCCACGGGCAGTTCTTCGATTCCCGACACGCCCTGCAATATCGCGTTCATGAACCACGGCTTGTTTTCCGGGGTGATGAGGACGTGCTCCTGGTTTTCCGCCGGATAGTGGACCTCGTCGAATGGCGTCAGGCTCATCAGGTCGGGCGCGCCGGCGATGTCGAAGAACGGGTCGTCGGAATCCAGCGCCAGGGCGCTGACCACCGGAATGAAGCAGTGGTTGTCGTGCAGGGCGATGATATCCCCATAGTCCACGGCCGTCGTGTCCATCTGCGCCAGCGAGGATCGGTAGCCGCCCGGAGCCCCGTCCCACGGTGCGGTGGATTGCACGTGGATGTTGCGGCTCTGGTCCGGCAGGGGCCAGATCTTGTCGATGTGACCTTGGAAGATGCGCAGTTCGCCCGCGTCGGGCACGGCCCAGACGTTGCCGTCGATATCCACCAGGAAGCTGCGATAGGTGTAGTCCACGAGCTGGTCGCCGGGGGCAAAACCCTGGTCGACGCCTTGTCCGCTGCCGTTGACCACCGAAACCCGCCGGGGAACCGCCGGCCATCCACCCAGGGCATCGAGTTCACTCTGGAAGGCCGGGAAATCGGGCGCCGGGCCGGGGGGTGTGAGCGCCGGATTGGTGTGGTGGTAGAGCAGCATCTGCTTGGAGGCCGGTGAATCCAACGACGACAGGAGCAACTGGGCATCCACCGACTGGTTGCGGAAAAAATCGAGCCACTCCTGCAGGCCCAGGGGAATGACCGCGCCCTTCTGGGGCGAATCGAAGGAGATCCACGTGCGCACCTGGTGCGCGATGCCCTGCTGCTCGGACCAAAGCAGGGCATAACGACTGACCAGCCCGCCCATGCTGGCGCCGATGAGGGTCATGGTGCGGTTGGGACCCACGGTCTGGCGCACCTGCTCCAGCAGCGCCGTCAGCACGAAGGCGTTGCGCTGGATGGGGTCGGTGGCTTCGGTGAAGTCGAGCACCACCGCGTCCAGGCCCTGGGCACGCAGTTCCTCGATCATGTCCTGCTGGTTGAGCAGGTCGTACAGCACGGGCCAGTCCATGGTGTTGTCCAGGTCGAAACCTTCGACCACCACCACGGGGTTGGTCAGGACGGTGTGCTGGTCCGAGAGATAGATGTAGGCCCGGCCGGAGCCGAGGGCTCCCCCATAGCTCTCGGTTGCCGTGATGGGCCAGGTTTCGGTGGGATCGGGGGTGACCAGCGCCTTGACCTGGATGGCTGTCGCCGCGTGCAGGGTGCGCCCGTCGCTCAGGTCCGCCTCCACCCGCACAACGGCTTTTCCGGTGTGCGCGTAGCCCGCCCTGACCGTGCGGCCGGGGCGAATGGTCCGCCAGCCCCCGCCGTCGCCGGGATCCAGGCGCAGGGCCTTGACGGTGGCCGGGCCGCGGTCCAGTTGCCGGCGCTCGTCCAGGGCGAACTCCACCGCGGCGCCGTCGTAGACGGCGGGTCGCAGGGCGGCCACGGTGAAGATTTCCCCCGCGGCGAGGGTTCCGTCCTCGCGCATCCGGTCGTAGGTCGCGTGGATCAGGCCCAAGGGAACCAGGTGCCGATCATCCCGATACGCCTTCGGCTGCACGCCGCGAGGATCGGGCCACGCCGACGGGTTCTCGCTCGAGGCGCGCAATTCCCACAGGGCCTGGCGCCAGCGATGAATGCCCACGGCAGGGGCCGCAGCCGATCCGTCCAGTTTGTCGAGATGCGCCATGGGCAGCGCCCGGTCGACCAGCAAACCGTGGGGCGAGGTCGGCGGCAGGGAAACCGAGAGGGCCGAGCCCGCGCCCAGAACCACCATCACCAGCAGGAACAGCAACTTTTTCATGGCGGCATCTTTCGGAAGGAAACACGACGACAAGGATATTCTATCACATTCCCGGCAAAATCCCCTCAACTTGCCGCCACCACCCCACCATGCTAGTCTTCCGCCAACCAGAAAAGGAGAATCATGAACAACCGCTACATGGCCCCGAGAAACGAACCCGCTCTCCCCCCCGGCACCCTCCAGTTCATGGGGCCGCCCAAGAGCGATGAGGTTGTGATTTCCGTCATCGATTTCGACGAGGATTCCCTCACCGAAATCCAGGTCTCGGACGTCTCGGAATGCCTTCCCTTCAAGGAAACCCCGACCACGACCTGGATCAACATATCCGGCCTGCACAACCTCGACGCCCTCAAGACCATCGCCGACCACTTCGACATCCACCCCCTGGTCCAAGAGGACATCGTCAACACCCATCAACGGCCGAAGGTCGAGGATTTCGAAACCTACATGTACGTCGTGGCCCGCATGCTTTCGTTCAGCGAGAACCCTTTCGTCATCCAATCCGAGCAGGTCAGCATCATTCTCGGGCCCAATTTCCTGATCACCTTTCAGGAGCGGCCGGGGGATGTGTTCGAGGAAGTGCGCAAACGGCTGCGTCTCGGCCGGGGCCGGATCAGGGGCTGGGGTTCGGACTATCTGCTTTACGCCCTGACCGATGCGGTGGTCGACCACTACTTCCTGATCCTGGAACGCCTGGGGGAACTCCTCGAGGACATCGAGGAGGAGTTGCTGGAGTCGCCCGCCCCTTCCCAGCTTCACCTTGTCCACTCCTACAAGCGGGAGATGATCCTCATGCGGAAGGCGATCTGGCCCCTGAGGGAAGCGGTCAGCCGCCTGGAAAGGGATGAAACCCCCCTGATCCAGCATCGCATGGTTCCCTTTTTGCGGGATGTCTACGACCACACCATCCAGGTCGCCGATGCGGTGGACACCTTTCGGGACATGCTTTCGGGCCTGGGGGATCTTTACCTTTCCAGCGTCAGCAACCGGATGAACGAGGTGATGAAGGTCCTGACCATCGCCGCGACCATCTTCGTCCCCTTGACCTTCCTGGCCGGCATCTACGGGATGAATTTCGACTATCTCCCGGAACTGCATTGGAAATGGTCTTACCCCATCTTCTGGGTCATTTCGATCACCCTGGTCGGCGTGATGCTCACGTTCTTCCGGCGAAGAAAATACCTGTAGGAAAAGAGGGCTCCGTTCATGTCAGATGCTTCTGCCGTCGACCAGACGTGGTTCGGGGATTTCTCCCTGTCGCTGGACAAAACCGCCTACTGGCAGATTGGACCTTCGGAAATCTGGCTGACCCGCTCCTCCCAGGAGTGGCGGTTCACCGGACGCACGGGCACCAACCCCCTGAACATGACGCTCAAGCATCTGCCTGATGGAGGAGATCCCGAACCGGAAGAAAGCACGGTCGGTCCCCTGCGCCTGGGCTTCAAAAACGCCCCGGAGCGCCTCAGCCTCCTGCCCATGATGGCGGACCGGCCGTTCGTCGTGAAGCCGGCCACACCCTTCATGTTGCCGCCTGGCCAGGAAGTGACCCTCTACCTCAGTACGGTCCTTTGGCTTCAGGTCGCGGTGGGCGACCCGTCCCAGGAGTTCTTGCAGATGCCGTTGTTTTTGCCGTCGGACACCTGGTTCGGGGATTCGACCCTCGATGGGGAAATGTGCTATGCCCTGCAGACTTCGGCCCGGTTGCGGCTGGAGAACCTCCCCGTGCGGCCCCATCGTGCCGTTTCCGCCCTGACGGTCCGCAACAAAAGCCACGCGAATCTCGAGGTCGAAAAAGTCCTCTTCCCTGCGCCCCAAATGTCCCTTTTTGCCGGTGAGAGCGGTCACCTGTGGACCGAGTCCCTTACCCTGGTCCACACTTCCGAACACCATGACGCCCCCCTCATCCTCAAGGACTCGCCACCGAGTCAGGCCGGCCAGACCCGGAAGGTCGTCGGTCCGCGGCAGGCGGCCCCCCGCAGCATCCTGACCAGGGCTTTCTCCGAAATGCTCGGGGGAGGATATTGATATGATCCCGGCAATCCTCGACTTCGGACTGACCGACTACTTCACCGCCGAACGCCTTCTGCTTCTGGCCAAGGCCTTTGCCGTGTTCAGCGTGGGTTTGATCCTGGCTCGCGGCATCTCGAACCTGATCGTCCGGGTCGTGCGGCGGCGCAGCTCACAACAGAACACCATGGTCATCCAGCGCCTGGTCTTCTACGCCCAGCTCAGTCTTGTCCTGATGGCGTGCCTGAACATCCTGGGTCTCGAGCTGAGAGTCCTGCTGGGAGCCGCCGGCGTCCTGACCGTCGCCATCGGCTTCGCCTCCCAGACCTCGGCCTCGAATCTCATCAGCGGCATCTTCCTCATCGTGGAACGGGCCTTCCAGGTCGGCGACATCATCCGGATCGGGGAAATAACCGGCGAGGTGCTGAGCATCGATCTGCTGTCCGTCAAGCTGAGGACCTTCGACAACCTGTTGGTGCGCGTTCCCAACGAGGAGATCATCAAGACCAACGTCACCAACCTGACCCATTTCCCCATTCGGCGTTTCGACCTGCAGCTGGGGGTGGCCTACAAGGAAGACCTCGATCACGTCAAGAAGGTGCTCATGAAGGTGGCCGACGCCAACAACCTGTGCCTGATCGACCCCAAACCCCTGTTCATCATCAAGGGATTCGGGGCCTCCTCGCAGGACATCCAGTTTTCGACCTGGTCACAAAGGGAAAAGTGGCTGGATATGCGCAATTCCATGATCGTCCAGGTCAAGCGGGCCCTGGATGAGGCGGGCATCGAGATTCCCTTCCCCCATATTTCGGTCTACTCGGGCAGCGTGACCGCACCCTTCCCGGTCATGATGACCGCCGAAAAGGAAGCGCCCGAGCCTCAATAACGGCTTTGCCAGCGCAGTTCCAGGCCCGACGCCTCCTCGTGCCCGTAGGTCGATATCAGCCGCAGCAGCCGATTCAGGGTGTATTCCACCGTCATGTTGTAGGTCCCGCTCCGGACCAGGGACTGCTGATACTTGAGCAGCATCCGGGGGTTGAGGAACTTGCCGAGAATCAGGGCGTTGCCTCCCCGTCCAGGCCCTACGCGGATCTGGTCGAGACCGATTCTTCCCGACACGCTTTTCTCGATTCCCTGCGAGCCGAACACCATCACGAGATCCTGGATGTTCTGCATGAGCTGCTGAGTCGGTGTGGCCTGCTCGGTCAGGTTATCCTGTTGTTCGGGGTCCAGCTCGTTGACGGGGCGGCCGAAGACGAGAACCGCCATGATGTCCGGCGGAAGCATCGCGGGGTCCGACTCCAGGACGATGACCGGATTCAGGGCCGTTCCCGTGACCTTGATGCGAACGGTCGTCCCCTCCACCTGAGCCACCATCACCACGTCCAGCCGGGGGTCGACCGGGACCTTGCCCTCGAAATTCAACTCGCCCCGCTCGATATCGAAGACCCGGTTCAGCGCCCGCAGTTCACCGTCCAGCACGTAGATCTGTCCCCGCAGCACCGGGAACGGTTGTCCTGCCTCGTCCCACCCCCTGCGCACCTTGAAGTCTCCACCGAGTTCGGCCTGGAACCCGTAGCTCGAAACGTGGAAATTCCCGGGAACCAACACCTGGACATCCAGGTCCGGGAGATAAGTCGACTGCGGCGATTCCTCGATCTCCGGCCCCGTCCACAGCGGCGGCCCAGCGGCTTGGAGGGAATCCTTCGCTGCGGCCAGTCCGGCATCCCAGAGAGCGGACGTGCCCGTGACGGAATGAAGGGTCCTCTGCATCTCCGGCAGCCGGTACAGCCCGCTGGATACGGTGATCTTGCCCTCCACCAGGGGGTCGATCACCCGGCCGCCGATGCCCAGGCTCCCGTCCACCTCGGCCCGGGAGAGGTTGGGCAGCCCGATCTTCAGGCCCTTCGTGGAGATGATCCCCTTGACCTTGCGGTTGCCCGGATTGGGGGACGACGCGGTGTCGTCCGCGCCCGTGTCCGCCTCCACGTCGGCCCCCACCGTCACCGTCCCGTCCAGGGTGACTTCTCCCGGCAGGAACTGGCTCAGGTATCCCAGGGGAAGTTCCTGTTCGGGGATGTGGAGGCCCCCGGCCGACTGGTCCTGTGGCGCCCAGAACCCCGTGATCGAATCGAATCGCCCCGGCCAGAAGATCGTGCCGTGCAGCAGGTGGGTGTCGCCCACACTCAGGCCGAGCGAGGCCAGAAGGGCCGAGGTGTCCCGGCCGGCCAGGTGGAATCGGCCGTCCAGCCGCGCCGAAGGTTTTCCGTTCCGGGGAATCAGGCCCAATTCCGCCTGGCCCCGGAAGACCGGCACCGCCCCGCCTCCCGTCGCGACCTGGCGGGAGAGTTCCATCTCCCCCGCGAGGTCCAGATCGAGGCCTCCTCCGGCGGACCAGAAGGGGGAAGGAAAAACCGTATCCAGCCATTCCTGCGTCAGGGACAGATCCGCATCCGTCCGGGCGTCCACTCGCCCCTCCTGGGCTGTGAAATCCAGGTTGAACCGACCGAGGTCTCCCAGCATTTCCCAGTCTTTCAGGGCGAGATCGCTCGGCCGGGGTCCCCGGACCAGCGACATGGGACCGGCCGTGTGCATCGTCTTGCCGGTCGACGAAACGGCGAGGGTATCCAGTTGGATGGTCCGCAGGCTGTCCCCGACGGTCCGGCCCCGGACCATGCCCTCGGCTTGGGGCGCCCAGGCCATCAGGGCGAAGGCGCCTGCAGCGGACGTCGCGGGATTCCCGGCCTCTCCTTCCCAGTCCACCCGCAGGGAATCCACATCCACAGGCCCCAGGATCACGCCGCCCCGGAGGATCGTTCGGAGCGTGACTTCACCGTGTTCGAACACCAGGTTGGTCCGGAAATCCGGTACCGCGAATTCTCCCGAGACCGCATGGCCCGCGATCCGGGCCCGGCCCCCGAGTTCCGCCCAGGGTCCCTCGACCCGCACCTCCGCATCGGCCCCCAGGTCAAGATCGGGCCGGACCCGCGCCAGGATTTCCGAATCCAACAAATGCGCCACCCCCTCCAGATCGATCCCGGCGGTATCGACGAGGCCGGACGCCGTCACCTCGACCCCGTCCGCGGCGACCGCAAGGGTGTCCAGTCGCAGCGCCTTCAGGGCCGACATCCGGGGGTCGACTTCGAGGCGGCCGGCCAGCAGCCCCTTGTCCAGCCATGGCGTCCGCCGCAGGTCCAGACGCAGGTCCGCCACCAGGTCGCTCCAGGTTCCCTCCACCCCGGCGGTCAGGTCGGCGTTGACCCGCTGGAAGTCTCCGCTCGGGAAGTCCGCGGGCAGATCCCCGGCCCTGTCCGCCAGCCCGGGCAGCCCCCAGACCGAATCGATATCGCAGGCGGCCACGAGAGATCCGGACATCCGCGGAGAGGAATCCGGCCCCTCCACGGCGCCGACCAGCCGCAGGTGGCCATCCACCTTCCCGGACAGGGAAGGCATGAAGAGCAAAGGCAATTCGAAATCCGCCAGGTCTGCGGCGAAGTTCCCCCGGATCATCCCGGCGTCCCAGGTTCCCCCAGCGGACAGGTTCGCCCGGCGCCACCGGAGATTCAGGGTGTCCAGACGCGCCGACCGCACGCCCGCCGGGGGATCCGTCCCCACCTGGAGCGATCCGGCCAGATGGCCGACCCCGACGTCGTCCGTGGGGTCGAGGTCCAGAATCCCGTCCACCCGCATTTCCTGCGCCGTGCCGGCCGCTCGCACCTTGAGCCGTCCACCGAGGGAGCGGAACTCCGTGCCGGGCACCGGCTGCCTCATCCCGGCCGGGACCTCCGCCTGAAAGCGGATCGTGGCCTGCGCGTCGGCCGTTCCCCCCTGCAGGCTGCCCGCTGCGGCCAGATCCAGGGGACCGGCCCGGAGGATCAGGCTGTCCCGGGTGAAAACGAAGCGGGGCAAGAGGGCGGACAGGGAATCGAGGCGCACGGTGCGGGTAGCGGGTTCATAGGCTCCCGCACCCTGAAGCGTTTCCAGCTCGAGGGACCAGACCGGGGGCGAGAAGGATTCCACGCGGCCCCGCATCCTTGTGATCACCGCGCTGGGCGCGGCGCCGGGTAGCAGGTCGGCACCGGCCTCGAAATCCCAGCCGTCGATCCGGGCGTTTCCCGGCAGGACCAGGCGTTCGGCGTGGACGGTCAGACGGTGGATTTTCAGCGCAGGCGCGCCCGGCAGACCGCCCGGCCTCAGGAAGGGGGTCTTCGCGGGGCGGGACGGCTCCCGGGTGCCGGAATCCGGAACCGCAAGGGCCGTCATGGTCCCGGGAATATCCCAACGTCGGATCCGGATCCGGGACTCTTCGATCTCCAGGTCGTGATGCCAGAGGGCCACGAGGTCGAACCGGCAGGAAAGGGAGTCCACCACGGCCAGAGTGTCCGTGCGGGCCGGGTTTTCCCGTTGCACGGTCCAGACCAGGTTCCGGCCCTCGAGCCGGTCCGGGTCCGGCCAGGACCATGTCCCCGTCACTTCCCCGGGGAATGCCTCCAAGGCCTTCCCTGTGGCAGCCTCCAGGATCCGGCCGCGGACACCGGGCAGCAACAGACTGCCGGCCACAACCAGGAAGACCAGGGCAAGCGCCGCGACCAGACGCCCTGTCCACCTGAGCCCGGTTCCCGCCAGGATCCTCATGCCTTGCCGGTTTACCATGGATAGCCCACCCCGAAATGCCACAGGTTCTTCGGCTCCCCGGGTATGACCTCGCCCAGGTTCTGGGCGTAGGCCGCCCGCAGGGGGCCCAGGGGCGTGTGAACATCGAGCCCGAATCCTACCGCCGTTCGCACGTCGCCCGGGCTGATGTCTCCGGGCTTTCGCCAGACCTGACCCGCATCGACAAACAGGACCAGGTCCACGATCCGGTACGCCGGAATGCGGGCCTCGGTCCCCGCCAGAATCACCGCGTTCCCACCCAGAGGCAGGCCGGCCTCGTCGCGTGGTCCCAGTTCCCGCCGCCCGTACCCGCGCATGGTGCTGTACCCCCCCGCGTAGAATCGCCGGTTGGACAGCAGGACCTCCGCGCTCCCCAGGGGCGCGGCCAACCCCAACCGCACGCGCGAGGCCAGCACACCCCAGTCGTCCATGGACCGGTACAGGGAAAGATCGGCCTGCGCGGAGAGGTAGGGATACCCCACGAAGCCCAGGGGCGGCGATCCGGTGGCCGCCAGCTTGGCAAAACCGCCGGACCGTGGATTGAGGGGGTTGTCCGCCCAGTCCCAGGAACGGTCGGCCCAGAGTTCCAGCAGCCGGCTATCCTGATCCCCGGCGCCCTCGTCCTCGCTGCTGAACGAGGTCAGCACGATACTCGAAAGGGACACTCCCGTATGGGCCATGTCCCGGCCCCGCGGCCGCAGGCTGCGGATCAGGTCCACTCGCCATTCCCGGGACTCGAAGCTGTCCTCCTTCTCCGTGATCCACTCCACCCCCGCGCGCGTCAGGGCCCGCGGCGATAGCCAGCCGATCCAGGTCAATCCGCCCCCCGCTTTCCAGAGGTGTTCCGCCGCCGCGCCATGGACCTCCAGGCCCCGGCCGCCGCCCAGCAGATTGCGGTGGTTCCAGCCGGTGCGGACCATCCAGGGATTGTCGGACCACGTTCCGACGCTCGCGTCGATCGAGCGCATCCGGGCGTTCTCCAGCTCCACCACCACCTTCACCTTACCTGGGGCGATCGAGTCGGGCGTGACCGTGACCTGCCGGAAAAGCCGTGAAGCCCTCAATTCGAAGGTTGCGTCCTCGAGCCGGCCGGCGGAATACCGCTCGCCGGGGGCGATGTTCACCAGCCGCCGCACCAGCGGCACCAGATCCGGACTGCATCCGCTGACCACCACCTCGCTGATGTCCGAGGGGATGCCGGGCGTGACCGTGAACGTGATCACCGCCCGCCCCAGGCTGTCCGGCGTCACGTCCGCGGCCACGCGGGCCTGGGCGAAGCCCCGGTTGCGCAGAAGGCGCAGGAGTTTCGCACGGGATTGCTCCAGCATGGGATCCAGGAAGCGCGTGCCCGGCAGGGGCAAGATTCCGGCGGAGGGAGCCGGCCTGGCCGGACCCGCCGGCCAACCCCTGAGGTTCACCGAATCGACGAGGACCGGGGGACCGGCTTCGATTCTCAGGACCAGGGAGAGACGTCGCTCCCGGAGCCGCAGGTCGGATTCCGGGAAGACCTCCGCGTCCGGATAGCCCTCGCGGGCCAGGTAGAGCCTGATCCTCGCCATGTCGTCGCGAAGCAGGCCCGAGCGGAACAGGGGCCGTTCCCTGCCGCGGAACAGGCGCCGTTTCCCGGTCAGCGCCAGTCCGTCCTTCAATCGGCCGTCGATACCGGGGGGCACCCCCTCCAGCCGGAATCCCGCGAGCTCCCAACCGTCATACCGGTCCCATCGCTGTTCCAAGGGTGTCTTGGCGAACGAAGGTCCTGCTCCCAGGGAACACAAAAGCACCCCCGAGAGGCCCATGGCGACTGTGGCCGCCAGGAAAACCGCTCGGGGGTACTTGGTCAGAATAATCTTGGGCGGCACCAGCCTGTGAGGCCTCGGTGTGATGTTATTCGCCTGCCGCATCGAAACCGCCTGCCCTTACCGAAATATTCGACCCCTACGCCAGGTCGGACGTGCAGAATGCGCACCGCGTCGCCTCGAGGGCCACCTCGCTCAAGCACTTGGGGCACTTCTTGGTCGTCGGAGCCGCTGCGGGCGCGGGATCTTCCTTCTTCTTGGCGGCGTTCATGGCCTTGATCACCATGAAGATCGCGAAGGCCACGATGAGGAAGCTGATGACGGTGTTGATGAACACGCCGTAATTCAGGGTCACCGCACCGGCGGTCTGGGCGTCGGCGAGCGTCGCGAAGGACGTGGCGCCCTCGGCTCCGGCCTTCAGGACGACGAACAGGTTGCTGAAATCCACCCCACCCAGCAGAAGCCCGATGGGCGGCATGATCACGTCGGCCACCAGCGACTTGATGATGGTACCGAACGCGGCGCCGATGACGATACCGACGGCCATATCCACCACGTTGCCGCGCATGGCGAATTCCTTGAATTCCTTGAACATGGAGTCCCCTTTTTGTCCGGGAACGTTTTGCGTTCCCTCCCCTGGATACACGATGCCACTTGTTCCGGTGGAAGACTCCATGATCCCTGGTATTTGGAGAATGTCAAGAATGACGGATATCCCCAGCCTGCGGCACGAGCCCCACATTCCCCTTGTGGTGACCGGGAGCCGAGGCGTTACATTGTGCCGGACTTCAACCCGAAAGGTACAACGTGGCAGGCAACCCCATCTTCCAGCGCCTGGATCTCTTGACCGGGCCCGCCGCCGTGGCGATCCTGCAGCGCAGCCGCGTGGCCGTGTTCGGCCTCGGTGGCGTGGGCAGCTGGGCCGCCGAGGCCCTGGTGCGCTCGGGCGTCGGCGATATGACCCTGGTTGACAACGACGTCATCTGCATCACCAACGTGAATCGTCAACTCCAGGCCACCACCCGCAACGTGGGCAAGGCCAAGGCCACGGAGCTGGCCGACCGCCTGGCCGACCTCAATCCGCGCTGCCGCCTGAACCCGGTCCAGAAGGTCTACGAACCGGATACCGCGGACTCCTTCGATCTGGGCGGCTTCGACTACGTCCTGGACTGCATCGACAGCATCAGCAACAAGATCGACCTGATCCTGCGCGCCCACGCCGCGGGCGCCACCCTGTTCGCCTCCATGGGCGCCGCCGGCAAGCTGGACCCCACCCGGATCAAGGTGGCTTCGATCTGGGATACCCAGGGGTGCCCCTTGGCGCGCATCGTGCGCCGCGGGCTGCGGGAGCGGGGGTTCGCCGGGGATTTCCCGGCCGTCTACTCGCCGGAGGTGATCCCACCGGCCGCGAGCACCAACGTGGCCTGCGGCACCCACAAGTGCTTCTGCCCCGAGTTCACCCCCACCGGCGGCGGCGAACACAAGGACTGGTGCGCCACCAAGAAGATCATCAACGGCTCGGCCGTGCACATCACCGCGACTTTCGGTATGTTCCTGGCCGGCCTCGTGCTCCAGGACGCCCGCGAACGCGCGGCCGGCCTCCCCATCGCGTGACCCCGACAGGAGATCGTCATGAATCCCTCCACCGAGAACACCGCCCTGCCCGACGGCTATGCCGCCACCATGCGCACCCTGATCCGCTACGCCATCGTCATGGCCTTCGTCGGCCTGCTGGTCGGGGTCGCCTTCCAGGAGTCCGCCAAGAAGCTGCCCTTCAGCGAAGCCGGGGCGGGGCTCCACCTCGAGGCGATGCTTCCGCTGGCCCTGGTGCACGGCCACGTGTTCACTCTGGGCGTGCTGTTTCCCCTGGCCCTGGCCGGGGCCCTGGTCCTGGGTCTCAAGAGCGGCGGCCGGACCGTGGGCCCGCGCACCCAGGCATGGCTGACGCGGGGATTCCTGCCTTTTGCGGCCCTCACCGTCGCCCTGCAACTCTTCAAGGGCTACGCCATCCTGCTGGCAGTTCGCCACGGGAACCACGACATGGCCGCGGTGGACGCCGCCTTCATGGGTGGATCCCAAGCGCTGCGTGCTGCCGTCTACGGGGTCTTCCACACCGGCATGGGCGTCACCCTCGGCGTGTTCCTGGTGGGGTTGTGGCGGAGCCTGGCCAAGCGGGGTTGATCCCTTCAGCCCAGCGGGAAATGCACCAGCATGGCCGCCGGCAACCCGGGGTGGGTCATGAGGTCGGGATCCACGGCGTTGAGATAGCCGTTGATGCGATCCAGGTCGGCGGCACGACCGGCCAGGTGCGCGTAGTGACTCACCAGGGTGCCCAAAAACGCCGTGGGCATGGCCCCGTTGGGGCTGATGGTGAAGGTCAGCCCACGGGCGGCGGCGTATTCCTCGATGACCGTCGTCTCCGGCAGCCCGCAGGCCAGATGTTCCCGGGCCCATCCGGCGTTAGTCAGGTCGATCACCGCCCGCAACCTCTCCTCGTAACGGCCTCCGGGAATCCGGAAGGGGTTCAGCAACACCAGATGGCGCCGCGCCCGTTCACGCAGGGCATCCAGGAAACCGAATCGATCCTCAGGCTGCACGTGCTCCAGCACGTGGCACGCACACACGACATCCACACTCTCGGGCGAAAAGGGGAGCGCCTCTCCCCGCAAGCCGTTGGTCGCCGGTTCGGCCAGGCGGTAACTTGCCCGGGGCAGGTGCTGGGCCAGCAGACCGTCTCCTCCCCCCACGTCCAGAAGCTCAAAATCCTCGGAGCTGCAAATGCCGCGCAGGAAAGCGGCCAGGGTCGTCATGCGGTAGTGTCGGTTGTGATCCATCGCAGCCAGGGTGTCGCCCGTCATCCGGGTTCCGGCAAGCTTACGTTCCAGCTCGGAGCCCGCCCCACCCAGCGCGGCCGCCGTCCGGTAGCATGCCGCCGCCGGAACGTGCCGACCCCCCTCGAACCAGGCGTCACCCAGCCGCTCGTGGTTCTCCGGCGCAAGGGGTGCGCCCGCGACGGCCGTCATCGCCGCCCAAAATGAAGGTGCCGACCGAGGATCCACGAATTCCCCGTTCAAATGGTTTGATGATAGAGTTCTTCGATGTTCGTCAGCTCATGGCGAACATCCCAGACCAGGCTGTCCCAGGCTTCGGGGACCAGCCCGATGCGCTCCAGGGCGGGCAGATACCGCTCCACGGGAGCATCCTTGCCCAGGTCCAGCTCCTTGCCGCGCCCCACCTGCCACAGATCGGACAGTTGTTCGGCAAGTCCCAGCAGGATCCCGCCGCCCCCGCATTGGGTGTTGGACGGATCGACGTGATGATCCCGAACCGCATCGGTGATGGCCTGCGGCAGGTTCCAAAGTTTCAGCATGTACTCGGCCAGCTCGGCGTGATCCAGGCCGATGGCTGCGTGCTCGGTTTCGAGGGAGACCTTCTCCCCGTTCGGATCGGGCAGGTAATCGTCGATGATGAGCTTGGCCACGTCATGGAGCAGGCCGGAGACGAACGCCTCTTCCGGACGCAGGTCTCCCTGGGGGGCGGCGCTGGCGAAGACACGCGCCCCCAGACCCACCGCCATGCTGTGCATCCAGAATCCGCCGCCGGGATTGTAGTCGTAGTGCGTCATGTCCTTGCGGGTCATGCCCTCGGTGCTGACGGAGTAGACGATGCGCTTGAGGGTGTCCAACCCGATGAGCACCACCGCTTCGGCGATGGAAGGTACCGTGCGCGACCGGGCATACAGTCCGCTGTTGGCCACCTTGAGCACCCGGGCCGTCAGGGCCTGGTCCTTGCTGATGATGACCTCGAAATCCGCGGCGGTGAAAAATTCCTGGCGGGACAGGGCAAGGAACTCGTGCACCACCGTGCTCAGGCTGGGCAGTTTGTCGATGCGCTCCAGCACGTCGAAACGGACGTTGCGCCAGTTGCCGTCGGGATGGTCGGTTCGTCGTTCACCATTCATGGCATCGTCCTCTTCAATCAGACGTCCAGCCGCGGAACTTCCTCGCCCGATGTCTCCGGGTGAGGCCAGTAGGCGATCTCCGGGGCCATGACCTTGGGGGTGAAGATCATCAACCCCGTTAGAAACATATAGATCAAACTCACCAGCAGATCCGGAAACCAGGCCGGCAGGGCCGGCACACCGGCCAGAAACTTGTCCGGGGCGGGGGGCCAGATCCGATGCCCCATGTAGGCAAACAGCAAGAACACGAAGATGAACAGGAAATTGCGGCCCAGCCGGGCGCGCAGGGCCTGCATCCGGGTCATGTGGAATTTGGGCTGCAGGAGATCTTCGGCCACCCTGGCCCCCCAGCTGTCCTGGGGGCTCACCTGGTCCCGGCGCAGGATCCCGCCGTAGAAATTCTCCTCGATCATGCGCACGCGGGCCCGCCACACGTCGAAGAAACGGAAGCGCCGCGCCTCGATGGCCAGGAACACCAGGCTGGCGAACATGCCCATGAGGATGCCCTCGGTGGCGTAGCCCGGGTTGTTGAGGCTGGCGGTCAGGATGGCCAAGGTCGAGATGATCGCCCAGTTGGTGGTGGTATCCAGTCGCGTGCGCCAGACCAGGGCACGGTGCATCTCCGCCCGGTAGAAGTGGGCCAGGGCGGTGATGTACTCCCCGCGCGTCAGCGGGGTGTTCTCGAACTGGGGCACCTGCTCCTCGTCCAGGGGCGGATAGTGGGGAGCCTCGTCCACGTGGTCGGGTTCGGGGTTCCGGTCCCGGTCGTCGTTCATGATCTATCCTTCCCGCTGGGGGAAGACGCCGTCCAGGGCCTCGCGCAGGATGCCCTTGAGATCCTCATCGAAGTCCTTGGTCAGCATCCACTCCAGGTAACTGCGGCCGTCCGGAACCTTGCAGATCTCCTGCAGGGTGCGCCCGTTGAACTTGCCGAAGGTGAGGACCGCATCGCCCCCGTCGCTCCAGATCAGCTTGCGCTTACGATCCAGGTACTTGCCCTCGTCCGGGTTGCAGAAACGGTGGAGCTCGTCGATCTCCCGCGGCAGATCGGCGTAGCGGCCGAGCTGGGCGTCGAGAACGTCCAGGGTGGCGTTCACGTCGGCCAGGGCATCGTGGGCTCCGGTCAGATCGGCGTCACAGTAGTATCGATACGCCGCGGTCAGGTTGCGCGGCTCCATGGTGTGGAAGATCCGCATGGCATCCAGATGGCGCACCCCGCGCAGTTCGAACAGGCCGCCGGCGCGTTTCAACTCGGCCTGCAGCAAGGGCAGGTCGAAGCGGATGGAATTGAACCCGGCCAGGTCCGCGTCCTTGAGCATCTCCTCGATCTCCGGCCGCAACTCGGCAAAGGTCGGCTTGTCGGCCACGTCGGCGTCGGTGATGCCGTGCACCGCGGTGGCCTGGGGCGGGATGGGTTGCCGGGGGTTGACCAGGGACGCGAGTGTGGCGCGGCGTCCGTCGGGGGCCAGGCGCACCAGGGCGATCTGGACGATGCGGTCGCGATCCACGTCGACCCCTGTGGTTTCCAGATCGAAGCCGACGAGGGGGCGCTCAAGCTTCAGGTTCTGCATGGCTGGTCCTTTTGCCGGCGTGGGTTTCGTTGCTTCATTATGCCGTCCCCGGCCCCGCGAGGCAAGTCGTCAGAAACGCCTCCCCCTGAAAGCCGGGGATTTCCGGTTTCCCCGGCGGCGATTTGGGGTTACTATCATCCTTACGCAGACGGATCTGCACTTCAGCCCGATCCTCCCTCGGGCAGGCGACAGGAGACGCCTCCGGCATGACCCGCAATGTCCTTATCTGGATTCTGGTCCTGGGTCTGCTTGCGCCCTGCAGCATGCTTGCGCCCGTCGTGCGCCCGGCTTTGGCGCAGGACTGGCAGACCCATGTGGTGCGCCGGGGCGAGAACCTGACCGTGATCGCCGAAAAGTACGGCGCCACGGTGCAGGATCTGCGCGATTGGAACGAGCTGCGCAGCGACGAGCTCGCCATCGGCCAGAGCCTGCGCATTCCCGAATCGGACAGCGAATGGTACCTGGTGCGGCGGGGCGACAGCTTGTCGGAGATCGCAGCGGCCCACGACATCTCCCTGACCTTCCTCCGCTCGCTCAACCACATGCAGGGCAACACCATCTATCCGGGTCAACGGTTGCGGGTGCGGCCCTCGCCCCGGGACGAAGCGGTCCATGTTGTTCGTCCCGGCGACAGCCTTTCGCGCATCGCCGAGCAATACGGCGTGACCCTGCGCCACCTCAAGAACATCAACGACCTTTCCGGCAGTACCATCTACCCCGGACAGAAGCTGCGGCTGCGTGAGGCCGCGCCGTCCGTCCACATCGTCGAGCGCGGCGACGCCCTGTGGGAAATCGCCGAGGCCTACGGTCTATCCCTGAAGCATCTCAAGAACATCAACGGGCTGACCTCCGACCGGATCTACCCCGGTCAGGAACTGCGCCTCAACGGGGCCACCGCCCCCCGCATCGCCACCTACGAGGTCAAGCGCGGGGACAACCTCAACGAGATCGCCCGCCTGCACCAGATGAGCCTGCGCGAACTGCGGCAGATCAACGGCATCACGGGCTCGCTGATCCGGCCGGGACAGGAACTGAAGGTGCGCCCCCTGCTGGGCGGCGCAGCCACGGCCGGCGAACCGGGCACGATCCTGGGCAACCTGGCCGACCTGGACCTGGACGCCCTTCTGCCCCGGGTGCCGGGGGTATCGCGCCTGCAGACCGGCAACGGACCCTACTATTACGAGGCCCCGCAGGCGTCGGCGCAGAAGAGCCGCGGGTATTTCGAGAAGGCGAAAATCTCCCCCGCACTGTGCTACAGTCACGGTCGCGAGCTGATGGATCGGTTCGACGCCGAGCTGGACAAGCAGCCGCCGCTGAGCCGGCGCCTGGCCGGCTGGACCATCGTGCTGGATCCGGGACACGGGGGCATCGACCCCGGGACCATCGTCAGCGCCAAGGACGCCGCGGGCCGGCGGTACTACGTGGTGGAGGATGAATACGTCTACGACCTGGCCCTGCGGGTCTACGCCCTGTTGCGGCTGCACGGCGCCGACGTGACCATGACCCTGCTGAGCCCCAACCACCTGCTGCGCCGCAACACGACCCAGGACCAGACCTTCGTGCACGACCGCAGCGAGGTGTTCAACGACAAGGCCTGGAACCGGCACAACCGGGAGGACACCCACCCCATGGGCCGCCAGAAATACCTGGATGAGCGCAAGAACATCGCGGGGCGGGCCTACGCCGACGGCGACGCCCGACGCTCCGTGTTCCTGAGCTTCCACGCCGACAACGACCCCGAGTCCGGCGGCGTCTTCACGCTCTTCCATTACCAGGGCCGCCAGGGCACCGACACCGTCAGCCGCGCCTTCGCCCGCGGCATGCTGCCGGCCATGGGCGCCGGCGCCCGCACCCGCGGTCGCAACCTCGGCGTGCTGCGCGGCAATCCCGCCCACTACAAGTTGCTGGTGGAGATGCGCAACCTGGCCTTCGCCGATCACGTCTGGGCCATTCGCTACGGCGAGATCCGCCAGCGCGATGCCGAGAAGGTCGTCAAGGCCTTGCTGGAGGCCGTCGAAGGGTTGGATCCGGTGGCCAAGAGATAAGGTTCCGCGTCGACACCCCCAGAAAAGGAATACCCCATGTCCTCAACGGCGAAGAAGTGGCTCCTCGGCTGCGGGTTGGGCTGCGGCATCCCCCTGTTGTTGGTGATCGCGGTCTCCCTGGTGAGTGGGCTCCGCATGATGAAGCCCCTCAACGAAGCCGTCGACGCCCAGAAGGAACTCATCGCCTCCTTTGGCACACGCGATGAATGGGTTCCCCCCGTGGACGGTTTGACGCCCGACCGGTTGGAGCGGTTTCTTGCCGTGCGCGACTCCCTGAACCCCATTTGTGCGGATTTCACCAAAATCGCCGTCAAATTCCGCAACGTGGGCGAACTGGATTCCGGCGGCGAAAAGGCCGGCAAGCTGGAAGTCCTCAAGGCGGCGGGCGGAGTGACCGGCGCCGTCTTCAGCTTCGCCGGAAACATCGGGCGCTTCACCACGGCCCGCAATCGGGGGCTCCTGGCGGCGGAGATGGGGCTGGGTGAGTACATCTGGATCTACGTGCTGGCCTACAACAGCGACCTGGGCCACCCCCCGAACGTCGATTTCGACGACAAGGAGTCCGATAGCCGCTATGCGGCGCAGGAGCGCGATGTCATCCGCGGCCTGATGGCCCGGCACGCCGATGCCCTTGCTGAGGCCGATCGGGGTGAAGAGGCCGATCTGTGGCGAGCCGAGGCGGGGCGGCTGGAGAACAGCGATAGCGACGGAGTCCCGTTCCCCGACGGCAGCCTTCCCCCAGAGATCGCCGACAAGCTGGCCCCGTTCCGCGCGCAGCTCGACTCGCTGTATTGCACCAATACATCCGCGTTCGAGCTCGGCCGCGTGCACAAAAAGGGACCGAGCATCCGGTCAGAATAAGTTGTGCCTCGTAAATTGTGTCTACGAGTTACGCCTCACCTTTTCGCCGCGTTTTCAGCTAGGCGCTATACACCGCCTGCCGCCGCGCCGGCCCTCCCAACGCCCGCGTCCGCACCCCACCCCGGTAGTACACACCCCACCGAGCAGGCAGCTCAAGCAAACTTCGAAACAACCGACCTCCCAAC
>Ga0210044_10000734_pt1 | contig 49946 bp, 41 predicted proteins | sample CryGey13umfilter_2_FD_183959 | JGI IMG/M metagenome (GOLD analysis project Ga0210044, IMG submission 183959) | Groundwater microbial communities from aquifer in Utah, USA - Crystal Geyser 4/9/14 3 um filter (SPAdes) (version 2) | ecosystem: Environmental > Aquatic > Deep subsurface >...
CTCGATGTGCCGCTCTACAGCTTGGACAGTCAACGTTGAGTCAGCGGGATTCCCCTTCAAGAGCCAGGAATCAGTGACAAGCCCAGAGCCTGCGGTGACACAGACCTTGTGCCCGTATTCGATACGCCGCACACCGACATCATCATCAAGGGCAACCTGCCAAGGCGCGAGGACGAGGCGTAGCACCGCTACGTCGAGGACGAGCAACGCAGGCAGATGGGATGGATCGGTCAGAGACCGGCAGTTCTTTCTGCGCGAGCCCTAACGAAGCGACTCAGTAGATAGATTTTCCGGCGCCCAGACGCATGAGAGTCGCCGGTCGAGTTCATCCGCACCAGCTTCGACGGGCGAACCTGCGCGCTGCACGCCGACGATGAAGTGACCTGCTGGCGCAGTTTCGGCTACGACGCGGTCGCGGGGCCGACGTTGGTGCCCCTCGAGACCATGGAGTGGGTTGCTGGGGTGTTCTTGGCGGAGCAGCACCGCCGAGGGAGACATGGCGGCCACGCCCGCGCCGAAGCGCGCCAAAAAAAAGGGCCGGGGAATTCCCCGGCCCTTCTTATCCTTCAATCCTGTATCAAAAATCGGTTCTGCGTTCGGAGGAGCGGTCGTGGCGGCGTGATGAGGAGGTTCAGCAGAGGAGGAGGTGTTTGAGCGTGAGTTCTGCTTGAGCTGTCGAGTGTGAACGGAGTGTGAGTTCCAGTGGTCTTTCGGGTTTCGGTTCCAGAAGAGAGTCAGCGGGAGATTCAGTGTCAGTGGAGCAGTCGAACAGGATTGGGTGCTCGATTCAAGGTGTCGGCTTTCGCCAGCGAGGAGAGATAGTGCAACGGGTGTGCCACGGACCTCCTCATCCGCCGCGGAGCGTCGCCAACACCTCAATACAAAATACCTTTTAGTGCGCCCACGGTGGAACCGTAGAGGGCGGGCCGAGCTGCCAGAACTGGAATCACGACATCAATGTCAGGGGATCCCCTCGTGTGGCTACTAGAGTTGCCACCCGGCGAGCGGCCTGCGCCCCGCCTTCTAGAGCACCGGTGCGTTCGCTCGCCTGTCCACCATCCCTGAGGTCGAGTGCCGGCGTGCCCATGGTCATCAGCGCGACCGAAATGCCAGGTCCCAGATGGCTTCTCGCGCCCTATGACAGTTCGATCACGCCTTGGCGAGCTTTCGAGCCCCCAACCAGATGACCAACGCTGGGGAACCCAGGCAGAGAAGCAGCATTGCGCTCCATGAAGCGCCCGCCTTGAGCCAGAAATAGGGAGGCAGGTCGCTCGAGAATCCCAGTGAGCGCTTGAGCAGGAAGAACGTGGGATAGGCGTCGATGATGATGACACCGAGGGTCAGCATCAAAGACGCCCCCATGAACAGAACACCGCCAAAGCCCGTGGCGATCTTCGCGGCGTTGTCGGAGTTGAACCGCGGGAAGAGCGCGCCGACACCGACGCCGAGCCCGGTCAACGAGACGACCAAGAAGAAGATGACGACCACGCTCTTCAAGGTCAGCCAGAGCGGCGTCCCGGACATGAGGTGTGAGCTGATGGTCAACCCCTCGGCGAGCAGCAGCATGTGCGGGGTGTGCCCCAACCATTTGGCGAGGAGGTATCGGGGCAGGCCGATGGGCGAGCGGCGGATGAGCCAAAAGGCGCGCCCTTCGAGGCTCACCGCGGGGAAAACGATGCGCACCGACACGGCGGCGACCAAGAATCCATTCAGCCCAAAGTTCAGGAAGTGGATGCCGATGGGGCCGAAGATGCCACCTTTGCCGATGGCACCGATGTATTGGAAGTTCACGAGGTAGATGACAACCAGCCCAATCAGCAGCAGAATCTGCGACCACTGCACGGCGTCGCGGGTGAAGACGATGGCGTCCTTACGGGCGATGGCCAACACCGGACCCATTCGGCCCGCCCTCAGGCTCATGCGTTGCGACCAGGCCTGCAGACGGCGCCGCGCGCGGCTCTTGCCTGCACCTCCAAGACCATCCCTCTGTCGCTCGAGCTGGTAGTCCGAGTGCCGCCCCTGCTGGGCGCGCGAGTAGGCTCGCCGATAGAGGAGCCGATAGGCCCAAGCGGCGATGAAGTACGCCCCGAAGGCGGTGCCGTAGAGACAGGACAGGTGCAAGACATCGAGCGGAATGTCGGTGTCCGAGCGCAGGTAAGGGTGCAGCACCTCGATGGCCCACGTGGAAGGCAGCCAGTAGCGCCCAGGGGTCTGCAAGGAGCTGAAGAACTCCATCGTGTTGCCGAACTGGCCAGGGTTGAAGAGTTTCTCCGGCTGCAGCTGGCGAATGACGATGAAGGCGCCGATGAAGAACACGACGCCGAGGCCGATGAGCACTTCGCGCGCCCGTTGAACAGGAAACGTGTTCGCCAGAAACAGCACGACCAGCACCGCCAAGGCCGGCGGAATCAGGATCAGCGGGACGAACACACACATCAGCCAGAGGTAGTAGCTCACTGGAGAGCGGAACACGACGCCGGCCGAGATGAATACGGGCAACCCGAAGAGCAAGACCATCCACGACGAGTAGAACGCGGTCTCCAGAAAGCGGGCGCTAAAGAGGGCGTTTGGCGGCACAGGATAGGGCAGGATGAAGCGCAGCTCGTCGGACAGAAGATAGGTCGAGAACGCCTGGATGATGCTGCTGAAGAGGAGCACCGAGAAGATGACCATGAAGGTCATGCTCAGGAGCTTGCGGACCAGGATCTCGCCGAAGGGCTCCAGAGCGATCGTCTTGACGAAGAACCAGTGGCTCGCCCCGTAGAACATGGCCCAGACTGCGCCCCCGAGGGCGATGAAGAGGAGCGCTCGCAGCACGCCGCCGTCCGCTTTGCTGCGGGGCAGGTTCTTGAGCTGACACCACTTCGCGTAGAGGAGATGGCTCACGCCAGGCATCTGCTCGGTGCGAGGGGACTCGGTCATTATTAGGACGCCTCCTGGGTGGTCACGTCGTTGCCTTGGGTCTCGGTCAGCTCGAAGAACACCTCCTCCAAGCGGCCGTCCCCGGCTTTCGTCGCGGCTCGCAGGGTGGCCATATTCCCCATGGCGACGACCTCGCCACGGTGCAGGATGGCGATGCGTTGGCAGACCTCTTCGGCGACTTCGAGGGTGTGGGTCGAGAGAAAGACGGTCATGCCTTCGTCTCTGCAGAGGTCGATGAAGACCCCTTTGACCAGGCGCATGCCCTGTGGATCGAGGCCCACCATGGGCTCGTCGACAACGAGGACGCTCGGGCGAGGCAGGAGCGCGGCGGCGAAAACCAGGCGCTGCTTCATGCCGTGCGAGTAGTTCTCGACGAGGGTGTCGCTCCACTCGGCGAGTCCGAACTGCTCGAGCAGCGCTGGAATGCGGGTGGCGGCGTCGGTGCGGACGAGCCGATTGAGGCCGGCGACGAAGCGCATCAGCTCGAAGGCGGTGAGCTTCTCGTAGAGGTAGGGTCGATCGGGGATGTAGCCCATGATCTTCTTGGCTTCGAGGGCCTCTTTTCGCACGTCGAAGCCACCGATGAAGATCTCTCCGGTGGTGGGCTGAATGAGGCCGGTGAGCATCCTCAGTGTGGTGGTCTTGCCGGCTCCATTGGGCCCGAGAAAGCCGAACACTTCGCCCTTTTGCACCTCGATATCGAGGTTGGCGACGGCGTTGAAGTTTCCGTATCGTTTCGAGACTCCGACGAGTCGAATCATTCGTTGCTCCTGTCGTTTCCGCCCATCTTACTTGCCCTCGGCCTGCAGCAGCTCGACGCCGGTCATCACGCCTTGTGCGAAGAAGCGCTCGACCTGCCCGCCCTCACCGAGCCTGATGTGGCCTGCGTCTGCGGGGGATTGCCCGAAGGTGGGGTCCACATCGACCCATTGATTCAGGTAGACGTCGACCCACACATGGCGAACGAGGGAGCTGCCCACGAGCACCATGCCGTGCACCAACCGGCTCGGAATTCCCTGTGCCCGCAGCAGCGCGACCAACGCGTAGGCCTTGCCCAGCGCGCTGCCGCGTCTGGCGTCGAGGACTCCCTCGGAGCTCTCGAAGCGCTCCTGGGAGCCTTTGACCAGCTCGAGGTCTGTCGCCACGAAGCTCACCAAGGCGTCGACGCGCTGATCGACGCGAAGGGTGTCCCAAGTCGACCGCTCGGCGCGCTCCATGACCTCCCGGGACACGATCCGCACGGCGGTCGAGCTGCTCTGGAGCGTCAGGGTGTCCACCAAATAGGCCCCCAGCTTCTCGAGCTCTCGGGGCTGGAGCCGCGCAGCCTTGGGGAGCTCCTTGGCGCGCGTGATGTCGACGGCGATGACGTCCTCCTGCAGCTTGCGCACGGCTTGCTCGTCGGTTGGCAAGACCAATCCACCCGGCGCACGCAACTGTAGGTGGGCGCTGGTCCAGCGAGGCCGTTGCAGGTCGTTGTCGACGACCTGGTCGAGCACCTGGCTGGTGATGTGCGGTGGCTCCTCTGACTCGCCACGGTTGAGGCCGTAACGCGCCTCGGCTTCGGGTTCTCGGACCGCCTTGAAGCCCATGGGGAGCTCCTCGATCAGCACCTCTCCCAGGGCGTTGACCCAGACTTGGTTGCGGTGCCCCAGCGCGATCTCCTCGAAATGGAAGGCCTCGACGGTGCGCCCCATCAGCTCGATGTTCTCGTGGCCAATGAAGGCGATGTCCACCGCCACGGGGGCCTGGCTCATGGGATCGTAGTAGCTCAGGGAGAGTCGGTCCCCTTCGCGTAAGTTCCGACGCATGAGAACGGGGCGGAGGCTGGGCATGATCAGGGGGGGCTCGGGCAACTCGAAGCGCCGGGCGCTCGAATCCCCAGGCAGCCCCGTGACCACAATGGCCTCACCGTCCCAGCGCCCCTCGAGGGAGAGGTTGAGGACCCCGCCACTCATGTCCAGTTGGAAGGAGCTGAGGCGAAACTCCGCGTCGAGGTCGGCGACCAAATTGCTGCGGGTCCGCTGAGTGAAGAGGCCGGTGGAGACGCTGAGCTCCATCTCGGTGGTCATTCGGTATCCGCCGCCCACGTTGCGGCGTCGTTCGCTGCGCAGCGTGCCGACCTTTGCAGCCCCTAGATAGAGACTGTGGTACTCATAGCCCTCTCGAAAGCCCGCTTCGAGCTCGTCTTGGGTCACCTCGATGTCGAGCTCGCCGAAGCCAGTGCCGTAGCGTCGCACGAGCGAGTACAGACTCCAGACCATGACCAGGACGGCGACCACCCCCAACACGTCGAAGAGAGAGATGCGGAACTTCTTCTTGTTCGATTTCGTCAACGCGATCCCGGTCTTGAGGGTGAATTCGAGGGCTGTGCCAAAAGACAGGATAGTGCACAACCCTGTCTGTGTCCGCATCCTTCCCGTGAGGGTCCGTGTGGGCTCGCCAGGTGTCCCTTGCTTGCCCCATTGGCTTGCGCCATGCTACGTCCACTTCTAGCGGCTCGGCCTTCCACTTTCCGGTGAAAGGGGCCCGCGGCAGGCGTCTTGGCCATCGACAGGTGCGCTGCTTCCTTGGTGAAGTGAGATGGAAGAAAAAGAGTACACCAAATTCCGGCTCAATCTTCAGCAGTTCTCGGTCGAGCTCGCGGGTGAGAAGACGTTTGTCGAGGAGCTCTATCGCAAGGTCTACAGGGATCTCCTGCCACTGCTCTCCACGCCTGAGCCGACGCCCAAAGAGATCGACCCAGCCCCCGCCGAGCCGGCTTCCTACGCTCGCCTGGACTACACCTGGGTCTACAAGTGCACGCCGCACTACAACAAGGTCTACGTCATCGAGAACGGCGTCGTCACGCACAGCGTTTTCGGCCGCTACGTCGATCCTCGCCGGCTGCGACGCATCTACCTCGACCACACCAAGCCCCCGCTCTTCAGCGAGCTCTCATCAGGCAACCGCACCTTGTGGGCGGAGATCACGCCCGAAGGCCGCCGGATGATCGAGGAGGCTGCCCAGCGCCGCGACGAATAGAGCTACTCAATGCCGTAGAACCGCTTCGTGTTCGCGGTCAGCACCTCGGCCAGCGCGTCGGGAGCCATGCCGCGCACTTGGGCGAGCTGCAGCGCGGTCTGCACCATGAGGGCGGGTTCGTTCGTCTTGCCGCGGTGGGGCGTGGGCGCCAGATAGGGGCAGTCGGTCTCGAGCATCAGCCGCTCCAGCGGCACCTTTTGCGCCACCTCCCGCAGCTCTTGGGCGCCCTTGAAGGTCAGCATGCCGCTGAAAGAAATCATGAAGCCTATGTCCAGGCACTGACTGGCCATGGACCAAGAGGTCGAGAAGCAGTGGATCACCCCGCCGACCTCGTGGGCGGCTTCTGAGCGCAAGACCTCGAGACAGGCGCCATCACTCTCTCGATTGTGCACGATGATGGGCAGGCGCACGCGCTTGGCGAGGTCGATGAAACGCGCGAAGACCTCTATCTGCGTGGCCTTCGGGCTCTTCATGTAGTGGAAGTCCAGCCCCGTCTCCCCCACCGCGCGCACTTTCGCGTGGGCACAGTGCGCTTCGATGACCTGGAAGGCCTGCTCGTCGCAGCGCTCGGCGTGGTGGGGGTGGATGCCGACCGTGGCCCAAAGGTTCGTGTAGGCGCCGGCCAGGTCGACGGCCTCCTGGCAGGCCTCCAGGGAGCCCAACGAGCCGATGGTCGTGATGGTCTCGACCCCGGCAGCGGCCGCGCGTTCGATGACCGCCCCGACGGCGTCGCCGTAGGTCGCCTTGGTCAGGTGGGCGTGTGAGTCGAAGAGCTTCACTGAACATTCTCCCGTGGCTCGCGGGCGGTCCCGCCGTTCTGGTTCTTGTCAGGCCGATGCGACCGAGGGGCGGGCCTGGCCCGACGGGGGTTCCGACCGGTTTAGTTGCCGCGGCGAATATCGCGAGGGTCGCCAAAGAGCAACGAGACCAGCCCTGACCACCGCTCGAGGCGCGCTGGGTCGCTCGGGTAGGCTTTGTAGAGCGCCAAGACCGCCGCCATCTTGGCCGACATGGCGCCGAGGGTCAGCGCCAGGGGCATGGCGCGAACGGCGTTGCGGGCCTTCTTCAGCATCTCCTTGGGCGACAGCGACGGGAGCGATTGCTGCAGCCCGAAGCTCACCGACGCGGGATCCATGATTTCGCTCTCGATGAGGGTTTCGAGCTGCTCGAGGGAGAAGTCCTCCGAGACCCTCCTAAAGACGTCGTAGGCGGCGAAGCGTCCGCCGTGGGCGCGCTGCCATCGGACGCCGTAGCCCTCGGGTCCCTTTCCCTCGGCGAGCGCGTCGGCCAACATTCGGGCGGCGATGAGGCCTGCGCCGATGCCCGAACCGTGTGCAGGAAAGACCTGACAAGCCGCGTCGCCGATGCTGGCGACATCGCCGCGAGCGAGGAGATCGTAGGGGCGCCGGATGGGGATGGCGCGGGCGCCACCTTTGAGGCGCGGGCCGATCCATGGGTGCTCGGCCACGAAGTCGTCGAGAATCTGTTTGCCGGAGCGATAACCACGGGCAGGGATCGACCCGGTCAGCAAGTGCAATCCACCGGCGGTGATGCCCGCCCGCAAGATCGAGTAGCCGCCCTCGAACCCGGTGAAGCAGAGGGTTTCGCCGAGCTCGCCTCCGTGTTCGACGAAGAAGCTCTCGGCCGCTCCAAGGTTGGCGAGCTCGTAGACTCCCTGGGCCGCGACGCAGAGGTGGTTGCGAGGCACGCGCGGGAGGTCGAGGAGGCGCACGCCGTTGAGCCCGGAGGCGTCGACGACAAAACGCGCTCGAATCGTCCCTTCACTGGTGTCGAGCCGGTCGGCCTCGAGCCCGCGCACCTCCACATTGGACATGAAGCGCGCACCGGCAGCGCGGCCGAGCGACTGCAGCCGGTCCACTAGGGCTGTCATGTCGACCTCGCAGAGCTCCAGGCCGTGAGCCACGACCCGATGCGGCCCAAAGCCGGCGACCACCGTCATGGCGTGCAGCTGGTGTAGGCACTCCCCGTCACCGGGTCGCGCGATGCCAGCCTCGTCAAAGGCACGCGGATCGACGTCGTTGACCCAGTGCGCGCCGGCCGAATCCAGCGCGTTGCGCTCCAAGCAGAGGACCTCCATGCCGCGCTCTGCGCACAGCAGGGCCACGGCGGCGCCAGCAGTGCCGGCGCCGATGACGACGACCTCGGCCATTTTTGAATCTGGGCTCACAAGCGCTCCTAGGGAAAGGGACGCGCCATGGTCGCCGAGGTCATGCCGCTTGCCAAGGGAAACCAGGTTGGCGCCTTTCCGACGCCGTGACGAGTGTGCGGCGGCGCAGTAATCTAGCGCGCGAGGGACCGACAGATGGACGACAAGGGGTTGAAAACGGGGAGTGTGCTCGAGGGCCGCTACGAGATCCTAGACCGGATCGGCGAAGGCGGCTTCGGCGTGGTGTATCGCGCGCGACAAATCTCTACGGGCCAGGCGGTCGCCATCAAGCTCATGCTGCCAGGCAAGCTCCTCTCGTCGGGCGACCCCTCGAAGGAGATCGCGCGGTTTCGACGAGAGATGGAGCTCATCGCGCAGCTCAAGCACCCCAACGTCGTCCGGCTCATCGACTCTGGCGAGCACGAAAAGCAACTGTTCACCGTGCTGGAGTACATCGAGGGCGATGAGCTGGCCGAGCTTCTGCTGCACGGCGGGGCGCTGAGCTTGTCGGAGACAGTCCGACTGATGACCCAAGTGCTGGAGGCGCTGGCCGCCTCGCATGGGTTGGGCATCGTGCACCGGGACCTCAAGCCCCAGAACATCATGGTCGACCGCACGAAGCGGCGAAACGCGATGGTCCTCGATTTCGGCATCGCGACTTTGGTCGAGGACGCGCGCGGCCAGGACTTCGTGACTTTGACGCAGACCGGTCAGATTCACGGAACGCCGGCGTACATGGCCCCCGAGCAGCTCGAAGGGATGGTGACGCCGCAGAGCGACGTGTACGCCTGGGGCCTGATCTTCATCGAGTGCCTGACCGGGCGGCCAGTGGTGTCCGCGACCTCGGTCGCCAGCGCCATCTTCCAGCAGCTCTCGCCAGAGCCGGTGGAGCTCCCAGAGGCCCTCACAGGCACTCCGCTGCAGCACGTGCTGAGTCGGGCGACGGCCAAGACAGCCGCGCTGCGATACCAGTCCGCCGACGAAGCGCTCAGTGACCTCGAAGGGATCGACGCGGCGCACATGACGCTCCGCAAAATCCAGATGCCGACTCGACAGGAGACCATTCAAGGAGAAGCCAACCCCTTCTCGTCCACCGAGACCATCGAGCTGGCCGACACCATCGACCCAGACGCCGCCGTGCAGCTCAAGACTTTGGCGACACTGCGGGCCGACCAGCGCGCCACGCCGGCGGAGGCCGTGACGCACGAGGCAGCTCCGCGCCGCGGCAGAGGGCTGGCGATTCTCGCGCTGCCGCTGTTGGGGGCCATCGCGGTCGGAGTGTTCTTTTTGCTGCCGCGAAGCGAGGAACCTGTCGCGGAGGTCATCCAGGAGAGCGCGTGCATCGAAGGGAAGAGCGTCACGGTCGACACCCAGGGCCACTGTTGTTGGGACGGGCAAGCTTGGAATGGCGAGCGCTGCGTCGGTGAGCCCAAGAGCTGCCCAGAGGGGTACCTCGTGAACTCGGCCAAACAGCTCTGCTCGCTGCCGCCCTGTGGTGCTGGCAAGGTACGGCCCGACGAGCTTCACTGCTGCTGGCCCGAGCAGGCCTGGTCCGAGTCTCGAAACCAGTGCATCGGAGTGCCCTCCTGTCCCGACCAGACCATTCCCACGGCCACGCACTGCCTCGTCGCCGAGCAGCCTGCCTGGCTGAAGTTCACCTCCTGTGATGCCGGGAACTCGGGCGACTGCGTGGAGCTCGCTCTGCTCCTGCAGGACGGCTACGGCGTCGAGCGCGACGAGGTCTTGGCCTTCTCGATGCTCGAACAAGCCTGCGCCAAAGAGAACTTGACTGGCTGCTACCATCAAGCGCTCGCCTACCGTGTGGGCATCGGCACGCCAGTCCATCTCGAGAAGGCGCTAGGGATCCTCGAGCGGAGCTGTTCCAGCGGTCAAAAGGACGCCTGCTTCGACTTGGCCAACATGGTGTTGGAGTCGGAACCCTACCGCGCCGTGCAGCTCTTGGAACAATCCTGCGCTGTGGCTCATGCGCAGGCCTGCGACACGTTGGGTTCGATCCTGCGCTTCGGGGTCGGTGTAGGGCGCGACGAGACCAAGGCCGCGGAGATGTACGAGAAGGGGTGCAACAACCGTTTCATGTATGCCTGCACGCACTTGGCCTGGATGATGCGCGACGCCGAGCCGCCCCAGTTCGAGAGGGCACACCAGCTCCTGGAGCGGGCGTGCGGCAGCGGCGAGACTTTGGCTTGCGGAGACTTAGCCGACTTATTGGTGGCGGGGATCGGCGGGCCGAAGGACGAGGCGAAGGCCAAAGAGCTGCGGAAACGGGCCTGTGCGGATGGCTGGTTCGACCGTTGCGATTGAACACTCACAGTCATCATGAATCGCCGCGAGAGTGACTCTCAATCACCACTCCAAAGCTCCAGACTCATACTCACCAGAAACGCCCGCACCGGCCAGAACACTGAACCTTCGCGGCTTTATGAGTTAAACTCTCCTGGTGAGTCACAGCCCACTCTCCTGAAGGGTAACAGCCCACTCTCCTGAAGAGTTCCACGACTCTCCGAGAGTCCAACTGGGTGTTTTGGCGGCGGCCTTGCGTTTCTTTTCTCGTCCCTTACTTCTTTCGTTTGTGTCCGCTGCCGAGGTGCTCTTCATCGGCCGCTCGACGACCTCTCGAAACGGCGATACTTAACACGGACAGCTCTCTCGTTTTGCGTCGCGTCTCGAGCGACTTTGGCCAGCGGTAGTTTGCAACGAGCTGGCGGCTCACCCATGAACATCGAACACCCTCACATTCACCCTCGTGTTCTCGAACTGCGAACCAGCGCCGGCTTCGAATGGCTGCTGTCTTGCTGGCAAAATCCAGGCGGCGCGCGCCGACTGCACGAGCAGCTCAAGCCCGTCTTCGAAGCGACTCTGCTCTCCTCTCTGAGCTCGCCGCCCATGATGCGCGAGGAGGTCAACCGACATCGGGCGGGCGTTCGACTCTTCGTGTTCGACGAGATTCAGGGGATCGCCGGTGGATTGGCGCAGCTGGGCTTCACACCTTACGGCAGCGGCGAGGAGGCTCACCTGGCGCCGGCCATGAAGGTGCTCGCCGAAGACGCAGCCACCTTCGGGCTCGCGATCCCACCCAACCCTGTGTCGAGCTGGCGAGTCGAGCTGCACCGGCCTGACACCGCGCTGGAAAACATCAACCAGGAGATGTCCGAGAAGATGGGCGCCGACGTGTGGGGAGCCACGCCGGGCGGGCCTTCGCGGCTCTTTGCTGTCTATGCGGACGCCCTCTTTCGGGTGAATCTCCAACCTGACCTCGAGAGCCTTGACCGCTTCGTCGAGCTCGTCAGCCAAGACCAGGCCGCAGGTGTGCGCTGGATCCCGCCACTGCTCTTCCAGGCGCTCTGTGACTTTGTCGGCGTCGTCGCCACCGAAGTCTCCAACGACGTCGAGGTGCAGTGGGCGCTGTGTCGCACGTTGGAGGGTCGCAACCACACGCCGCCCTCTCTTCGCCTCATCGGCGCTGGAGAACAGTGGGAGGTGCCTGTAGGGCTGCACCTCATGCGCAGTTTGGTGATGCCGCAGTCCACCCAGGAGCCGCTTTCTGTCTGGCTGACGAAGCAGCTCCGGGGCACACCGACCGTCCATTGAGTCGGGCGGCCGCCGGCCGCCCCTACGACGCCACGTGGCCAGTCGGGCGGCCGCCGGCCGCCCCTACGAATCAGATGGCGGGCTCGGTGTTGATCTCTAGGGTGTAAGAACTTCCGCCCTCCTCGACGAAGACCTCCACGTAGTAGAGGCCGCCGTCGGCCCGGAACGCGGTCTGCAGCTTGGGCTCGCCGCTGCAGTCGACGCGGGCGAGCTGCATACCCATGGCGTCGCGGATAATCACCGTCCCAGCGGCCTCGACGGTGTCGAAGGCGATGACGAGCTCGACGAAGGAGCGCGTCGGAAGGTCGAAGTATTTCCAGTCGGTCATGTCGCCTGCGCTGAGGTCAACGTGGTCGATGACCGTGCGGTTGGTCGGGACCTGGATCGCCCCAAGGCGCTGACCGTCGGGGCCACTGGCGCCGTTGGGGTCCCGTTCGATGTCGAGACTGGGTCCGCAACCAAGCAGGGACATGGAGAGGAGAAGAAGAGCGAGCAGCGTGCGAGGTCGGAGCATGGCGGTCTCCACAGTGGAGGGGTCGAGGCTCAACGCCTCGACGTCGAGGCTCAACGCCTCGAGGTCGAGGGTGAGACGGCAGAGGAACGTGGCCTCGCGGTCTCTCTTACACGACGGGCGATGTGCGCGATCGTGGTCCCTCGCGCGTCGACAGCGGTGGCCGACAATGGCATGGTACGCCTTCGCTTTGCGGGTCTCTCGAAGAGTCGGGAGAGAGCCGAGGGGAGTGCCGGCGGCATTCTGACCAGCAATACCGCGTCGCGGCCAACGAAGCCGAAGTCCCACGTCCGAGCGATGGTCGGCCCCTAAGAACGAGCGATGAGTGACAGGCAGTGACCCGCAGACATCCGTGAGATTCCGCCCCTTGGCTCGCGCCGTGTTGGTCACAGGCAAGGGCGGCGTCGGGAAGACCTCGGTCGCCGCCGGGCTTGCGGTCTCTGCGACACGCAGCGGCCAGAAGGCTGTGTTCATCGAGTTTGGCGATGGCCAATGCGGCGAGCGAGCGTTGGGGGCCTATCGCCACCTCGTCGAACATGTGGTCATCGATCCCGACCACGCGGTGTCGCGTGCGGCGGGCCCGCTCTTTCACTCGGCGATGCTGTCGCGCTTGGTCTTGGGGAACTTCGCGATGCGGCGCCTGCTGCGGGCTGCGCCTGGGATTCGTGAGCTGGCCATGCTCGAGACCGTGCGCCAGATCGTCGAACAATACCCTGACTGTCGCGTGGTCGTAGACATGCCCGCTACAGGCCACGGCTTGGCTTGGTTGCGCGTGCCCTCACAGGTGGCTGCGATCACGACCCCGGGACCGTTCCGCCGCCTGGTGGACAAGGTCGCTGAGGATCTCATCGCGCCGGGCAAGTGTTCCATCGTCGTCGTGACGCTGCCTGAGCGCTTGGTGTTGAAGGAGACCGTGGAGCTCTGCCACTCGATGCTCGAAGAGGTCGGGCTGGAGACCGATCGATTGGTGATCAACCGCATGCCCGAGGTCATCTCGGACGACGCGTTGAGGGACGCCAAGCGACTCGCCGAAACAGGGCCAGAGAGCCTCAGGGCGCCGGCACACGCACTCGCGCAGACGCTGGAGGTGCGCTCGGCGGCACGTGAGCAGGGACAGCACGCCATCGCTGAGGTGTTGGGGGACGACCGGCTGCGTCCCGTCATCTTGCCCCGTTCTCCCGTCGATCCGAGTGCGTCCGAGGTCGCAGATTGGTTCGAGGAAGAGGGGGCCGCGTGAGCGCCAAGATGCCTATCGTGTTGGTCTGCGCTGGGGGCGGCGGCGTCGGGAAGACGACCTCCGCGGCCGCGTTGGCGCTGGCGTTGGCCCGCACAGGCTGGAGAACGTTGGTCGTGACCATCGACCCAGCGCGACGGCTCGCCGATGCCATGGGCGTCGAGCTGGGAAACGGAGTTCAAATCGTCCGCATCGACCCTCGTACTGACGATCGCCTCCTGGCCTTGATGCCCGAGCCCGCCGGGGCGACCCGAATTTTCATGGAGTATCTCTTCGAGGAGGAGCCCGAGGCCCTCGCGCGCCTGCTCTCGAACCAGCTCTTCTTGACGCTCGAGGACAAGCTGGTCGGCATGAGCGAGCTCGTGGCCATGAGCCTGGTGCTGCGCGCCATCGAGACCTCCAATCTCGACGTCGTGGTGGTCGACACAGCGCCATCGCGCTACGCCCTCGACTTCCTCACCTACCCCACTCGGCTCTCCTCCTTGCTCGAGGGACGAGCGGTCAAATGGCTCGGCAACTTGGCCAGCCGCGCCGAGGGTGAGGACACACGCGCGAGTCGCTTCTCGAGTTGGGGACGGCGCCGGGTCGAGGCGGCCATTGGGGCTGTCCTGGGAGTTTCCCTTGTGCGCGACACGACCCACCTCTTTGCCGAGATCTCGTTGGTCCGAAAGCGTTTCGCTGACATCGCTGCGCAGTTGGGCAAGCTGCTGCTGGGCAAGGGGGCCCGCTATCTCCTGGTCGCCGCGCCGACCGGGGCGGCGCAGGCCGATGTGGAGTTCCTGCTCGAGCGCATCGAGTCACTGCACAAACCACCGCTGGCCGTGCTGTTGAATCGCTCCGATCTCAAGAGCCAGGAGTGGTCTCGCGTCTTGCGCAACGCCCCTGAATCGACGCCCGCGATTCTGGACGCCTTGATGCACCTAGAAGCCGAACGAGAGTCCCGGCTCGCCGCGGCGAGTGCGTTTGCCACTCACCTCGCGGTCGACCACGTCGGCCTGCTGCGGATTCCCTTGCCGTTGGTGGAGGCGGTCGAGCCCGTCGACATCGTCAGCGCCTTGGCGGACGAGCTCGAACCCTTTCTGACGCAGCTCACCGGCCTGAAGCCGAACCATTGATTCCTGGCCGCCAGGGCATTTTCGGCCGTCGCGGACACCAACGAGCCGTCGCGGACATCAACGAGCCGTCGCGGACATCCGACGAGCCAGAATCAAAGCCTGGACCGACCCGTCGGACTCAGCAAACAGCCGTATCAAAGTCCGGAGTCCGGAGTCCGGAGTCCGGAGCTGGCAGCAGCAGCCCATGCAGCAACCGGCAGAAGCTCCAAACTCCTGACTCCAGACTGTTGAACGCCTGGAACCGGCTCGCCATCCGGGCTGCCGCAATCAGAGGTCCAGCGCCGTGTCCAAGATCTTCTGCAGCGCGACCCTTGTGCTCGGCTTCGAGCCCAGGTCGAGCCTGACGGCGACCTTGCGCAGGGCGAGTCGCTCGGAGGCGTCGATGTTGATGGTGTGGCCCGAGAGACCGCCGGAGGCGCGGGCAACCGCGTCGCAGAGCTCGGTCACGTCGCCTGCGGCGGCCTTGGCTTCGTCTGCGGGCAAAGAGGCGACCAGGTAGGAGAGGACCTTGAGGCCCTCTTTGAAGAACGCCTCGCCTGGACGGGCGTCGAGCCAACCTTGCAAAAGTTCCAGGCTCGTCTCCGATTTCAGGCCTCGGGTCTCGGCGAACTCGAGAATGACGCTCAGCTCCTCGGCTTGAATCTCGCCATCCGACCAGGCGACATAAACCAGGGGCAGGAGGGGAAGGAGCTCGAGGGTCTCGGCCTCGAGGCCAAGAGGGGAGGCGAGCTCCAAGAGACGCGAGTTGGCTGCCATGAAGGTTCTCCGTTCTACGGCGGATTGTGGAGGTGAGAGGACTCTCTATAGAGAGCAAAATCGCCCGAAGCAACCGCAGCGAAGACCTTAGTCTTCGTGGGCCAAAGGGAGCGACTCAGCGATGATCTCCAGGCTCATTTCGAGGTCTCGCGCGTGGGTTCCGCGCCCAAGCGAGAGCCTGAGCGTGCCATGCAGCTCGTCTGCGTCGAGGCCGATACGCACCAGCGCCGAGGTGCTCGCCGAGCCGGTATGGCAGGCGCTCCCAGCGCTCGCCGCCACACCGCGGCGGTCCATCTCGGCGAGGAGCAAGGCGGCGTCGATGCCGGGCAGAGAGACATGGAGAGTGTTGGGCAGACAGGCCGTCTCGGGGCTGTTTCGCTTGACCTGGGGGTAAAGCTCACGGATCCCCGTGAAGAGCCGCTCGCGCAGGGCGGTCAGCCGCGCGGACTCGCTGCTCAGCTCGCGCCCCGCGAGCTCGGCCGCGACGCCGAAGCCGACGATGCCAGGGACATTCTCGGTGCCCGCGCGCAGCCCTTGCTCCTGGCCGCCGCCGCGAATCAAGGGATAAAGCTCGACGCCGGGACGGCGGACAAGGCAGCCGATGCCCTTGGGTCCGTAGAGCTTGTGGGCGCTGACGGCGAGGGTGTCCCAGCCGTCGGACAGCGCGAGGGGAGTCTTGCCTGCGGCCTGTACGCCGTCGCAGTGGAAGTGGGCCCCGGAGGCCTTGCAGAGTCGGGCGATCTCCGTGACCGGGTAGAGCGTGCCGAGCTCGTTGTGGGCCGCCATGATGGCGACCAAGATGGTGTCCGAGCGCAACACGGCGGCAAGCTCGGCGAGGTCGAGCTGACCCTGATTATCGACGCCGAGAAGCGACAGCTCAATGACCTCGAGAGCCGCAAGAAACCTCAAGGTCTCGAGTACGGCCGGGTGTTCCAGGGGCGTACTGACGACGTGTCGACCTTGGGCGCGGCGAGCGTGCACGACGCCGTGAATGGCCAAGTTGTCGGCCTCGCTGCCGCCTGCGGTGAAGAGCACGTTGGCGGGCGAGGTCCCGAAGAGCGCGGCGACTTGGCGGCGTCCTTGCTCCATTCCGGCGCGGGCCGTGCGTCCGGCCCAGTGGCTGTTCGACGGGTTGCCGAAGGCCTGCAGGTGGAAGCGCTCCATGGCCTGGTAGGCTTCGGGGTGGAGCGGGGTGGTCGCGTTGTGGTCGAGGTAGATGGGGTGACTTTCGAGCATGGGGGGTCCTAGTGCCTCGCTCCGGCGCACCTGGCGCGCGAGAGCATTTGGGGGGAGGGGGCCGAATCACTCGTCGCCGAGCAACCCGAGTAGGTTTTGGGTTTCGTCTCGCCGAAGGCAATAGGGATTCTCGGTGATCAGACCGCTGGCGGCGAAGGCCATGGCGGTGCAGCCGGCGCGGCACAGCTCCCCCTTGGGGCAGCTTCCGCAGAAGCCCGTCAGGGCATTCCCCTTGGTGCGAACGTTGGCGAAGGTGTTGGGGTCTCGCCACAGCTCGGTGAGTGGGCGTCGTTTCAGGTTGCCGGCGACGAAGTCATCCCCGAGGGAGAGGCAGCCGAGCACGTCGCCGTTGGCGCGGACTCCGAGAACCTGCTGTCCGGCGCCGCAGCCGCGCCACCACTCGTGCAGCGGGGAGTGACAGGGATCGAGGGGGAAGTAGCCGAAGTCGTCCATGGTGGCGACCCAAGGCTCGTCTTGGCTGGCGAGGAGGAGGTCGCCGAGTCGGCGGCAGAGGTCGGCATGCTCGGCGGGCGAGAGCATGAGACTGGCGTCGAAACGGTCGTTGACGGCGTGGACGAACTGCACTTGCCAGGTCAGCCCCGAGGCCTTGACGCGCTCGGCCATGGCGTCGAACTCGCCGACGTTGACGCGGCTGAAGGAGGTGATGATGACGACCGGGGCGTGCTGGGTGGCGGCGAAGGAGAGCGCAAAGTCCCAGGCCTTCTCGACGCCGTCGACGCCGCGTACGGCTTTGTAGACCTCGGCGCTGGCGCCGTCGATGCTGACTCCGAGCAGGCTGAGGTCGAGCGTGAGGAGGCGCTCGAGGATGCGCGGGCTCTTGAGCAGGCCGTTGGTGATGATGCTGACGCCGACTCCCATTTCCAGGGTGGTGCGGGCGATGTGTTCCCAGTCGGGGTGCAGAAAGACCTCGCCGCCAATCAGGGTGAGGTCTTTGCAGCCGAGGCAGGCCATCTGTCCGATTGCGGAGAGCCACTCTGCGGTGCTCATCTCGTCGTCGCGGGCTTTGCCGGAGCTCGAGGCGCAGTGGGCGCAGCGGAGATTGCAGCGATTGGTGAGCTCGATTACGGCGGCCTCGAGGCTCTCTTCGTAGACGCCGGGTGTTTCTGTGCGCTGCGTCATTGTGGCCGATTAGAACTCATCGGGTTGTCTGACGCCATATTTCATCTTGGGGCGGTCGGGTGGCATGACGCGGTATTTGGGCTTCATGACCCCGTACTTCTTGCGTGGAGGCTCGGGCTCGGGGAGCACCTCGGCCTGCGCATCGGCGTCGACCGCATCGGCGTCGGCCACATCGGTGTTGGCTTCGGTGTTGGCCACGTCGGCTTGGGGGGGATCGGCGACGTCGGCGGCACCGGCGTTGAGTGGAGCTTCGAGGGTGTTTTCAGCGACGTCGGCCGCAGCAGTGTTCGGGGCTTGTGAGACGTCCTTTTCGGTGCCAGGTGTTTCGGCCCCGGAGGCGGAGGTCTTGGTCGGAGACTCGTTCGGCGTCTGGGTCTGGCAGGCGACGATCGGGAGGGAGACCATGGAGAGGACCGCGGCGGCGCGCGCGAAGCGGGCGGCGAAGCGCACATGCACGGCCCAGAGGCATGTCAGGCGGCTGCTGCGGGCGATTTCTTGGGCGTGTTGAGCGGCCGCCTGGTGGTTCTTCAGGAAGTCGGCCTCTTTACCGCCGAGAAGGTAGGCGATGCCCAGCTCCAAGAGGGTTTCCAGGTCGCGCGGGTGATGGTCGAGGTGCGCCTCGAAGTGGCTGATCGCGGTCTGGAAATCCTGACGTTTGAGCGCGGCTTTGGCCTGCTCGAGGTCTTGCTGTGCCATCTCCCCCCCTTTTTTGCGCAGCTTTCGCGGGCCTTTGAACGTCTGCACCCCGCCAATTGGAGGGTTGGGGGAGTCGGTGTGGGGCTCGCGCGGCTGTGAGGAGCTATTGTGTATCGAGAGAGTAGGCTTCGGCAAGGGATGATTTGGATTCTATTGCTCCGGCGGCCTACGACCGATCTCCGCGTTCGCACCGGACCTGGGTGTCTCCTTGGCAGTTCGGCGCGATTTCTTTTGCTGCCCGCCGGGTGTTGGTGGATCGTCCCCTTGTCAGCGCCCGAAGAGTCGGTGTACTCGGAGCGCGTTCACATGAGACCCTTTCAAAAGGAGTGGAGATGGCAACGACCAGTGATCTGAAGAAAGGTATGAAGCTCGAGCTCGAGGGCGAACCCTACACCGTCGTCGACGTCACCTCGCAGTCCCCATCAGCCAGAGGCGGTGCGACCTTGGTGAAGACCAAGCTGCGCAACATGAAGACCAAGCAGCTCATCGCCAAGACGTTCAAGGCGGGCGAGCGAATCAAGGAGCCGGACTGCGAGATCCGCAAGTGCCAGTACCTCTACAGCGAAAACGGTGAGCTGTACTATTTCATGGATCAAGAGAGCTACGAGCAGTTCTCGCTCAACAAGGAGGACATCGAGTACGAGTTGGGCTTCATCCGGGAGAACGACGAGGTGAAGATGCTCTTCCATGATGGCTCTTGTTTTGGGCTCGAGGTCCCGAACACAGTGATCTTGGAGGTCGTCAACACGGAGCCTGCGGTGAAGGGCGATACGGTGAACAACGTCACCAAGGCCGCGACTCTGGAGACTGGGCTGGAGGTGCAGGTCCCGCTCTTCGTCGAGCAGGGGCAGAAGTTGGTGATCGACACCCGCGATTGTCGATATTTGCGACGGGGCTGACGGGCGGCGACCCGAGTCGGAATTTTACCGGGGGCTTTCGGCATTGTCTGAACGCCCATTACCGGCCAGGAGAGCAACATGAGTGACGAAGAGACCGACAACGCCAGCGGCGCCAGAGGCCTGGTGCTCGACGCTCCGAAAGAGACAAGGGCTCGTTGGAGTCGCTTCATCAAGCGGATGCTCAAGGTCTTGCTTCGCCCAGGCGCCTTCTGGGAAGGCCTGCGTGAAGAAGAAATTCGGCTGAGTGAAATCATGTGGCCCCACATCTTGGTGGTGCTCGGGTTGCGCTCGATCGCCGAGGCGGCCGGCCGCCTGTTGGATGGCCAGAGCTTTGTCACTGGCATTACCGTCTTGGCCTCGAGCTTTGTGAGCTGGATGGCGTTGGTTTGGGTCTTTGCGATTGTGGTGGGCTCTGTGGCGACGGCGCGAGGAGCCCGTATCAACGCCCAGGACCCGCTGCGCTATGCGGCTTATGCGTTGACCCCGCTCTTTCTCGTCGGTGTTCTGGCGACGGTTCCATTCCCCTACGTGACTCGCATCGCAGAGCTGATCGCCATGCCCTACACATTTCATGTGATGGGGCTGGGGGTCGTGCCGCTCTTGGGTGTTTCAGAGAAGCGCGCGCCAGCGATGGTGGGCTTGCTGTGCGGGCTCTTGTTGATTCTCTGGGCGATCATGCCAACCTTGGTGCCGCTCGTCGTTGAGACGCTGACGAAGTAGTTGACGACGGCGGTGGCGGCTCATGAAGCTCGCGAGCTCCTGCGCTGCTGAGCGAATTTGTTCGTTCGGACGGCGAGCGTCGTTCGGAGGGTTCGCTTGCAAGCGTGTGAGGTTTGCACGAACATGGCGCGCTGCGCGATCAGTTGTTGTGAAGACTAGGAGGCTCTCGTGTCGAAGAGAATCATACGGAAAAAGAAGAAGGGCGGGCTGGGCATCCTCTTGCTCATCACAGCCGTCGTCGGGGCGGGGTACTTCTTCAAGGATTGCTTGCCCAACTTCGGCATTGGCGGGGGGGGCTCTGGAACGTCCAAAGAGAGCGGGGAGAAGGACGAAGTCACGCAGACTCCCAAGCCGGATGACAACGCCAAGAACACCGTTGCCGTGACCATCAAGGGCGAGGAGTGCATCCTAGGCGCAGCCGCTCCACAAGCCTGCCCCAAGACCTGCGCGGACATCAAAGAGAAGTACCCAGCAGAGACCCGCATCGAAGTGAACGCGACGGTTGGCACCCAAGCGACCGTCGAGGCGTTCAAGCAGTGTGTGAGCGATGCGGGGTTCAAGGTCAGCCTCCAATCGGAGTAACCGGCGAGCCGTCTCGTGTTGACGGTTCGGCTGCCGCTGGCATCGCTCTGGCGCCTTCCTCCTGGGTTCAGGGGGTCGGCCGACACCTGTTGCCTCGTTTGCCCACGACCGATTTTCGCGTCAGTTCCATAAGTTGCGGTGCGAAACTCGGTCGTCCGCTCGGCCATGTGGCAGCGTCTCGCTGCATTAGGGACGGGGTTGCTCCATGTTCATCAGCGCGCTCTTTGATCCAATGAGCATCTTGGTGCTCGTGTTTGTCCTGCTCATGACGCTGGTCTCGTTCGTTTGGTACCGAACCGGTCAAGCGCACCTCGACAAAGTCACCGGTGGGCTCATGACCTTGCGGTACATAAGCAGCCACCTCAACATTGGTCACCCCATTCGCAAGCGGCTGGAATCCGCTCCGGTCTCTGACCTGGCGTTCGAGGAGATCGCCAAGCTGATGACTGGGGACGCGACCGAACCCCACGCCCTTGGACTTGTCCATCTGCGCGACAAGCTCTCGTGGATCGAGCGTTTCAGCCAATATTCAGTTCACCTGGGTATCCTTGGGACGGTTTTCGCCCTGGTCAGCTCCGACCCAACGGACCTCGAGAGCTTTCGAGCCAAACTGCCTCTCGCGCTCGGGACCACCTTCTGGGGGTTGATCGGTGCGCTCATGCTGAGCACCATCGCGGGTATGGCCGAATCACTCCTCGAGCGAGCCAGCGGGCACGTTCGGCATGTGCTCTTGAGCACCTTCGACGATCCGAACGATGCCCCAAAAACCAAAAAAACCAAGACCGCCAAGAACGCCGAAAGCGCCAAGGGCAGCGAAAGCGCCAAAACCCCCAACCCCACGGTCCTCGATTCTCCCGACGGCGATGACACCCTGCTCGAATCCGCCGAGAAAGGGGCCTGAACGTGGCTCGCGAGAGGCGCAAGCTCGATATGCTCCCGCTGCTGGACATCTTCATGGTGGTCCTCTTCGTTTTCGCGACGATCCAAGAGGGCAAGCTCGACAACACCACGCAAGAATTCACGGAGCAGGCGGCTAAGCTGAAAGAGACGTCGGCCGCGCTCGAGTCTGTCGAAAAGACCCTCGAAGACGCTCGAATCGACGAGAAGCGCAACCAACTCGAAAAAACCACCAAAGCGCTCGACGTCGAACGAGAGCGCAACATGGAGGTCAGCGAGGCCTTGGAGAAGACCCAGAGCGAAGTCAAAGAGCTCGAGGCCTCCAGTCAGGAGTCCGAGGCGAAACTGAAAGAGCTGGAACAGAACGCCAAAGAGCAGCTCAAGAAGTCCTTCGAGAGCGACGATCAGTACCGTGAGCAGGACATCATGGACAAACTGCTCGATCAGAACTCGGTCTTCGAGGTCGAGCTCAGCGGCGAGCTAAACGCCGAGATGGGCGTCATCAATCACTGCTGCTTCCGTGCCGATCCCCGCAAAGGCAGCTGGTCACCCTGCGCGGAGGTTCCAGCCATCGCGGCCGAGCGTGAGCAGTGGTTCAAGAGCGGAGGCGCCGGCTTGCTCAGCGCCCTTCGTCAGACCAAAGGCGGAAACGCCATGACCATCATTCGCCAGGACAGCGTCGCCACGCACCAAATCGGCGCCAAGGTCGAGGCGCTCATCCGTGACAACGTCCCGGAGCAGAAGGTCTACAACGAGGGAATTTCCCTCGTCGCGATGACCCATTGCGGCGCTCTGACCGCCCCTGAATCACCCTAGAATTCGGACTTTCACTTCTCAGAAGTTGCCAACTCGTAGGCCGCGTCCTTGCGTTGGACGAGCTTGCGCTCTTGGACTAGGGGTTCGAGGTAGCGAAGCACGACGTTGGACGCCCGACGGTCCACAAGCTCGGCGATCGCCTCTGCGGTGAGCGGTTGTCTGCGGCAGAGGTCGAGGACAATGTCCTTCATTCGCCCCTGAGCAAGGCGCGGGTGGCGTTTCGCGGGTTCAGCGATCGCAAACAGCTCGTCCGACGAGCTCGTATCGGGCGCGGCCTCTGGCTCTGGGTTCTCCTCGCCTAGGATGGGCTGGGCGCGCCGATAGGGATGACACCATTCCCCCCAAAGCGCGTCGGTCGCAACGGCGTTGCACTTGATTGGCATGCCCGACTCACCGAGCACAAACGTCCCCTTGCGAGGATGTCTGGCGTAGGAGTCCAAGCCGACGTAGACCGGCCTTCGGTCGGTCGGTGAGTGCTTGATGTTCACACGAACAATCGACTTCTTGAGGATCTTCTGGGTTGAGATGTCTCCCCCCGAGAACAGGACACGGCTGATGTTCTTGCGATCGCTCGCCCCTTTCCCCAGCGCCTCGACGATGAGCTCCGGCTTGTGCAAGCCTTTGACGATGAACAGGCCGTTGTGGCGCTGGTGCACTCCGATCACCAAGGTTCCGCCTCCCGAGTTGGCGAGCGCCGCACAGAACTCCCAGAAGTTGGGCGGAAGGCGGTCTCTGGCCACCATGGCGACGAGGCGTCCTTCGGCTCTCAACAACTCGCTCAACGTTGCGCCGAGAAGCTCGAAGCGACCCCTCGTGACTTCTGGAATTGCATTCCCTGCTGGGCTGGCTATGACCGCCTGCGAGTGGTCTGCTTCACCTTGCGCAACATCGTCGTCAACGGCTCTCTCGCCTTCGAGGTCGTGCGCGTCGAGCTCGTCTTCGCCGTGCTCGAGCTCCTCATCCTCTGGGCCGAGGTCGTCGTCCTCGTCCTCTGCGCCGAGGTCGTCGTCCTCGTCCTCTGCGCCGAGGTCGTCGTCCTCGTCCTCTGCGTCGAGGTCGTCGTCCTCTGCGTCGAGGTCGTCGTCCTCTGCGTCGAGGTCGTCGTCCTCGTCCTCTGCGTCGAGGTCGTCGTCCTCGTCGGCGACATCGAGAAGGTCGTCGTCAAAGAACTCACCGAAGAGCTCCTTTTGGCGGATGGGGGGAGCGAGGAGGTAGCGCGCTCCTCGTCGGTCGCCCTCGCGCAAGACCAGATCTCGTGCGAGCAGCTCTGAGATCGTCCGGTTCCATATGCTGACGGTCATCTCGAAGCGTTCCAAGAGCTCGGCCCGCGAGTACTTCTCGCCGCGCTTCATCTTGTCGAGGACTTGCCGGGCCGGATGGGAGAGCGGCCTGGCCCCCCACATCTCTTCGCGCACGTCTTTGAGCTGGTAGCGGGTTCCCCGCTTTTTCCCGACACGTACGATCAGGTCTGCGTCGAGCAGCTCTGAGACGCAGCGTTTCCAGTCGGGTCCGCTGATGGGGACGGGGCCCTTTAGGTGGCTCCTGGTGTAGCAGACCCCTGGCTCCATCTGGTCGAGGATGCCCGCTGCAAGTTCGGTCAACACTGGTCTCTGGTCGGACATCGGCTCTTTGGTCTTGGTTCGGTAGCGCAACTCTCAAACGCGGCAAACCATATAATGCTTCCGATTACTCTGTCATCGTCGATCGGATTTCGCGTGCAACTCGGAACAGAGCTGGCTCGCTTCGAGCCAGCTCACGTCCCTACGCGCGATGCCCGGGGCGACCTGCGGGCTTTGACCAGGAGCGAATTGGGTTGCCTTGAGGCCCAGGTCGTCGCGTATACTCGCGCGCCATTTGGGGTGTATTGCCTCGCATCCTCACGACCGACCTTCGCCTCATTTTGACAGGTTGCGGTGCCCATCGGTCGTCCGCTCGGCAATCGGGGCCGCGAAAGCTCGCCCCCTACCGACGACAGCACAGGGATCGCTTTGGAACATATCCGAAACTTCTGCATCATCGCTCACATCGACCATGGGAAGTCGACGCTCGCCGATCGCATCATCCAACAGACGCTCGGCATCCCCGATCGCGACTTCCATGATCAGATGCTGGACACTATGGAGCTCGAGCGGGAGCGTGGGATCACCATCAAGAGCCAAGCGGTCGCGTTGCCCTACACGACGCGGGACGGGCGGAAGATGTTGCTCAACCTCATCGACACCCCTGGCCACGTCGATTTCAGCTACGAGGTCTCCCGCTCGTTGGCGTCCTGCGAGGGCGCTCTGATCATCGTCGACGCCAGCCAAGGCGTCGAGGCTCAGACTCTGGCCAACCTCTACCTGGCCATGGAGCACGACCTCACCCTCATCCCTGTCATCAACAAGATCGACTTGCCCGCCGCCGATATCGAGGCTGCGCGCTCGCAGATTGACCACGACATGGGGCTCGATGGGAGCGAAGCGCTGCTGTGCTCAGCGAAGACCGGCTTGGGCGTCGATGACGTCATCGCCGCTATTGCCGAACGCATACCGGCTCCCGATGGCGACCCCGAGGCCCCACTGCAAGCCCTGATCTTCGACTCCTCCTACGATCCATACCGCGGTGTCGTCGTCTTCGTGAGGGTCTTTCAAGGAACCCTCCGGAAGAACGATCGCATGCTCCTGATGTCCACCAACACGGCACGGCGCGTCGAGGAAGTCGGCGTGATGCAGCTCAAAAGAGTGCCGCGAGACGAGATCAGGGCTGGTGAGGTCGGTTACGTCATCGCTGGCATCAAGACCGTTGGTGAAGCAAAGACCGGCGACACCGTGACGCTCGAAGACCACCCCGCCTCCGAGCCGCTGCCTGGCTTCGTCGACGTCAAGCCGGTCGTGTTCTCCTCGTTCTACCCCATGGCGACCGATGAGTACGACGAGCTCAACGAAGCCATGGAGCGCCTCAAGATCAACGACGGCGCCCTGACCTACGAGAAAGACTCGTCAGGCGTGCTTGGGCAGGGCTTCCGCTGCGGCTTCCTCGGCCTCCTACACCTCGAGATCGTGCAGGAGCGCCTCAGCCGCGAGCACGGCCAGAGCGTGCTGCTGACGGCCCCCTCGGTGCAATACCAGGTCTATATGAAGACCGGCGAGATGGTGGTGGTCGACAACCCCGCCCACTACCCCGACCCCATGAAGATCCTCAAGGTCGAGGAGCCCTTCATCAAGGCGACCTTCTTGCTCCCTGGCGATTTCATCGGCCCGGTTATCGCCCTCTGCATCAGCCGCCGAGGGGTGCAAGACCGCATGACCTTCATCGACCCGAAACGCGTCGAGCTGGTCTTCGAGCTGCCCTTGGCCGAGGTGCTGTTCGACTTCTACGACAAGCTGAAGACCGTCTCCAAAGGCTACGCCTCGTTCGACTACGAGTTCCTCGACTACCGAGCGACCGCGGTCGTCAAACTCGACATCTTGGTCAACAAGGAACCTGTGGATGCCCTCGCCGTGCTGGTGCACGAGGACACCGCCGTCGAGAGGGCGAAGGGAATCTGCGCCCGCCTCAAAGAAGCGATCCCCAAGCACCAGTTCAAGATCCCGATCCAAGGGGCGATCGGCGGCAAGGTCGTCTCACGAGAGACCATCAACGCCTTTCGCAAGGACGTCATCGCCAAGTGCTATGGCGGCGACATCTCCCGCAAGCGCAAGCTCCTCGAGAAGCAGAAGAAGGGGAAGAAGCGCATGATGCAGGTGGGTTCGGTGACCATCCCGCAGGAGGCCTTTGTCGCCGTCCTCAAGCTCGAAGACGATTGAGGCCTGAGAGGGAGTGCGGAGTCGGTTGATGAGCGGGGGCTCGTCTGCGTCGCTCACTACGGCCGAGACGAGGACAAACAGCTGTTGGCCGCGCTCGACACCGTCCTGAAAGGCACACCCTAACCGACCCCCAAAGGCACGGGTCTCGAGGCGCCGCCACTGGCGGCTCCTTTCTCTTGTCTGCGGATGCCAGCGACTCGGCTCAGCGCGCACTCACTGGGGCATCAGCGGTCTGCGCCGACCCTCGGTCTCTTCGACGAGGAGTACATGGAACCCGGTACGAGCGCCCAGGTGCAGGAAACCCTCGAGGTGCGTGAAGACGTCGAGACGCGACCAGAGACCTGCCTTGCGAAAGCTCTTTATGTAGGCGTCGAGGGCCTCGTCGTCGAAAGAGGGTGCGAGCAAGATCGCGGCCCCCAGAGAGCCGGCCGAAGGGCTCGTCTCCTTGAACCGCGTGGCCTGCTCGACAAAGCGCGTCACCGCGCCTTTTTGACCGAGGGCGACACGACTCAAGATGTGGAGGATGTTGCCCTGTGCGTCGAAGGTGACCACATCCAAGGGGGCTTCAGTGGAGCCGAGGGTCGGGATGGTGTGGTGCAGGATCACCCGCTCGACGCTCGGCAGCGTGCCGACGAGCCCCTTCCAGCGCGCCGCGCGGCCATATTGCTCGAACTGTGGGGCCACATCCACGAGCAGCCAGCGGGCATCCGAAAAAGCGGAGTCGCCATCGAGCATGGACTGAACCGTCGAGTCGCCGCGCCGCACGCTGAGTCGACTCGCCGAGTCGGGGACGAGCTGCAAGCCTCGTTGTTCCTCGAGCACGTCCGTCCGCATGCTGCTCGTCGAGGCGAGCGTCGGTCGAACCACATTGAACACCAACTCGGAGAGCTGCTGACGAAACGTAATGGCGGGAAAGCGGGTCAGGCGGTCCTCGACGCTGGCGAAGGTCGAAGCGCCCAACGCCCAGGTCTTCCAGTCCGTGGCCTCAGTGGCCTGCGGCCACCCGTCGCCAAAAAGGTTCATGACGCAGCGTCCGCGGGCGTAGAGCGCAAAACCCAAGGCGTTGCCTCGAACAAAGCGCAGCGCACCATCAAATCCCTCGGCGGCCAACTTCTGCGTGAAGCGCGGCATGTCGACCACGGAGGTGTCGAGGTTTGCGAGGCGAGGCTCCGGCTCGAGCAGTAAGGAGCTCAAGAGGGAGAGCACTTCGGGAGCGAGTCCTGTGGGGAGTGGGAAAAGGGTCGGTTCGACGAACTCGGGCAGCGTCTCGATGAGGTCGTCTGCGACTCGCCCGGTGCGGGTTTCGAAGACAGTGTGGATGAGGCCGTCGACGACCAGGATGCAGAGCTTCGGCAGGACGACCGCGCCAGAGAACGCAGGGGCATGAAGGGGGCGCTCTTGAATCCGCTCCAAGAGCTGCATGGAGGAGTGCCGTCCAAGGGAACTCGCCGTCCAACGACGGACCACTCCGACGACGAGCTCATGGGCGGTCGAGCCCGCCACGAGCGCGGTTGGGAGCTGCAGGGGGGCGGTCGTCCGAACGTCGGGGATGGATGAGTGACTCTGTGCGGCGTCCTCGTTCGAAACGAGGAAAGGTTGCAGCGCCGCGGACATGGCCTTGGCGTTCTCGAAGCGTGCCTCTGGGTTCTTTGCGAGCCCGGTCAAGAGCACCTGCTCCAGTGCCTTAGGGATGGCCGGGTTGAGCTCGCTGGGTGGGAGGAGCTCATGGGCGTCGACCCTCATGAGCAGCTCGTAGATGGAGTCGGCCTCGAACGCTGCACGGCCAGTGAGCGCCTCGTACAACACGCCCGCCAGGGCGTAGACGTCGGCGCGCCCGTCGGTGGGCCGACCTGAGAGCTGCTCAGGCGAAGCGTACTGTGGAGTCCCCAACAGCGCGCCTGCTTGGGTGTGGGCTATGGCCGACTCGGCCACGCGGGCGAGCCCGAAGTCCATGACCTTGAGCCGTCCATCACGGCCGATCATGAGGTTGGCGGGTTTGATGTCACGGTGCACGATCCCAGCTTCGTGAGCGACCGCGAGCACCGCCAAGACTTGCACGCCGAGCCGCGCGGCGTTCGTAATGGAGAGCTTGCGTCCTCCTTCGAGCCGCGCCTCGAGGGTTTGGCCTTCCAGCCATTCCATTGCGATGAACGGCCACTTCCCCTCGGTCGCGACGCGATGGACGATGGGGACGCCCGAGTGCGACAGCCCCGCCATGGCGCGGGCCTCCTGGATGAAGCGCTGCACGACATTGGCGACGTCGGAAGCGGAGAGCTCGGCCAGGAACGAGGGCTTGATCACCTTGATGGCGATGACTCGGCCGAGCTCTAAGTCTTCGGCTTGGTACACCGTGCCCATGGCGCCCTGCCCGACCTTGTGCAGGAGCTGATAAGGGAAGGTCGAGGTGGGTCGCACGGGCGGGAATTGAACCGAATCTGCGGTGTCGGAGATTGATACGGACATGTTCTGCCTCACGTCGGGCGCAGCGACAAAGACCCTTTCAAACCAAGTTCAGTCCCCAGTGCGCGACGGCAAGAAGAGCCAACATCACCCCCATACCGATCATCATCTTGTCGTGAATACAGAACCCTTTCTTCTTCTTGCAGCCGTCAATTGGACACATCTTCGCCATGATCTTACTCCGAGCCTGAAGGAGGTGCCTGTAGCCACGCCGTGCGGCTGCCCAACCTCTTTCTCATATAGGGCAGTCTCTGGCGAGACGCAGATGTTACAAGGATTGATCCGGTCTCGAGGTGGGTTCGCCAAAACTCAGTAGAAATAGTAGTCGAGCGTCCCTTTGGGCAAAGCCAGGTTGGGGTCGAAGTCGGCGTGCAGGAGTCTCTCCTTGAAAGCGGTGACCTTGACTCGAGTCTGCATCAGCTGTCGGTACGCCAAGGTGTGCCTTCGATCGTCGAGGAACGTGCCGCCGATAATCACGTCATCTTTGAGCAGCAGCTTACGGACCCCGTACTTGCCCTGAGGAGTTGGGTCGAGCACTGTCTCAACATCGGGGCCGTGGCTAAGGAATCCGCCCAGGAGCACATATTTGAGGTCATAGACCAAACTCGCGTTCATCATAGTGCACGAGAGGTACTGTTTGCTGCCGCCTGCCATATTCTCGCCAGCAATCCGTCCGCCCCAGTAGGAGGGCTCCCAAGTGCGCGTGGGCGCGTGGGCTTGCAGCATGGGATCGAAGACCGTCGCCACGTCGCCAGCGGCATAAACATCGGGGTGGCTGGTGCGCAGGTGCGCGTCGACCTTGACCCAGCGCTCCAACGCGATACGGGTGCCGGTGAAGAGTGAGGTCTCTGGAGCCACTCCAATCGCGGCCACTACCGCAGAGCACTCGATGCGCCGCCCACGGGTCGTGATGACCGCGGCCACGGCGCCGCCCTCGCCCTCGAAGCGCTCGACCTCCTCCTCGAGGTGAACCACGACGTCATCGTCTTGGAGCCTCTGCAGCAACTTGTCGGCGGCGTGGTCGTCGAAAATGGGGCTGCCTACTTTGGGCTCACGCACGAGGAGCACCGCCCCGACCCCCAGGCCCTTGCAATCCCACGCGAACTCCAGCCCAAGGATGCCAGCCCCGACGATCACAGCGGGCTTGTCCGGTTGGGCGAGGACGGCCGACTTGATGGCGGCGCAGTCGTCCCAGGTCCGGTAGGTGAAGACATTTTTCAGCTCTTTGCCCGGCCACGGCGGGACGAAGGGACGGGCCCCGGTGGCGACCAGCAGCTTGTCCCACTCAAAGGTCGTGCCGTCGTCGAGGGTCACGGTCTGGGCGTCGACGTCGAGGTGACTCGCCCGGCCAACGACCTCGCGCACCCTTAGGCGCTCGAACAGGGCCGACGGGCGCACCTGCAGCTCGTCATCGCCGAGCGCGCCGTGCATCCACTCTGACAGGCCAGCCCGAAAGTAGGGCGGATGCGCCTCGTCCCCGACAAGCGTGATGTCGCCTTTGGCGTCGTGCTCGCGAATGGAGAGCGCCGCCGCCAGACCCGCAACGCCGTTGCCGATGATCAGATAACGCCTCATTGTGCCCCCTCCTTGTTGAGCTTCGCCTTGCGCAGCACCGACTCCAGGACCAGCTTCTGCAGCTCGACGACCTCTGGGTCGCCGTCTTCGTGGGCTTTTTCAAAAGACTCTTGGCAGGTGACACACTCGACGGCCAGCTTACTGGCCCCGGTCGCCTTGGCCTGTTCGAGCCGCTTTCGGCGCACCGCCCGCGTCTTCTCCTCGTTGAGGTTGAAGCCGTAGTACCCACAGCATTGGCCGTCGCGCCCGTGCTCCTCGAGCTCGTTGAGGGCAAACGCACCCTCCATCAACTCTCGGGCGATGTGGCCGCGGTTCATCTTGCGGGTCAGGTGGCAGGAGTCGTGGAAGGTGATGGGGTCGTCGCTGGGATCGAGGTCGAGCTTGTCTCGATTGCGCAGCAGCCATTCGACCGTGGAGATGGACTCGAAGGCGCCGCCCGCTCGGCGCGCAAGAACCTGGACGGCCGCTACGCACTCGGCGCAACCAGAGACCACCACCTTGGGCTGTACCTTGTCGATGAGCATGCCCAGGCCGAGCAGCAGCTCCTCGCCGCGCTCCAGGTCGCCGCTGAGGGTTTGAGGCCAGCCACAGCAGGTGCGCAGCCCTGCGATGATCTCGTAGTCGACACCCATGGCCTCGGCCAGGTCGAGCGTGACCGTCGGGCTCTTGGTGTGGGAGAAGGCGTAGCAGCCGAAGTAGAGCAGGGTGTCGCGCTGCTCGAACTCCTGTTTGTCCAGGTGCGGCCAGACGCGCGCGTCGACGCTGCTCTTCGCATAGAGCTGGAAGGCGCTCTTGAGCAGGTCCTTGTACCAAGGTTGCAGGCCGTGCCCGCCTTTGAGACGCGCATAGGCGGCGTACTCGGAAGGGCGGTCGGGCATGTTGGCCCGCAGGTGGAGCATCATATGGTCGCGGGGGGCACCGGTGGGGCAGGCCTCGGTGCAGCGCCCGCACTGGATGCAGTCGACGACGAATTGTCGGACCCGTGCGGTCATGGCGCTGGGATTGTCGGCAGCGTCGTTGAGCTCGCAGATCGGCACGTCGGCGTCGACAACGGGGCAGGCCTTCATGCACAGGTCGTAGCCGACGCAGGCGCCGTTGCCAAAGTCGTTGAGGTGCTCCAGGAAGCTGCGCATGCCGGGTTTGGTCGTGGTCATTTGGGCTCCGGGTCGTGCGAGTCACTAGGTTCGGTGCAGGTTTTGCGATAGTCGTCCTCGAGCTCGATGCCGAGAACTAGGACGAGCCGATTGACGAAGGAGAAGTAAGCGATCGTGAGGCTGGCATCCAGGATGGCCCGATCGTCATAGCCGGCCTGGCGCAGCGCCACGATGTCGGCCTCCTGACAATGAGCGGGCTCACGGGCCGCCGTCGCCGCCCAGCGCAACAGGAGCTCTTCGTCGTGTGGGAGCTCATGCGGCCACTGAGCCTGGGCGATGGCGTCGATGATGACGGGTAAGTCGCCGAGCTGCCGCAACGCCTCACTGTGATGCGCGACGCAGTAGGGACACCTGTTTGCAGCCGAGACGACGACGGCGAGGCGTTCGCGGGCGATACGACTGAGGGACGAGCGCGCAAATACGACGGCTTTGTAGAGCTCAAGGTGGGCACGCAGCGCACGTGGATTCAACGACTGCGCGCGGTGGACCTCGGCCACGCCGCCGCGGGCGGCCCCAATGGCTTGGTAGAATTGGGCGAGCTCGCCGTCGGCGTTCTCGGGTTCGATGGTGTCTATCCAGGCCATGTGGGGGCTCCTTTGCCGGTCGGCGAAGAGGTCTGTGTTGATTGCACGTCGACGAATCCTTGAACAGGGTTCACGGGCGTGAGTCCAGGGCCTCGAGGGACGCTTCACGCTTCATGAAAGTGAGGAAACCCACACACTCCGGGGACCTGTACCTCGAGATCGCTGAGGAAGTCGTGTGCGAGGTCATACGCGATGGCGATCAAGTCCTTGGTCTGTGAGAAGTCATGAGGAGAGGTGGTCAGGGGTCTCCAATTCGTAGAAACGGCGTGAGCTCGAGGCATCGCGAGCTCACGCCGAAGGTCAGCCGTGAGTGTTAGGGCAGGAGCGTATAGACCGCTTGCGTCGCAAAGACCGGCGGAAGCTGTTCAGCCTGCTCAGGGATGAACGCAATCCCGTCCCCGTCCGAGTCGCCACCAGTTTCGCCCGACGCCGCTCCTTCCGAGAGCTGCATGCGGTTAGCGACGTTCTGCCAGACCGCGGTGTAGATGGTCGGCGCTTCGGTGTAGCCCCCCTCGAGCGAGGCCTCTCGCAAGGCGCCCGCAAGGATGGCGAAGTTGCGAGGAGTGAAGGTGGCGGTGTCCGAGCCGAGCTGCGTGCGGAATAGTGCCTGGTCCTGGACGTAATAGTCGGCGATGAGGCGTGCGTAAGCCGCGTCGGCGGCGTCGCCAAACGTGCTGTCGCCAGTGACTCGGAAGGCGACGTAGAGCGCCCGCACCGCAGCGGCCTGAGCGCTGAGGCTTGTCGTGCCTGGAGTCGTGTCACCGACCATGACAGCGTCATAAAAGAGGCCAGAGCCGTCGGAGAGGTGGGTGAGCACGAACGTCGCCTGCTTCGCGACCGCCTCGGTGGCGGCCTGCTCCAGCGGGGTCCCGACGAACTCGCCGATGAAGCTCTCGAGAGCGACGAGCAGGTAGGCGGAGCCCTCGATGCTGACCCTGTTCATCCGAGAGACGGTGCCCGCGTCGAGCCGCGCGGTATCGACGAAGACCTCGTTGACGGCGTCGTAGTGCATCGCTTGGAGATTGAGGAAGATGACCCTGCCTGTGGCCATCATCAGGTCGTAGGGCCCGGCCGTGCCGGTCTCGGACATGGCGTTGGGGAATGGGCTGCCATCGAAGACCGCCTTGTACGCCAGGTGTGGTGCGTCGCTGGTGTCCGAGGGGTCCATCATGTTGGCGAACGAAGTCACCGCCCAAAGCAGTGAGGCCTGGTCGAAGAGGTCGCTGTGGGGGTCCGACACCACGAGCGCGCCAGCCTTGGGGGGCAGCCCCGCTGCGACGGGCTCCTCGGTCACATCGATACCATGTACGAAGTATTGTAACCCGTTGGCTGGATCGTAGCTCATGAGATCGATCATGCCCAGAGTCGTTCCGTCGTAGGCGAGGCTGCCGGTGAGGAAGGCGACCTTGTTGATGCCTTCGGCGGTCAGCACCATGCCGATAAAGCCGTCCAAGGCGCTGCCTCCATAGAAGACGTTGTTGCTGGGGTCGAACTCGGGGCTGGCGGCCAGGTCCGGCGAGACCGTCCCGTCAGCATCGATGCCGTTGTCGTCCGAGTCGTGGAAGGCGCCGAGCATGTCTTGTGCCCACAGGTATTGCTTCATGAGCGTCTGACCCAAGGCAGCCGGGTTGAGGGACTTGGTCATCTTGGAGCGGTCCCAGCGCAACGTGCTGAAATCCGCCCAGTTGAACTGGGCTGCGTCGATGGCCTGCGGCAGGTGCGGATCGCCGCTGACGAACTCCGCGAACTGCGGCCAGGGATTGCCGGGCGGTGCCTGCCCTGTGAGGGTCGAGAACATCATGATGTTCCTCATCAGCTCGTCGTCCTCGTTGTAGCCGTTGGGGGCCATGGTCATAGAGCCGTCGAAGTCAGCGGGCTCCATCGCCGCCATCTGCATAATCATGGGGGCCCACATCATGTGCAGGCCGATGCCTGAGCGGCTGATCACGGTGCCGAGCTGGTAGCGTGAGTACTCATAGTTCTCGATGCCGAGGCTGTACGAGATGTCGTCGGGGCTGCCCGGCACCGCCGAATCGAGGTCGTCCAGGTTGTAGCCCAGCGCCTCCGCGAAGGGCTCGCCGCTCTCGTTGATCTCATTGGCCAGGAGCATCTGCTCGGCGGTGTGATAGAGGGTCGTGGTGATGACGGGCGGCGGCGCCACGAGCGTCGTGTCGGCGTCGGTGTCGCTCAGGTCAGTGTCCAAGAGCTCAGCGTCGGCCACTTCGGTATCGGCCACTTCAGTGTCTGCCACTTCGGTATCGGACTGTGCGTTGGTGTCCTGGGTAGTGTCGAGCGAGTCTGCGACGTCGGGGTTTGGCTTGGAAGGCTCGTCGTCGCAACCCGCGACGAGGCTGAAGACGGCGAAGGCCGCCAGAAGATAGAGAATTCGGTTCCGCATGAGCGCACTCCTGTATCGAACGAGGTTGAACAGTCCCGGCACTCGGTCACATGAAGTCCGAATGCCCATATCAAATAGGCGCGAAATGGCCTCGACTTTGGTGAGTGTGCGAAGGGGGCCGTTTGTTACGGTGGTCTGATCGATTTGTTGTTCGACCTTGAATGTGCCACTGAGGCTTCGACGCTTTCTCGGCCTCAGCGAACGGCGGTGCGGCCGAGCGCTGCGTGCTCTGCCTCTCGACTCACCCGAGCTCTGAACTGTCGGACGATGAGGACCGTCAAGGCTGTCCAGAGGAGGACGGCGCCAATGATCAGGCCGTTGACGAGCTCGAGGGTGCGCACCGCGGCCAGACTCAGGAGCAGCAGGGAGGCGCCCCCTTTGGCGACGCGGTAGGTGAGCATGTCGACGATCGACTTGCCTTGGGTCCGCTGCACATCGTCGAGCGGGATGTAGAGCATCTCTTTACTGGTCCTAAAGACCGTGTAGTCGAAGGTCTTGCTGGCGATCTTGAGGAGCGCGATCGTGACCAGTCCCGGCGCCAACGCGAAGCTGACTCCGGCTCCGAGGATGAGCAGCGGCACGAGCAGGAGGGTCTTCGGAACCCTCCCGAAGCGCAGAATCGGTCCGGTGAGCGCATGCAAGACGAGCGTGCAGGTCGAGATCGCGGCGTAGACGAAGGCGATCTTCGAGGTCCTCTCGTCCCTGTCGACAAAGGCGAGCTGGACGAACGAATTGAACTGCAGGTCGATGAGGGTGACGGCGAGCTGAACGACGGCCACCAAGAAGATCATGAGCAGCAGGTACTGGCTCTTGGAGACTCCTTTGAAGGCCTCGAGGAGCCCCTGGCGCCCTTGGTCTGCGAAGCTGCGTCGGCCGGCCACTCGGGACAGGAAATAGCCGCCGGCCGCCATGCCCAACAAAGGGATGAGGACAACCCATAAGGAGGTCAGCGTTCCGAGGTGGAGGGAGAGCGCGCCGATGCCCAGATTCCCGAGCACCCCTCCAAGGGCCCCGATGAATCCGAACAGGCCATACAACCAGCGCGCCTGGGCGATCGGGAACACGGAGTTGGAGAAAGAGTAGAAGATCTCGACGAGGACGACCATGTAAACGTCCTTCCAGACGTAGAGCGCCGTCTCCACGAGGGGGACCCGAGCGCTGGCGAGGCTGAGCAGCAGCGCAAGCAGCCCAGCCGAGAGGACAGAGGTCCCGCCGAACAGCGCGGCCAAATCACGACCGGGAAGCACGCGATTGTAGAGCGCAACCACAGCCAATGAGGCCAACGCCACAAGCAACCAGACCTGCGGGAGGGCGTCCGCTCCCTGGGCCTCGAGGAAGAGTGACTCGGTGGCCGGCCGCGCCAGCGAGTAGCTGAGCATCAAGAGGAACGACAGACCGCACAGCCCCACGACGCGCACACGAGTCTCTCGCCCCCAGCGAACCCCTCCCTTGATGGGCTGCGGTGTGATGGCCATTTTGTCTCACGAACCGAAGCGATAGAGGTGATTGCCGAAGACCGCTTCGGTCGGCGCGTGCAACCACCGCCAGACCAGCTCCTCCAGGGCTTGGCGGGCGCTGCGAAGGCTGGCGCCCAAAGTGTCCTGGTCTGTGCGCTGGAGACTGGGCTCTGGCAGCGAATACTTGTGCCCCACGACCAGACCGACGACGGGGAGCTCGACTTCATTGGCCAGAATGACCTCTGGACCGAGGGACATCGAGTTGACCTGCGCCCCCATCCGTGCCCAGTAAGCGTTCTCGGCTCGGGTCTTGGTCCGAGGCCCAGGGACGTAACCAAAGACCACTTCAGCTTCGGCGATCGGCGTCCCCGCGCGTCGAGCGAGCCGACGCATCGTCGAGCTCAGGGCGTGGTTGAAGGGGCCCTCGTCGAACACCAGGTGGCCTTGGCCCGCAGTGGACTCGCTGAAAAAGGTACACACTTCCCCGCTGGGAAGGCGATTGTCGGGCATCAGGAGATCACCGAGAATCAGCGGCACGAAGAGCGGGACGGCGGCGTCGAGCACGCCGACAGAGCTCGTCACCAACAAGGCCTCCACGCCAAGTCGAGCCAGCGCCGCGATGTGCGCACGGGTGTTGACCTGGTGTGGCAGGTGTCGATGGGGGACACCGTGACGGAAGACGACAAAGGCTTGCGCGTCTGGGACCTTGTACACGCGGACCGACCCCCATCGCGTCTCGACCTCCTGCTCCTCGAGTGAGGCTCCGAGGAGTTCTGCGGTCTCGAAAGAGCTTCCGAGGATTGCGGCGATCGACACAATGGACTCCTTCAATGCGATGAGCGTCACACGGTTCTCCGGGGCGGGCAGATCTTCGCTGGTCAGCCAGAAGTCTAGAGAGCGCCGAGCCATCAGGTCGAGGGTCCAGCCTGGGTGCCGCCCCGAGACTCTGCCATCCGCTGGTGTTCCACTGTGGGCATCGCGTCTCCTCACCTAGGTCTATCAAGGGCAGCCGCCGCGCGAGCTCGTGCGGCGGCTAGGTCACGCTCCTACTGCCTGGGCCACGCGCGCTTGGCAAAGACCGTGTCGAGCGGCGTCTCGACCAGGTAGTTGGTGGTGTTACTCAGGGTCTTCAGAGCGATCCCCAGCACGACCTCCAACACCTGCGCCGGCTCATAACCCGCCGCCAAGAAGGCCTCGACCTCCACGTCGGCCCGACCATGGTCGCGCGTCAGTGCGACTGCCAACTGCCGAAGCGCCTCGAGCCGCGGGTCCTCGATAGGGGTGCCGTTACGGATGGCGTCGGTGACCGCCGGGTCGTCCTTCTGCATGTCGGCGACGGTGCTGTGGACCGCCACACAGTAGTGGCAGCCGTTCTCGCGGCTCACCGACAACAGCACGACGTTGCGCTCCGTCGCCGTGAGCGTTCCTTGCCCGAAGAGCTCACTGAGGGCGAGGTAGCCCTTCAGGATGCCAGGGGTGTTGGCAAAGTAGCGATAGAGATTGGGCAGGAAACCGTAGTTCTTGGCCACGCCAGCCAGGATGGCGCCCACGGCCTCAGGAGCAGTTTCGGGATCGAGAGGACTTAGGTTCAATGCGGACATGATATCTCCGATTCGTATCGAGGGGGATTGGAAGGGCCGAGACTTTCGACCGGCTTGATGGTGAGTATCCGGTGGACCTCATTTGTTACAGAGCGAATCGTGCGAAATCCCCCCTCTGCGCTACTCTTCCTCGACGACGCTGGCCTCATAGCCGAGCCCAGACGTCGCCTCGAGCACCGCAGTGTCATCCACAGCGCCCTGCGCGAACCTCACTACAGCGCGCTGCCCAGCGAAGGAGACCTCGACCGACTTCACACCCGCAAGCTCCCCCAGCACGTCGTGAAGGTGACCCACACAGCCCTGACAAGTCATCCCAGAGACCGAGTAGACCCGCTCCACATCCGTGGGCGCGCTCGCCGCGTTGGCATCGCCACCCGCCCCGATGAAGAAACCCACGGTGTTGGGGAACGTCGCGAACGCGATGACCAACACCGTCGCGACCCAAAGGCTAATCTTGTTGATGCGCTGCAGCTTGCGATTAGGCACCGCGCAGGCGTCACCGGGAGCGCACTTGGGTCTACGGAAGTAGACGAAGTAGTACCCTGCGCCCAAGAGGACGGCGGTGACCCCAAGAAACAAGGCACGGTAGGCCTCGAAGAAGCCCGCGATGCCCAGGCTCGACGTTCCCAATCCAATGAACGCCAAAGGCAACCAGCAGCACGCTGAGGCGAGGAGCGCTGCGAAGACAGCGCCCCCAGAGGTGAGAATTCCAGCTGAGGCTTTCATGATTCGTTCTCCTTGCTCACAGAGCAACAGTGCTCTGCAGGTCGTGGTGCTGATTCGAGGTGTGCGCAGCGCTCCGCTTCACGCCTCGTTCTAACGCCTTGGTTCTTGGCGACCCCCGCGAGCAGATTTCGCTCGCTTTCCGGCTCGACGCTCGCTCGAGGCGAGCGAGCTGGAGTCCCTGCGCTCGCGAGCACCCGCAGCACGTTGCCAAGACAACAGGCGCCTTGAGGGTTGTTGTGTTCGCAGTCGTCGAGTCCAGCTTTGCAGTTGTTCGCGATGGACTCTGGGACCGTCGAGGTCCCCGTCGCTCGCACCTCGTCCTCGAGGCTCTCCACGGAGTGCGCAAAACAGTAGCAGACGAGACGAGCCGGTGAAGGGTCCTTCTGATAAACCAAGACCTTCACCTCGGCGGTCGTGAAGCTCTGGCTATTGGCTTCGTCGAAGTACACCACGTCGCAATCCGCGCTCCGGCAGAACCGCATCGGCCCCAACGTGTCGGCGGCGACGTTCAGCATCGAAAGCGGCGTGACCGCAGGCACGCGACGCCCCTTCCGGTGGCACGATGGGCAATTGAGGCGAGGTTCTTTTCTCATTGCGGCTCCTGGCGGTCGTTGGCACTTGTTCGCACTTCATCTGTGTGAGTGTTCGAAGGCCAGGTTTTGTTACACATGCTCGAGCGTTTCATCGCTGTCTTGGTTCGAGCAATCGTGGTCGACCTAGTCCTGCGACCTACATGGGGAACGGCGCACCGCGAGGCAGTTTCCCAGGCAGCCTCCTTCCAGCGCAGCCTAAAGAACCTGGGCGTCGACCCTGAGGGGGCCGCCCATCACAGCCCGTGAAACGTTGCGTGACAGGTGCGGGCTTGCGAGCGCCAGAAAAGATTCGGGCGCTCGTTCACGGCTTGAATGATCAAGGTGGTTTCATGCTAAAAGAGACGCCGACACCGCTTTTCTAGGAAGGCCGCTTCGTCGCTTCACCGAAACAAATAGCGGCGAGACTCGTACTGCGTGATGCCAACGAACAGGCGTCACGTCGGTCCCGCGGCACCGTCACCACGTCTACTTCGACGTCAGAAACGAACGAGGGGGCTCATGGATAAGGTCTACGCTTCAGCGATCGAGGCCGTAGCTGACATTCCGAACGATGTGACCATCATGTCCGGAGGGTTCGGCCTATGTGGAAACCCGGAGAATCTCATCCGCGCCTTGAAAGAGAAGGGATCCAAGGGGATCACCCTCATCAGCAACAACTGCGGCACCGATGAATACGGCCTGGGAATCCTGCTCCGCAACGGGCAGGTGCGAAAGATGATCTCGTCCTATGTCGGCGAGAACAAAACCTTCGAGCGCATGTTCCTGACTGGCGAGCTCGAGGTCGAGCTGACCCCACAGGGCACCCTGGCCGAGCGCATTCGGGCGGGTGGCGCGGGGATCCCCGCGTTCTACACCCCGACGGGTTCGGGCACCTGGGTCAGCGATGGGGGCCTGCCCATGCTGTACAACTCTGACGGTACCGTCGCCAAGGCCAGCGAACCCAAAGAGAAACGCGAGTTTGGCTCGAGAGAGTACGTCCTCGAGCACGCCCTGCGCGCGAACTTCGCGTTCGTGAAGGCCTGGAAAGGCGACCGCTGGGGCAACCTCATCTACCGCGAGACCGCACAAAACTTCAACTCGATGATGGCGACGGCCGCTGACATCACCATCGCAGAGGTCGAAGAGTTGGTTGAAGTCGGGGAGCTGGAGCCCAACCAGATTCACACCCCAGGCGTCTATGTGAACCGCATCATCAAGGGCGAGACCTACGAGAAGTGGATCGAGCAACGGACCGTTCGGCCCCGAGATTGATCGCCTTCGCTGGCCGTTCCCCCCTGGCTGTTTGAAGCCGCGGTCGCGGCCGCTGGGGTCCCACTTGGGTTTTCAACGACAATCGCCTCCACAACGGCGTCACCTCAAAATCGAGGGTGGTCATGGCAAGAACGAGAGAGCAAATCGCTCAGCGCGTCGCGCAAGAACTTAGAGACGGATATTACGTCAACCTCGGCATCGGCATGCCGACGCTCGTGGCGAACTACATCCCAGAGGGCATGGACGTCATGCTGCAGTCCGAGAACGGCCTGCTGGGAATCGGCCCCTTCCCTTACGAAGGCGAAGAGGACGCCGACCTGATCAACGCTGGAAAGCAGACCGTGACGGCCCTACCTGGGTCGGCCTTCTTCTCCAGCGCCGAGAGCTTCGCCATGATTCGCGGCGGCGCCATCGACCTCTCGGTGCTTGGCGCCATGCAGGTCAGCGAAGAGGGCGACCTGGCGAACTGGATCATCCCCGGCAAGGTCGTCAAAGGGATGGGCGGCGCTATGGATCTCGTCACAGGCGCCCGCAACCTCATCGTCATGATGGAGCACGCGTCGAAAAAAGGGCAAGCCAAGATCCTCAAAAAGTGCGATCTGCCCCTCACCGGCAAGCGCTGCGTCAACCTGATCGTCACGGATCTCGCCACGTTCCGCGTCGATGCCGACGGGCTGGTGCTCACCGAGCTCGCCGATGGGGTCACCCTCGAGGAGCTCAGCGCCTGCACCGAAGCGGCCTATCGGATCGAGCTCATATGAGGCAGGAGACCGACCCTCGAGACGGAGACATTATCGAGTACCTCGACAAAGGGCGTCTGCGTCTCGCGGTCATTCTCGCCGAAGATGGCAACAAGAAGCGCTACCGGGCGGTCTCCGAGGACAGCCGAGAGCTGGTCCTCACGCTGCGACAGGTCACCCACGCACTGCCAAAGCAGTTGAGCCCGACCTTGAGCCACGAGCAGCTCGGCCAGGAGCTCAAGTCCATCCGACTTCGAGCCGAGCAGCTCGTGGTGAACGTCGACGCCAGCGACCTGTGGGAGCTCTTGGTCGGCGAGATGGAGGAGGTCGAGCTGAGCACCCTCGCTGACTTGGCGCACGGCGAAGTCAGCGCGGTGACTTGCCTCTCGACCGCGTCGTTGCTGCGCGACGACACGATCTACTTCAAGCACCGCAAGGACAGCCTCTACGAGCCGCGCAACCACGAGCAGGTCGAGGCGCTCAAGGCCGAGCTCGCCGTGCAAGAGCGGCGAACCCAATCGCGGGAGGTCTTCCTCGAGACCCTGGTGAAGGCGCTCGACTCCACCCCCGACGAACGCGGCACCGAGTTCGACAAGGTCATGACCGACCCGTTGCTGCGGCGTTACATGGAGATGCTCCTGCACCTCGCCGTGGCCGGCGAGAACGCCACCGACACCGGAGAAGCCTGCGAGCTCCTGGAAGATCTGCAGGCGAGGCTCGATCACCGCCTGAAAGGCCACGCCTCGAGAAAGGCCTTTCACTTGCTCGTCGAGTTGGGGCACTTCAGCCCCGACGAGAACCTGTTCCTGCTCCGGCACCAGCTCCCAGCGGAGTTCGACGACGTCCTCGAGGAGGCCGCTGCGGCCTTGGTCGCAGAAGGGCCACGCAGGCTGCGAGAGGCCCTCGAGCTGGGAGCTCGGCGCGACCTCACCTCCCTCAACCTCTTCAGCATCGACGACCTTGAGACCCAAGATGTGGACGACGCCCTCAGCATCACCCGGATTCCGTGGGGATGGGAGCTCGGGGTGCACATCGCCGATCCTTGCTTCCACATCGCCTTCGACTCCCCCCTAGAGCTCGAAGCGCGGCGGCGCGGTGCCACGCTTTACCTGCCCGACCGCCGCATCCCCATGTTCCCCGTGAGCCTGTCGGAGGGGCTCTTCAGCCTGCAGGTCGGCGAGCTTCGGCCCGCACTCTCCTTTCTCTTCGAGCTCGACGACAACCTCAACGTCGGAGCCTCTTCGATCGTGCAGTCGCTCGTGCGGGTCTCCCATAAGCTCGACTACGAAGGCGTGGAAGACCGCATGGAGCACGGCAGCAGCGCGCTCGATGACGACCTGCGCAAGATCTACGAGGTGGCAGACCTGCTCGCCCACCAACGCATGGCCGATGGGGCGGTCTCCATCGACATCCCAGAATGCAAGGTCCGGGTCGACGACGACGGTCGGATTTGGGTCCGACAGCGAGGCCGCGACGCCGTCTCGCGCATGATGGTCTCGGAGCTGATGGTGCTGGCCAACGCCTGCGCCGCCGACTTCTGTGTCGAGCATCACCTGCCGGCGCCCTTCCGGACCCAGGAAGAACCCGATCCCCCCATGGACGAACGGGACTTCGAGCACATCCCCGAAGGGCTCGCCTTGGCCTTCGCCCTGCGACGCTGCATGCCGCCCGCCATCACCTCGACCCATGCGGGTCCGCATTTCAGCCTGGGACTCCCCGCCTACACCCAAGCCACCAGCCCCATTCGCCGTTACCAAGACCTCCTCACCCACTTCCTGCTCCACGGATTCCTGCGCGAGGGACGCGTCACGATCGACGGAGAGAGCGCTCACCTGGCCTTGAGCCAGGCCGACGCAGCCATGCAGTCGATCCGCAACGTCGAGCGCGACAGCGGCCGCTATTGGATGCTGCGCTACCTCGAAGAAACCCTCGACCAAGTCCGCGAGGCGACCGTCGTCGAATACGTCGAGAAGCGAGGCGACGCCGCGCTGGTGGTCGTGCACGACACCATGATGCGAGTGCGCGTCTCATTGACCCGACGCGTGCCCCTCGGCGAGGTGGTCCAGGTGGTCGTCAACCAAGTCAACCCCCGCGCCGATACGGTCGCGTTCCGCCTGGCGACCTGAGCCCGCAGCACTATCAGAGAGAGAATTTGGCCACACACGATCCCATGCCCGCACCCGAGCGGCATTACGACCGCCCCGAAGCGCAGGACGCCTCCCGCGAGGCGCGCCTGAGGGTCCTCGAGCGTCAGCTCACGCCGCGCCGTCAGCAACGCCTCGAAGAAGCGCTCCACAACCGAGTCAGCAGCGTGACCATGGTCGTCGATGGGGTCTATGACCTGGGAAACGCCTCGGCGATCATGCGCACCTGCGAAGGCCTTGGCATCCACAAGCTCTTCTTCGTCGAGCCCACGGTCAGCCTCAAGACCTCGCGACGCTCTTCCCAAGGCTCTCACAAGTGGCTGTCCATCAGCCGCTTCGCCACGCCGGTCGAGTGCGCTCAGGCCGTTCGCGCCGCTGGCTACCGCATCTTCGGAGCCTCCCTCGAGGCCGAAGACACCCTGGACACTCTCGATCTGAGCAGCCCCATCGCCATCGTCGTCGGCGCCGAGAAAGAGGGCCTGAGCAAAGAGATGCTCGCCGAGTGCGACGGCTTCTACCGCATCCCCATGCGCGGCCTAGTGCAGAGCTTCAACGTCTCCGTGGCCGCCGCCATGACGCTCTTCGAAATCATGCAGCGCCGCCGCCGCGAGCTCCATCTGGACGGCGATTGGGGTGACATGGCCCCAGAAGAGCTCGACGCCGTGCGCGAAATCTTCTACCGCAAGTCGGTTCAGTACGCGGACCGCATCCTCGAGCGAGAGCTCGGTGTGGCCCCGCCGTCCATGCCCGAACCCGACTCCCTGTACGCCGAGCTCGACTGAGATGCGCGCGAGGGCTACGTTCACGCTTCTCGTGGTGTCGCTCCTGGTCACCACGAGCGGCTGGGCGCAGCCCGAGCTCCAGACCTGGACGACGCCCGCTGGCTCGCCGCTGGGCGCCAACCTCTTCGCCCAGGAGCGCGCTGCCTCCGCGTCGCCGACCCTCCAAGCCCTGGTCGAGCGCCACGGCGTCATCTCCGTCGAGACGGCCAGTCTGCCCGAGCTTCTCGCCCTGCAAGAGGATCCCGAAGTGTCGCGGGTCGAGCTCGCCGCTTCGCTTCAGGCGAGCGCCGATGAGGCCATGGCGAGCTTGGGGCTTGGGAGCTCGAGGCCCGACGTTTTTCTCACAGGGCGCGGCGTCGTGCTCGGCATCGTCGACAGCGGCGTAGACTTCACCCACCCCGCCTTCGTGACCGACTCGGGGCAGAGCCGCATCGCTTACCTCTTGGACTTCTCGCTGCCCCAGCGCGACGACGTACACCCCTCGATCGACGCCCACGGCGCGGCGCTCTGGGACCGCTCCGAGCTCGAGGCCGCCCTGCGCGGCGAGCTCGAGGTTGCGCACCTCGACGTCAACGGCCACGGCACCCATCTGGCCTCCATTGCCGCCGGAGGCCCAGGCAGCACGCCGAGTGGCGGCAGCGGCATGGCGCCAGAGGCCGAGCTGATCGTCGTCCGAGCGACGCGGGCAGGGCGCCTGGCCTTCAAAGAAGGAGACGTGCTCGAGGGGCTGCGTTTCATCAAGGAGCGTGCCGACGCCCTCGGCCTCCCGTGGGTCGCGAACCTCTCCGCCGGGACGTTTCATGGGCCCGGTGACGGCAACTCCCTGCTCGAGCTGGGCCTCGAGGCGCTGACCGCCGACGGTGGCATCGTCGTCGTCGCGGCGGGCAACACCGGCGCCCGAGATTGCCGCGCCCGCGCCATAGTCCACCCCGAAGAGCCCGTCACGGTCGGGCTCTTGCTGCCGCTCGCCCTCTCCATCGCCGACGGCGACCAGAACGTCTCCATCGACGTCTGGTATGACGGCGAGGTCGAGGTTGGGCTGCGGCTTCCGAACGGGGGCAGCCTTCCGGCGGTCCCGGCGGGCGGTGGCGCGAGGCTGGATGGTGAAGGACAAATTTGGACCATCGCCAACCGCCCGCCCGGCGCCGATGGCCCACGCGGCCACGCGGTGGTGCTCTTGGGCGAGCTGGGAGGGGCGCTGTCGTCGGGGTCTTACGGGCTCGAGTTGCGCGGCGAGGGAGAGGTGGATCTCTACCTGAACGACGCGGTGACCGGCGTCGGACTCTTCACCGACCACCTCGAGTTGGACCGGCGTCTCGTGGATCCGGCGACCGCGCGCGGTGTGCTCGTCGTGGGGTCGTACAACAGCCGCGACCGCTGGCAAGCTCCGTCTGGCCCAGTTGAGCTGCCGCTGCGCATCGGCGAAGTGTCGCGTTACAGCGCGCCCGGTCCGACCCAGGATGGGCGCCCCTTGCCCGACGTCGTAGCGCCTGGAGATGCTGTGCTGGCTGCGCTCTCGAAGGCGGCGGACCCAGCCCAGAGCGCGTTCTCCGTGTTCTCGTCGCAAGGCGGCGTCGACTCGGTCGAGGTGGGACGGCTGCACGCCGCGCTGCGTGGGACCAGCGTCGCGGCCCCCTTCGTGACCGGCGCGGTGGCGCTGTTGTTAGAGGGGCACCCGGAGCTGACCGTGGAAGAGGTGAGGGGGCTGCTGCGGCTCTCCGCTCGGCGCGACGAGGCGACGGGCCCAGCGCTCTACCGGCCGCGCTGGGGCTTCGGAAAGCTCGATCCGGTGCGGCTGCTCGCCCTCTCGGATGGCGCCGAGGGCGGCGCCGTCTCCCTCTCCCAGAGCAGCGCTGGTGTGCTCGACGATCGCATCGGCCCAGGAGATTGGTTTACGCTCTGGTTGGTGCTGCGCGACGATGCGGGACGTGCCGTAGCGCTCGAGCCCGCGCTCGAGGTGAGGTTGGGAGGGGAGTCTCTGCAACTGGGAGCAGGCAGTCATCCTTCTCCTGGAGTATGGTCGAAGACGGTTCGAGGGCCACAGACGGCTCAGCGCAGCTCATTGGAGGTTCGAGTGAACGGACAAGCGCTCCTTGCCAGGCCAGCACTCATGGTCGAGGACGACGAGCTCACCCAAAGCTACTGCGGGTGTCAGACTCTCAAAGTGCATCAAAGCGACAAAGTGCTCTGGTGTTGGGTGGGTGGGTTTGCTATTGCGTTCGGCATCACCACGGGACGGCGGCGCAAGAGGAGGGTTCGATATTGCGGATGAGCGTGGCGAAAACGGTGTGGATGCTCGCGATGGCGGCGGCTCTGGCCTCGATGTCCGCATGCAACGGCAAACCCTCACAGGCGGCCGAGGAGCGAACGGTCGAGGTCGTGAAGGCTCAGGAAGCCGCCGCGGACGTGGTCTCCGTCGCGTACAGCGAGGCTTCGAAGGTGGCGGTGTACGACCGCGCCTTGGCGAGCGTCACGCAGGCCGCGGTGGCGGCGCTCGAGCCGAACGAGTCCGTCCTCGCCAGCGTCGCCCGCGCGGCCTATGCGCGCGGCGACACAGAGACTGGTTTGAAAGCCTACGCCGCCGCGCTCGCACGTGGTCCTCTGAGCGCCGACCACACCCTCATGCACGGCGAATCGCTGCTGGCGGCCAAGCGGCCCGAAGAGGCTCGCGCCGTGCTGATCGAGGGCGAGGCTCACTACTTGTCAGACCTGCGCTTTGCGCCCCTCATCGAGCGCTCGCTCGACGAAGATCCACGGTTCATTCCCGAGGTTCGGACGCTGAAGAGCGACGTCGATCTCGATGCGATCAAGTACCTGGGTGGCGGCAGCACCATCGTGCTGCGACTCCTCAAAGACAAGCAGACCATCGGGGCGTTCAAGCCGAAGCAGAATCGCCAGCAGAGCGACTTTCGTTCGGAGATCGCGGCCTGGCGAATCTGTCCGATGATCCGCTGCGGCTTCGAGATCCCCTACAACCAGCACGTGCGGCTGACTTGGCGGGACTTCGACGGGCTCTACTCCAGGCTGACCAGCGAGAAGCAGGTCGCCTATCGGGAGAACCTCGAGGACCTGGTCTTCATCAAGGAGGACGGCGTCGACTGGGTACACGGCACGCTCAAGGACTGGGTGCCTGAGTTCACTCAGCTGCCCATCGAGATCGGCGCGTTTTGGCGGCCGTGGTTGGCTCTGGAGTCGGAGCTGACGGCGCTCGAAGCACCGGCGACCGACATCCTGAAGATCATTCGCAAGCTGCACCCCAGCGGCGAGCGCCTCGAGCGTGAGCTGACGCAGCACATGGGCACGATGACGAAGCGCGACCTGGCTCGTCAGCTCAGCAACATGCTCGCCTATGACTTTCTCATCAACAACTGGGACCGGTTCAGCGGCGTGAAGGAGTTTTGGGGGGTGAATTGCCAGTTTGCCAATGGGCACATCGTCTCCATCGACAACGGCGCGGCGTTTCCCAAGACGACCAACGAGAAGGTCGACAAACACCTACAGGACGTGCAGCGCTTCAGCCGGCAGCTGGTCAAGGCGGTGCGCGAGCTCGACCACGACCGGACGCTGGCGCGCCTCTTCCCCGAGGCGACGGACTACGAGCGAGAGCGCTACGAGACGTTTTGGACGCAGCGCACGCTCTTCTTGGCCTACGTCGACGGCTTGATCGCAGCGCACGGCGAGTCGGCGGTGCTGGCCTTCGACTGAGTGAATATGCGGGGCGGCGAGGCGTCTGGAGTCCCGTTGACAGAATGCACGAGGCGCCCGCTGTGGCGTCTCGGTTTATTTTAGGAATGCCGGCAGGTTAGGTCCCGCGGACCCGCCAAAGCCGAGGATTGACCGGTCTGCCTACGAAAGGTAGCTTCTCTGTTCGGCGCGCACTGTGCTTGAGCACCTTTGCCCGTCGCCCGCAGCTCTCCAAACCCCTGTCGAGGTCAAGATGCGTCGCGTTCTCCTGTTTCTCCTGCTCCTCGCCGCGAGCCCTTCGTTCTTTGGCTGCAGCTACTACGTCGTGAGCAGTCGGATCGAGACAAAGCCAGTCGCCAGCCGGGTTCTCGACTCCAAGATCACCTTCGGGGTCGACGGTGTCACGCTGGCCGATGAGACCCTCACGATCGCGTTGAACCGAACCTGTGAAGAGGTCTTGGAAGTCGACACCGAAAAGCTGGATATCCAACAGCGCAAGTACGACACCCTGTTCGCTTGGGTCGGCATCGGAACGGTCGCCGCGATCATGGGGAGCGTGGTCATGGTGATGTTCGCGGATGCCGACCCGAGCTTCTGCAGCATGGGCGGACCCTGTACCTTGGCCGAAGAGCAGGAGTATCAAGACAACCAAGACGCCGCGACGAATATGGCCATTGGCTCGGCGATTGGGGTCGGTGTGCTCTCGGCCATCACGCTGTACTTCGAGTTGACTGAGACCGAGACCGAGACCGTCGTCGAGCGGTTGACCGAGACGAAGTACGAGAACAACAAGTGCCAAGACGACTGGCCCCGCGGCGAGGGCAAGTTGATGGCTTCGGTGATTGGCAAGGAGTACGCCGCAGAGTCACTGGGGAACGGCCGCGTCGAGGTCAAAATGAAGGGCGCCCCAGCGGACCTGTGGAACACGACCACCGCCCTCGACCTGCAGCTGCCCAACACCCAGGACTGGGTCCCGGTCATGCTCCCCGAGAACGTTCGCAAGGCTGGCATCGCGCTCTCTGGTGAGCCCCTCAGGGTCGACCGCGCCTATGTTCGCTACGACAGCACCACGAAGGACTACCAGAACCTCTTGGAGGCTGGTGCGACCCGCATGCAGTCGACGCTGACCTCGACTCGTCGCTACCAGTTCGTTTCGGACGACACGACCCGGACGCGCATCGAGGAGCTGGTCGAGAAGGGAGGCGGAAGCCCAGAGGATCGCCGCAAGAAAGCCGTCGAGGCCGCCCGACAAGAGAACATCTCGTGGGTGTTCAATCTCTCCATCAAGCCAGTCTATGAGAGTCAGGTGCTCCTCGTCCTCACGGTTCACGACACCGTGAGCGGGGACCAGGTCTTCACCAAGGACGCGCAAGCCGACCTCACCGACGCCTTCAAAGCGCTCGATGGCTTCGACGGCCTCGGTATGGCCTATCTGGAGTGGGTGAACAAGTAGGCGTGGCGTGGTCGTGGGCAAGCACACGCCGACGACTTTGAGGAGAAGGGCTCCTGAGCTATCTTTGAGCGGTCTCGAGGGCGGCCACACCCGTGGTGCCTTGTCGTCGAGGCCTTGCTTGCCTGCAAGGGTCGGTTCGCACCGACCCAGCGTTCGACACCAGAAATGTGGCCGATAGCGCCATCAATGGAGGAATGAGCAATGCGGAAAAAACTGGAAATGCCTGGGTTGGTCTGGCTGGTGGCGACGGTGATGGCGCTCGCGTTGGGCGCCTGCGACGACGGCGGCGAGAAGACGACCGACACCAGCGTCAGCGACGTGACGACCAGCGACACCGAGGCTGACACGTCGACGACGCCGGACACCCCCGAGGACGCGACTACCACAGAGACGACCGAAGACATCTTGGTCGACACGACGCCCGACGTCGTTCCGGATGTCCTCGAAGAGACGACCGCCGAGGTCACCGATGTGGTGGAGGACTTCCCCGTCGTGGCGAACAACTGTTCGGAGGCGAGCCTCACGGAGTGCGTGACGAACTACGACTGCCAGGACAGCGAACGCTGCCAAGACGTCGGCAGCGCCGGCCTCGAGGTGCCCTGTTGCGTCACCGCCGCTCGCGGAACCACGGTCCCAGGGCAACCTTGCACCTCCTCCATCGACTGCACCGCCGGCATCTGCCTGTCTCGCAACGGCGGCCCGGAGCTCTGCTCCGAGGTTTGCGCCGACGTCTCCGACTGCCCCGCCGAAGCCCCTGTCTGCTCGACCATTCCGTTCATGGGAGACTTCTGTACGCAGTAGTCCTGACGACTCCTAAGGAACCCATCGCGCACGAAGCCGTCGGTGTCCGCAAACGGAGATTGACGGCTTCGTGTTTTTCGCAGAAGTTCCACAGTCCTTTCTCCTCCATGAAACGAAGATGATGGCGCACCGGAGCGCGGCTCCCATGAACAAGCTCATCCCTACGATAGTGGCATTGGCGCTGCTGCTGTTGTCCTGCGCGACGGGTGACGAAAAAGTGTCTGCGGACGCCTCGGCTCCGGACACACTCAGCGACCTGACGAGCGCGAGCGACGTGTCGCCCGACCAAGAGCCAGTCGACACCGCGCAGCTCGAGCTGCCCGAGGAGTTCGTCGAGGTGGCCGAGGAGGTCGACGCCGAGACCAGCGACGCCATGAGTTCGCTTTGCGGCGCCTCGTCCCTCTCTGAACAAGCCCACCGCGTCACCGCCTCGGCCA
>Ga0210044_10000738_pt1 | contig 49867 bp, 48 predicted proteins | sample CryGey13umfilter_2_FD_183959 | JGI IMG/M metagenome (GOLD analysis project Ga0210044, IMG submission 183959) | Groundwater microbial communities from aquifer in Utah, USA - Crystal Geyser 4/9/14 3 um filter (SPAdes) (version 2) | ecosystem: Environmental > Aquatic > Deep subsurface >...
TAATGGCTTTCGCAACAGAGAACGGTTTCGCAATGCGATCTACTTTCACTTGGGTGCTTTGGACCTGTATCCGGCACCCAATCAGGCAGGTTCGACTTGTGCTGCCCACACAACTTCGTGAAGCGCCCCGGATATTATGTGCGCTAACGTACAGTGACGGGACACTGCAAAGCATAGAGTATGTGCATTCAATGCTGTGAAGAGCATTGCATATTAATGCGGGGAGGTGCCATCAAGTCTCCCCCAATACAAAGGAGTTTATCATGATTGGTCTCTTGATCGTTGTCATACTCGTAATAGTCATTCTCAAGATCGTTTAAACCGGCGCGTGTGGGAGTCATGCGCCTGGTTTCAGAATAATGGCGGCGCTTGCCCGGCATTCGCCGCCAAACTATCAGGATGAACAATACTACGTTTGCTTCAGGCCGCATTTACCGGCTCTGTCAGGCTTGAATTTCCATTTATAGATGGAGCGATAATTTATGCAGCTCGAAATCCGCAATCTTGCAAAGCTCTATGATCATAAAAGGGGGCTTGCGCCGACCAGCTTTACAGTCAACCGGGGCGAGCTGATCGCGATTGTCGGCCATAATGGTGCCGGGAAATCCACACTGCTGAAAATACTGGCCAACTGGATTATTCCGGATGGTGGCAGCGCGCTGATGAACGGCATCGATTTGAGAAACAGGACAGCTGTTGCCAAAAACGTCGGGTTTATTCCGGAAGTGCCCAACCTGTTCGACGTTTTCTCCGTTGAATACAACCTCAAGCTGTTCGCTGCGCTCTCCCGCACCCCCTTTTTGCGGGTGGAAGAGATTCTGGGCGAATTCAATCTGCTGCCGTTTCGCAAAACCCGGGTACAGTCACTGTCAAAAGGCTTGAAGCAACGGGTGAACATCGGGCGCGCCCTGTTGGCGGACCCGGCACTGCTTATTCTCGATGAGCCCACATCGGGCCTGGATTTCGAGATGACCAAGGAGATCCACCGGCTGTTGAACACAATGCATGCCGCCGGCAAAACCATTCTCTTCACCTCGCACCGGCCAGAAGAGATCAAGAGCCTGGCAACGCGTATCATGGTGCTGCACGAAGGCAGCCTGATCTTCGATGGCTCACCTGCGGAATATTTCCGCTCTGAAACCCATGAAAAGCTGTACGCCTGATGATGAGAAACATTCTGCTTCTGGCATACAACGATCTGGCTATCGCACTGAAAAACAAGACCTTTCTTCTGATCCTGTTTATTCCGCTATTCGTCTTTGTTTCGCTGAATCTGGTAGACAAGATGGGTGCCGAAGCAAGCAAAGTCAGGCTCGTTATGGTTCAGGACTATGCCTATGCCCCCGAGATCACCCGCAGCATCGATGCCGCCAGACAATTCATTGAAGTAACATGGGTTCAGGATGAAAAAGATGGTGTGCGTCTGTTGAAGGCACACAAGATAGACGGGATATTGACCCACAGTGATGAAGCAAGCGGCAGTCTTACACTGCTGGTTTTAAAGAAAGGCTCCATCCCCACCATTGCCATCATGCAGCATTTCTCAGCCCTGCAGAAGGCGGCGGAAGGCAATGCACCCGATTGGATCCGCAGCATCAAATCGCTGCATCAGGGCGGCGTGCAACGCGAGTCGCTGCCTACCTGGATATTGATGCTGGTCCTGCTTATCGGTTTTATTATTCTGCCGACACAAGTTGCCGAGGAGAAAGAGAAGAAGCTGCTCCTGGCCCTGCTGCAGATGCCCATACACGAGATCCAGTGGCTGATTGCCAAATTGATCCTGGGCATGGTTCTGATCATCGCTGCCGTGCTGTTTCTGCATCTGCTGGGTCAGTTCGGCCCGATACATCTGCCGGACTATATCGTTTTCATCCTCGCAGGCAGTTTCTGTTTCAGCGCCTGCGGGATATGTCTGGGCTTTCTCTGCCGCAGTCAGGCCAGCGCCCGGGTGCTGGGCGTGATCTTCTATCTGCCGCTGCTGCTGCCTGCCGCGATGTCTGATGTGTCACAAAAACTGACCGCTGTTGCACCCTTTCTGCCGTCATATCAGCTGTATCAGCCGCTTCAGTCCATACTGCTGGAAAATGGCAGATTGGCGGATATGACCTTTGACTGGGTCTATTTATGCGGGCTGGGCTTGCTGATGTGTTATCTCTCCTACCTGTTGATGAAAAGGGGCTGGCTGATGTGATTCCGGCCTGCAGCGGATAAGGTTCAGCGCCCCTTCCATGCCCCGGAATCATGCTGCTAAAGTGATTGCAGGCCGGAGCTCAGTGATTTGAATTCATGATGATCCGGCCCAATCAGGCCATGACGCAACAGAAAGTCGATCACCACCAGGTTGCAGTTGGGTTTAAAGGCATCACTCTCAGCCACCATGCGCGCCACATTCTCTATCCGCCACAGATAGAATCCGGCCACCTCACCATCGGTGCAAACTGGCTTGAATGCAGCCGGCAGACTCAGGTCATAACAGTAGATGGTATCCGAGCGCAGCCCGGCTTCAGTTTCGCGCCGGTAAGTGATCACACTTGTGGCAACCGCCTGTGCTGCCAGTTCAGGTGCAATACCCGCCTCTTCCTCACACTCCTTGGCAAGGTTCTCTTCGGCCGTGATGCCGAATGGAAAACCACCTGCCACCATCTGATCGAGCAGATCCGGAAAGGTGTGCCGATCTGCTGCACGCCGGCCAACCCACATCAACAGGCCATCGTCACTCTCCACGAAGCCATTCACATGCTGACCAAATGAGCGCACGCCAAAAACAGATACAGCAGCCCTATCCAGCAAAAATGCAGGCGACTCGCTCCTGTCATTCAAAACAGGGTAGAGCTCCCCCATCAGATGATCGAGCAGACCGAGGCGAACCAGCTCAATCAGCACCTCAGCCACCGCACTGTTGCGCGCCTCAAAGCTCTGCAAGGCAGGATGCAGCGCCACCTGGCGATCATCCACGACAAATACAGCCGGGAAACGCCGCAGCTCGCCGGCAAAGGCCGGGCGCATCCATCCATAACCCACTGCCCCCACAATAAAGGGGATAAAATTGTCCGGATTCCACCGGTTACACTGTTCGATATGACGCGTATAGTTCATTCAGATCCACCCACAACTCATTTCAACTACAAATACCAGGCCGGCATGGTTATTGTATTGTTTAAATCATCCCGCCGCAGTCATGAAAAATGCAGTGCTGCTGCGGAGATCGTACGACTAGAAGCAGGCGTTGCGGCTGCGCACAAAGGCCTCGAACTCGGCGGCCAGCAGCGGCTTGCTGAAGTAGTAGCCCTGAATCTCGTTGCACTGGCGCTCCTGCAGCCAGCCGAACTGGTCGGCATCTTCCACACCCTCGCAGATCACATTCAGCTTCAGATTGTGCGACAGGCCGATAATTGCCTCGACAATCTTGGCATCGTCATCGCTGATGATGACATCATCGATAAAGGATTTGTCGATCTTCAACTTGTTGATCGGAAAGCGCTTGAGATAGCTCAGCGATGAGTAGCCGGTGCCGAAATCATCGATGGAGAGCGATGGCCCCATCGCCGCAATCTTCTCCAGTAGTGCAATGGTGTTTTCAATATCTCTCATGACCATCGATTCGGTGATCTCCAGCTCCAGATAGGCCGGATCCAGCCGACTCACAGCCAGTACCTGTGCAATCCTGTCGAGCAGGTGTCGATCGGAGAACTGGCGTGCCGACAGGTTGACCGCCACCTTCAGATCGATGAGCCCCGCATCGTGCCAGGCTTTGGTCTGGCGGCAGGCTTCATGCATGACCCAGTCGCCGATCGACACGATCATGCCGGTCTCCTCGGCGATCTGGATAAAGTGGAACGGGGCAACCATGCCGCGCTCGGGATGCTGCCAGCGGATCAGTGCTTCCATACCGATCACATGGCCGCTGATGGTATTGATCTGCGGCTGGTAGTGCAGCACAAACTCCCTGCGCTCGATCGCCTTGCGCATCTCGCTCTCCAGGCTCAGGCGGTTGACCGCCGAACTCTGGATGGAGGCCTTGAAAAACTGGTAATTATTGCCGCCATCGGCCTTGACGCTGTACATCGAATGCTCGGCATGATGCAGCAACTCCTCGCTGTCATCGCCGTCGCCGGGGAAAATGACAATGCCGATACTGACAGTAATGACCACATCCTGGCCATCAATGTCAAAGCCGCTCTCCAGCGCATGCATCAGCTTCATGATCACAATCGTGGCATCTTCGGCATGGACCAGATCGGTCAGCAGCACGGCAAAACGGTTGCCGCCGACACTGGCGATCAGGTCGTTACCGCGCAGCAGTTTTTTCAGCCGTTGCGCCATCTCCCCGAGCAGCTGGTCGCCCTTAACATAGCCCAGCGAGTCATTGATCACCTTGAAGTTGTCGACATCGATAAACAGCACACCGATCTGAAAATGCTTGCGTTTGGCGTTCTCCAGCTCCTGGGTCAGGATCTCCTTGAACATCCTGCGGTCGGGCAGGTGGGTATTCTGGTCATAGCTGCCGGAGGCGCTGTCGAGCGGCTCGATAATATGGATATAGTGGCACCTGCCCTCGTCCTCGATGGTTGTGGCAACGGTTGTCTGCATCACCTTGATAATACTGCCATCGGCCTTTTTCAGGCTGACCTGGCCCGACCAGATGGCCTCAGCATCAAGTGCTGCCCGCTCGATAGCATGATCCTGATCCGACTGTCGCAGGTAGAGGTCGGCGGAAGGGGAGCCTGCCAGCAGTGCGGCCGGGAAGCCGGTCAGCTCGGTGAAGGCGGGATTCACACGAAGAACCCGGTAGGCATCGTCGGCAACCATGACGGCACCTGTGACGCGTTGATATTCTGTGGCCATAGTCATTGCTCCAATGTATCCATTGACATGCCATGGCATGTTGGCGCCGGTTTGCCTCTGCCGCAAGTGCCGGCTGCAAAACAGCAGTAGTGGAAATGACTCTGCCGGTAGCGCAAACAGGTCCTGCCGGCCCGCGCTACAGCGGGCCGTATCACAACTGAAAAACGAAAATGGCATTGAACGTGCTTGTGCTAATAATCCTGCGGCCTGATTGCTGCCGAGGATCGGCAGGTGCATCATCGTGTGTGCTGTCGACCCGCCGCAAAAAACTGGGCTTCTGGAAGGAAGTATGAGATGACATCTGAACACATCGCCGATCTCTGCGTGCAGGAGCAACCGCAGTCTATTATTGTCTATCACAAGATACTGCATCTGGCATTGGCGCTCGGCATGCCCGAACATCCGGCCGAACTGCTGGCCGCGGCCGTTGCCGGGCGCTGTCATCAGGATCAGATGATTCAACTGCACTGCCTGCTGGAGAGTGAGCAGGATAACCACCTGCTGGTTATTCGCAAAGGCAGCACCCTGCAGTGGCAGGAGCAGGCGAGCCTCCCCTCCGCACCCGCTACGGAGATAGTGCAACAGCAGCGTCACGCACTGCAGCAAAGCTCGCTCGCCCTGTTGCTACAGCAGATGCACGGCCGATATGAGGAGCTGCAACAACAGCGCGATGCGATGATACACGAAACCGAGCGGCTATCGGTCAAACTCAACCACAATCACAGGGAACTGAAACACCAGTCCATGCACGACACGCTGACAGGGCTGGCCAACCGCACGCTGCTGGCCGAGCGCGCCGCACATGCTTTCCAGATTGCCCGCCGTCAGGCATTCAACTGCTGCCTGATCGTGATGGACCTGAGCAGATTCAAACAGGTCAACGATGCGCTGGGGCAACTGGTCGGTGACTTGCTGCTGCAGGCGGTAGCCAGCCGTTTAAAACAGAGCGTGCGCACCTCCGATACACTGGCCCGGCTTGGTGGTGATGAGTTTGCCGTGCTGCTGCTCAACAACACCACCGAACAGGCGGCCATTGTCGCAGACAAACTGCTGCATGCGCTGATCTGCCCGTTTGAGCTGCAGGGACATGTGCTGAGTGTTGGCATGAGTATCGGCATTGCCGAATTCCCGACCCACGGCGAGGATATGCCGGTGCTGATCCAGCGCGCCGATGTGGCGATGCACCACGCGAAAGACAACAAGCTGGACAAGATGATCTACCACGCCCAGCTCGATGGGCACAGCCTTGAGCGACTCTCCCTGTATAATGATCTGAAGCATGCGATCGCCACCGGGGCGATGGAGCTCTACTACCAGCCGCAGGTACTGACAGCGGGTGACGGCATGCCGTCACTGGAGGCCCTGATTCGCTGGCCGCACCCTGAGAGGGGCATGGTATTTCCCGACCGCTTTATCCCGCTGGCCGAAGATTCCGGCCTGATTATCCCTATGACCTGGTGGGTCCTGGAAACAGCCGTAGCGCAGTGCGCGGCATGGCACCGCGCCGGGTTACCGGTGAAAGTCAGCGTCAACTTCTCCGCCAACTGCCTGCAGGAGATCGATATGGTGCAGCGTGTTTCCGACTGTATCCAGCGCCATCAGCTGCCCGATAATGCGCTCGCACTGGAGATCACCGAAAGCATGATCATGGCTGATCCGCATCAGGCATCCAAGGTACTGCTGGAGATCGACGAGATGAAGGTGGATGTGTCGATCGACGACTTCGGCACCGGTCACTCGTCATTGGCTTATCTGAAGCACCTGCTGGTCGATGAGCTGAAAATCGATCGCTCGTTTGTCATGGGCATGCACGATCATAAAAATGACGAGGTGATTGTGCGCACTGTGATCAGCATGGCCCACAATATGGGCCTGCGCGTGGTTGCCGAGGGCGTGGAGACACGCCGCGACTGGGATGCACTGGCCGCCATGGATTGCGATCGCATTCAGGGTTACTTCATCTGCCGGCCACAGCCGGTGGATTATATCACCGACTGGCTGGAAACCTTCGCCAGAGACGGTTTGAAACTGGGCGAATAACAACGACACCCGGCGCGCGACAGGATCCATAAAGAACATCTCACCGCAAAGGAGCAAGCGCCAGCGCTCCCGGCGCGCGATAGGCCAAAACCTTTTCACCGCAAAGGACGCAAAGGAACGCAGAGGAAAGACGAAGATGAATATGGGCTCTGGCACTGCACGATTCAGGTGTGCCCGGATATTCATGCGCGAGCGCGACACCGTATGAACAGGCATTCTCTTTTATTGCCTTGCTTTTCCTTCGCGTCCTTTGCGTCCTCTGCGGTGCCGGGCTTTGATTCTGATAGCAGTGATGCGCAAACTTGTAACTGGCAAGCGCCCCCCCTATGGGGCAGGTGACAAGAAGGGGCGGCTCAGCTGCAGTTCTTGCGAAGGCAGCGGAGCAGCGCTGTCGCGCACCCAGCTCAGGATATCGCGCCAGACCACCTCGGCCTGCAGATCACGCAACAGCATATGATAACCATTGCGATAGAGCTGCAAGCGCTGCTGCGGTTGGCGTATGGCGGGCCCGAAGGCGGCCCGTACGGCTGCGGCCGGAATCACCTGATCCTTTTCACCGTAGAGCACAAGCGCCGGCACGCTCAGCTGTTGCGCATCATCAAAGCCTGCCTGCATCAGGTTCACCAACCCGTAAATCGTATCGACGCGCGTTTTTTTAATAACCAGCGGATCACGCCCCAGTGCGATCAGCATCGCCCGGTTATCGGAGGCAACCACGCCGAGCGATTCACCGGTAAAGCGCTGCCACGGGATGGTATGGGCTGCCAGCCGCAAACCCCACTGCTGCCAGAGCGGCATCGCGCGCCAGCCCCGGACAGCGGGCGCCGACAGAATCACACCGTCCACCTGCAACTTCGTTTCCGCCAGCGCTTCCAGCACCACGGCCGCCCCCATACTTTCACCCAGCAGATAGACCGGCAGCGACCCGTACTGCTGCCGGATCACACTGACAAAGGCTTGCAGATCGAGGGTAAACATCTGCCTGCCCGGCCAGCGGCCGTGATCGGGTGCGGCACCAAAACCGCGCTGATCATAGGCGTAAACGGCAATGCCGCGCGCCGACCACCAGCTGGCGGCAGGGGCAATGAAGTGCGCATAGTCGTTGAAGCCGTGCAGGGCAATGATCACCGCCTGCGCCGGCCCCTGCGGTAACCAGCGCTGTACGGGCAGCCTCGCGCCGTCAAATGAGACGAACTGGCCGACCGTCATCAGCGGCGTAACCCGCGACTCTGCCGGCGTTATAAATTTCGGTGCGCAGGCCGTCAGCAGCGAGAGTAGCAGCAGGGTCAGGTAAAGTGTGCTGCGCGATTGCAGTTTCATGGCACAAGCCTCGTATGAGCATCGCCACAACACAATCGCTTTCATGCATAGGGCAGAGCCGCTATTTCTGTTATGCTCCCAGCACAGGGACAGAGAGGTGATCATGCACAACAACGCCGGAGCAACTCAGCATGCATGTACGTGATGCACTACAACAGCGACGCTCCGTCCGCGCCTTTCTGGATCGGGCGGTTGATCCGGCCCTGATCGAGCGACTGCTCGATGTGGCGCGCCATGCACCATCGGGTGCCAATATCCAGCCATGGCAGGTGGCCGTGGTCTCCGGCGCAACGAAACTGGCCCTGCAGGAACAAATCGGATTATCATTACTACCCGTTGCAGTGGCGCCAGCCCTACAAGGAACGCCAGCTGGCGTGCGGTCTGCAACTCTACGGAGCTCTGGGCATTGAACGTACGGACAAGCAGCGACGGCGCGAGCAGTGGGCGGCCAACTATCGCGCCTTCGATGCACCCGTCTGCCTCTTTTTCCTTATTGATGGCGATATGGAAGCCGGCTCATGGCTGGATTGCGGCATGTTTATCCAGTCACTGATGCTGGCGGCGGTTGAAGAGGGGCTGGATACCTGTGCACTGGCTTCAATGGGCGAATACCCGGCCATCGTCAAGGCTGAGCTCGGCTTTGACGAGCAGACTATCCTGCTCTGCGGCATGGCGCTGGGTTATGCCGATCATGATGCGCCGGTAAACAGTTATCGCACCCCGCGCGCAGATGTGCATACTTTCGCGCACTACTACACATAAGGATGAACAGATGAATCCCGGATCAATCGCAGTTATGGCCTCCGGTCGCGGCAGCAACCTCGCTGTTATTCTCGATGCAATCGAAGCAGGCAGCTGCCCTGTCGATCTGCGGCTGGTGATCTCCGACAGGGCCGGTGCCGAGGCACTGACCATTGCCCGCAGGGCAGGTGTCCCCGAGGTAGTGCATATCAGTCCGAAGCAGTATGCCGACCGGGCAGCCTTCGATGCCGCCTGCGCCGATGCTATTGAGGCCGCCGGATGCCAGTGGATTGTACTGGCAGGTTACATGCGCATTCTCTCTCCCTCTTTTGTACAGCGTTTTGCCGGTCGCATTATTAATATTCACCCTGCCCTGCTACCATCGTTTATCGGTGCGGATGGCGTGGGTGATGCACTGACTTACGGGGTGAAGCTCAGTGGTTGCACAGTCCATCTGGTAGATGAGGTGCTCGATGGCGGCCCGATCCTGGCTCAGGCAGCGGTGCCGGTATGCGATGACGACAGTCGCGACAGCCTGCACCTGCGCATCCAGCAGGCGGAACACCAGCTCTATCCGGCCACGCTCACCCGCATCGTCACCACTGGTTTCCGGCTCGACGGGCGCAGGGTCATCTGGCTTAAACCGTAAACCTCTACGCCTGCTTTGCCCGCACACACGGCGGCAGGCGAAACAGACGATATTTATCTTTGTGCGTCACATCACTTTTCCCGCCACCCTCTACAACTAGTTTCGGCAAAAAAACAGGGAAGGGGCCGCAAGCGAAGGCGGTTGCAGGGAGATGCAAATGCACAGTATTCACAAGCGAACATGGTTATCAGGAATCACACGTGTGGCAGCAGCCATGCTGTTGATGCTGCTCGGCGCCTGTGCAACCCACACCTCTCACGTCTCTATGGACCGGGACACACAAAAAACCGTACAGGTGATCGGCCTGCCGCAATTCAGCGTCAGCCAGCAGATCGATATTCGTCAGGAAAACCCCGTTTACGCCATTATCGGCATCAGCGCCAAGATGGTGCAGCAGGTCGCACGTCAGGCCAAACGTATCCAGTATCGGGATGAAAATCCGGAACTGCTGCAGGAGTGCCTGACCCAGATGCGTGAAGGCATGAAGCAGCGCCTGCGCAAACAGGGGTATATCGTCAAGGATCTGGACATGACCTACTGGCAGGCTCTCTCCGGCCACCGCAAACAGGATCCGCGGGTTGAAGGCGTCGATGCGCTGTTAAAACTGGATATCAAGCAGTTCGGTTATTTTTCCGGCTCACCGTTCAAGCCCTATCGTCCGGGCATGGTCATGGTAGCCGACCTGGTCTCTATGGGTGACCGCAAGACACTGGCATCGAATGTGTATAATGTCGGCTTTGATCGCGAGGATATTTCGCTGCTCTCGTTCCGGGCCAGTTATGCAACCAGCGTCTATGTGGCGGACGAGCGCTATTTCTACAAAAACTTCGATACCCTGCTGTCAAAAGCCAAACAGAGTGCGGGCGGTCTGGAGTTTATCGCCCGGGTTGCTGCTGAATCAGTGGCCGGCGATCTGAAGCGGAGACAGACACACTATATGGTCGCCAAACAGTAAACTGTCGGGTTACCGAGCTACGTCACCCATCACATCTTGCAGCCGCTGCTGATGGGCAGGTGCGGCACTGCTCAGCGGCAGGCGGATCAGAAAGCACGCACCCTCACCCTGCTTGCTTTGTACCCAGATATCACCGCCGTGAGCATCAACGATACGCTTACAGATCGCCAGCCCCAGCCCTGCCCCCTCACCATCCTTTCGGCAACGTGCATCATCGGCGCGGAAAAAGCGATCGAACAGCGCCGCCTGTTGCTGATCTGCAATACCCGGCCCTTCATCACGCACGCCGATAATCACCGACTGCTCCACAGCCGTGGCCGACAGGTAGATGGCGGAGTGAGCCGGTGCATGCTTGAACGCATTGGAGAGCAGATTCATGATCGTGCGCTCGATCTGCGAGGCATCACCCATGATCTCCAGCCCGTCCTCAATATCCATCTCCAGCGCGACATGCTGGCTGTCAAACAGAATCAGGTGCTGTTGCCCCACCTCCTGTAGCAGCAGTGACAGATCGACAGGCGACTGGACCAGCTCCAGCTGACCGGCATCGGCGCGAGCCAGCGTCAGCAGGTCGTTCACAATACGCTGGATGCGGTTGATCGTCTCCAGCTGCTGACGCAGGATATGCTGATACTCCTGCTCACTGCGCGGATGACGCAGTGCCACCTCTATCTCGCCCTTGAGGATGGTCAGCGGCAGGCGCAACTCATGCGAGGCATCGGCAGTAAAACGTTTCTGCCCCAGAAAACTGGTTTCCAGATCGGCAAACATCTTGTTGAGCACCCGCACCAGCAGCCCGATCTCTTTCTCCTGTGCACGCGAAGTAAGCCGGCGCGACAGATCGCCCGCCGCCACCGCACGCGCAATGCGGGTGATTTCATGGATGGGATCAAGCGCCCGTTTCGCCATATAATAACCGGCGCCGGCACTGATCAGGATGGAGATCGCGCCGAGTATGCCGCCGATCAGGTACATCAGATTGAATACCGAGCGAATATCGGCAGTGCTGTGCCCCAGCAGCAGCGATGCAACAATGCGGTTGTCCCGGTAAATCGGAAAAGCAATCACCCGGATATTGGCCTTGTTGAGCAGCGATTCGGTTGAGGCAAACGCCGGCCTGCCGCTGCTAAAGGAGATGCCGAGCGCCCGGCTGATATCATTGCCGCCGCGATCGATCAATGAGCGGTCGGAGCGGAACAACTCCAGGCCATTGGCGCTGAGCAGCTGGATCGCACCGGCATAGTGGTCGGCAAAATTGCTCATATGGGCCGACCAGAAATAGCTGGAGGTATCTTCCAGGCTGCTGGCCAGCGAGGTAGCCTGATTGGCCAGCTGCTCATCCACCTCGTTGTATACCCGGTTGGAGAGGGCTGTATACAGCACGATGGCGGCAAACAGCAGAATGCCCAGCTCCAGCGACACATACATCAGCGCCAGCCGCCCGCGGAAGGTGCGGAACATATTGGAGCGCATCCGGTTCAGGATGCCGACAGGATTAATAGTCAGGTTGGTCTGCTCAGGCCTGCTGCGAATCATCAGCCAGCAGGTAACCCTGCCCGCGTAGCGTGTGCATCAACGGCACATCGAAGCCCTTGTCGACTTTGGAACGCAAATGGCTGATATAGACATCAATCACATTGCTCTCCGGATCAAAATTCATATCCCAGACATGCTCGCCGATCAGCGTGCGCGACAGTACCTTACCTGGATTACGCATCAGGTACTCCAGCAGCGCATACTCCTTGGTGGTCAAACGGATCGATTTACCCTGACGACTGACACGGCGGCTGATCGGGTCCAGCTCCAGATCGGCGACCTTCAGTATCGGCGATTTGCTTTCCGACTTGCGCCTGAGCAGCGCGCGAACCCGCGCCAGCAGCTCCTCGAAAGCAAACGGCTTGGCCAGGTAATCATCGGCACCGGCATCCAGACCGCGCACCTTGTCTTCAACCGAATCGCGCGCAGTCAACATCAGCACCGGTGTAGATACGCCACTGGCACGCAGTTCGCGGCAGACCACCAGACCGTTCTTTTTCGGCAGCATCAGATCCAGGATGATCAGGTCGTAATCATTGACCTCGGCAAGAAATTCGCCGTCTTCACCGTCATAGGAGACATCAACGGCATGGCCCTCTTCCTTCAATCCTTTCTGAATAAAATGCGCAACACGCTCTTCGTCTTCAACCACCAGAATCTTCATGCGGCTTAGTGTAGCATTGCACCAGCCGTTTCGTGAAGAAAGAATTTCTAGTCACCGGAGAGCCGAGCATGGAATACCGTATTGTCAGCAAGAAACCGTTATATCGCGGCTTTTTCTCGATGGATGCCATCGAAGTCGAACATGATCGTTTCGATGGCGGCAAGCAGACCGTGTTGCGCGAGAATATGGAGCGCGGTGATGCCGCCGCCATGCTGCTGTTTGATCCGCAAACCGATCAGGTACTGCTGCTTGAGCAGTTCCGTATCGGGCCCGTACCACGTCAGGATAACCCGTGGCTGATCGAGATTGTCGCCGGCATTGTCGATGAGGGTGAAACCGTTGAGCAGGCCATTGTGCGTGAAGCGCATGAGGAGGCCGGTTTTGTGCCATACCGGACAACCTGGCTGGGCCGCTACTATACGACACCGGGTGCCTGCTCCGAACGTATCGACCTGTTTCTGGGCCTGGTCGACAGCAGCACGCCTGCAGGTGATGGCGGCGGCATGGCCGACGAGCATGAGGATATCCGCAGCTACTGGGTTTCCAGAGCTGAGGCGATGCAGATGCTGACCGATGGCCGTATTGCCTCGGGCGCTCCAATGCTCGCCCTGCTGCTCGCCTTCGGCTGTCAGGGTGTGGTCAATAACAAATCTTTCACCACAGAGGACACGAAGGACGCAGAGTAAAGACGAAGTATATGAGCCGGATCTCTGCTACGGCACGTCTCCGGGGAACACGGATATTCATTCGCCGAGCGCGTCATACAGGAATTCTTTTCATTGCCTTTCCTCTGCCTCCTTTGCGCCCTCTGCGGTAAATGCTTTGGACTATCGCACTACGGAAACGCATTTGCTTGGTCTGAAGTGCGCTCGCGATTAGCGTGCCGCGATGACCCAAACAGCTACCCCCACCATCACCATTATCGGCGCAGGCCTGGCAGGCTCGGAAGCGGCCTGGCAACTGGCCCGGCGCGGCATCCGCGTGCGGCTGCATGAGATGCGCCCGACCACGATGACCCCGGCACATAAAACAGGTAACTGCGCTGAGCTTGTCTGCTCCAACACCTTCCGCGCCGATCATATGGAGAACGCCGTCGGCCTGCTGCATGAGGAGATGCGCCGCATGGACTCGCTGATCATGCGCTGTGGTGATGAAGCACGCATACCTGCCGGCACGGCGCTGGCCGTAGATCGCGAGCAGTTTTCAGCGCTGGTCACGGCGGCACTGATGGCCGAGCCGCTGATCGAGATCGTTCCGGGTGAGGTGACCAAGATTCCGGCAGAAGGCCTGGTGCTGATCGCCTCAGGCCCGCTCACCTCCGATGCGCTTTACGATCAGATTCAGCTGCTGACCGGCGAGGATCGGCTCTGCTTTTTCGATGCCATTGCGCCTGTGATAGATGCCGAGTCGATCAATATGGATATCGCCTACTGGAAAAACCGCTACGACAAGAATGTGGCAGAGGGCGAGGCGGGTGACTACCTCAACTGCCCGATGGACGAGCAGCAGTACAAGGCCTTTATCGCCGAGCTGGTTGCCGCCGACAAGGTCGCCTTCAAGGGCTTTGAAGACATCCCTTTTTTCGAAGGTTGCATGCCGATCGAGGAGATGGCCGAGCGCGGCGAGAACACCCCCCGCTTCGGCCCCATGAAGCCGGTTGGACTTGATCATCCGGTCAGCGGTGAAAAAGCCTATGCCGTGGTGCAGCTTCGACGCGACAACCGCATGGGCAGCCTGCTCAATATGGTCGGTTTCCAGACCAAGATGACCTACGGTGAGCAGAAGCGCGTATTCACCATGATTCCCGGCATGGAGCAGGCCGAGTTCTTCCGCCTCGGCTCCCTGCATCGCAACACCTTCATCAAATCACCGGCGCTGCTCGATGGCACGCTGCGGCTGAAAAGTGAGCCGCGCATCCTGTTTGCCGGCCAGATTACCGGTGTGGAGGGTTATGTCGAATCGGCCAGCATGGGGCTGATGGCCGGCCGTTTTCTGGCCGCCATGGCACATGGTGAAGAGCCGGAGGCGCCACCGGCAGAGACCGCTCACGGCGCCCTGCTCGCCCATATATCGCAAACCCGGGTTGAGGATTTCCAGCCTATGAATATCAATTTCGGTCTGTTGCCACCGGGCAAGAAACGCGATGGCAAGCGTCGTTTTTCACGCGCCGAACGGCGCCATGCCATATCCGATCAGGCACTGGCCGTACTGGATACATGGCTGCACGGTGCTGCGCCCGCCGACACTTCCGGTGCGCGATAGTAAAAATATTTTCACCGCAGAGGACGCAAAGGAGCAAGCGCCGGCGCTCCCGGTGCGCGATAGGCCAAAACCTTTTCACCGCAAAGGACGCAAAGGAACGCAGAGGAAAGACGAAGATGAATATGGGCTCTGGCACTGCACGATTCAGGTGAGCCCGGATATTCATGCGCGAGCGCGGCACCGTATGAACAGGCATTCTCTTTTATTGCCTTGCTTTTCCTTCGCGTCCTTCGCGTCCCCTGCGGTGAACGGGCTCTGTTTCAGATCAGGCGAGGATGCAGCTCACCGGCCATGCGGGTCAACTGCTGCTTGAGCCAGGCCGGGCCCGGGCGGTGATGCTGCTCAAAAGAGCGGCGCTCAAGCTCTCTCAGGGCCGGGATCAGCACATCCAGCTGGCGCGGCAGATAGATCAGCATCGCCTGCAGCACCTGCTGTCGGATCTCCCACTGCAGGCGACCGGCACTGCTATGCAGAATATTGAGCAGGGCATCATCATCCGATGGCGGCGACAGCTCGCACTGCTCCATCGCCAGCAGACGCGAAGAGAGCTCCGGCGGTAGCGACGCGGTGTCGCCACGCCATGCCAGAGCCAGAGGTCGCTGCAAATCGCGTGCGCGCTCCAGACAGTGGAACAGAGCCTGCGCCACAGGCACAGCAAGCACACCCGGCTGCACATCCAGCATCCACATCGAACTCTTCTCCAGCTCACCCATCCACTGCTGCACCAGCTGCCAGGCAGGCTGATCCGCGGCATCCGCCGCTACTTCCAGCAGAGCTATATGATCGTGTTCACGCGCCAGCGTGCGCAACAGATGTGTTTTTCCGGCAGGATCGAGTGAGCGCAGCCACAATGCGCCGCCATGCACGCACCAGAGCGCCATGCGATTACATGCCGCATCGACACCGTCATGGCGAATCCAGTCACCATAGTCGTAGCGCTCCGGCAGACTCAGCGCCAGCCGCATCTGTGCTTTTGACTGCATCAGCTGTTTTCCGCGCTGACAGCCTTGCGCATCCACAACACCATATACTGAATGCCGGAGAGGCAGGTAAAGGCAAACGTCAGCCAGACAACAACCTGCAACACCATGGGCCCCGGCGTCTGCCAGGCCATATCGGCCAGCACACACAAGACCAGCATAATCTGCAGGAATGTGGTAATTTTCGATGTAAACAACGGCGTCATCTCCAGCTTGTGCGTCACCATCTCATAGGCTGTCGCGCCGAGCACAATAACCATATCGCGGAACACCACAGCCAGAAACAGATAGACCGGTATATGCTCGAGGAAATAGAGCGCCACAATCGTGCTGATCAACATCAGCTTGTCCGCCAGCGGATCCATGAAGGCGCCAACCGTGCTGCGCTGGTTGAACATGCGGGCAATGGCACCATCAAGCATGTCGGTCACACCCGCGATGCCCATCAATAACAGTGCAAACGCCGGTTTTCCCTCGATGATCGCATAGACAATGAACGGCGTGATAATGATACGCGCCAGCGTCAGCATATTGGGGATATTGAGGATACGATCCTTCATCAACGGGCCGGCATCTCCTGACTGGCCACCCAGCCCTCGATGGTCGGCGTCAATACCATGCCGCGGCGGCTGAACCAGTCACGCAACCACAAATCATCCGAGCCTTTCAGGTGCAGGCGATACTGCTGCCCGTCGCGGTTCACCTGCCTGAGCGACAGATCGAGAATACGCGGATCCTGCAACAGGTCCTGCTCAAACAGAATCTGTTCAGACAGTGGCGCCTGACGTTGAACCTTCAGCAGCAGATAGCCATCCGCAGATGCTGATACGGCTTCCAGCGGCTGATCTGCAGGTGCAACCTGCGGCCCGGTAACAACGGGGAGGATAGGCTCCGCCGACGCCACATAGGCATCGCGCGCCTTGAGCAGCAGCTCATCCAGCCATGGCTGTAGCTGTTGTGCCGGGTCCCCTGAGGCAACTATACGCGTCTGGGCGAATTCACCCAGTCTTGTGCCGCCACGCACACTCAGGCTGACCTGCCGGCTATCCAGCCAGCGCCACGCCAGCACCAGGGCCGGTGCAGTACTATCTTCACTATAACCGATATATTCCGCCAGATTCTCCGCATGGCGCCGCAATCTGGCCGCGGATTCAGGCATGCTGCGCCCGGCCGCATTTTGCAAATCAATCGTCAGATGCCATGCCGGGGCCTCGGCGATATAGGGTATATTGTTGGCTTTCAGCCAGGCAAAAACACGCCGGGACTGAAATACAATCGTAACGCCGTCATCGCCCGGTGTCGCCCGCTGCAGAAAGCGTATCCCCTTTATATTGCCCGGGATATCCCTCTGCGCCTGTTGCGGCACGATACGCGCCCACAGACGTGGCAGCGCCATATCCGCAGCCTGGGCGATATTCGAACGCAGGGTATCAAGGGTAATGCCCCGCTCTGCATCGGGCGCCACCAGAACCTGCATACGCGCATCTGATGCAGCCAGTGCCGGTTGCGCGAGCAGCAGCAACAGCGCTGTAAACCATAGATGGGGAAGCAGGCGGCGCATTATTTCACCACACGCAGATGGCTGACCTTGCGCTCGCCCGGAGCGTCCGGTGCAGGCGCAGGTTCTTCACCGGTAACGGCACCGCCACCACCTTCAATGACGGTCATCGGCGATGGTGCAGCGGCAGGCTCTGCCTCCTGGTCACCGGATGGCTGATCGCTATCATCATCCGGCTGGTTGCTGCGCACGGCCTGGACCATGCTCTTGATAATTTCCGGTACACTGTCATCCCAGATGATCCCCTGCTCCAGCTCCCCTTCCGGCTGATAGGCAGCCCAGATAGTATGCATGGGGATGCGGCAGGCGTAAATCTGGCCGGAAAACGAGAAGTCGGAATCCAGACGGTCATCCCTGATATGAATTTGCTGCGGCATGCGCAGGCTCAGCACCAGACGCAGGGCGGGATCACCCTTCAGGTTATCCGGCAGCACCACATCGTCACCTGTGGCATCGACGACGATGTATATACGCCCGTAACGGTTGAAATAGTCGCGTAATTCCTTTGCTTTGGCTGCATCCGCAAAACTCAGACTCATCTCAGGATCTGCCCATCATGGTTGTAGCGACGTGGTTCATGTATGACTCTATGCAAGGTGATACCCCCGGATGCAGCCCAAGGCTAACGGCAAAGGGCAGGAAGATAAAATGCGGAGTGGCTCTGTAAGCCGGGTTCTGTCTCCCGCCGGAGCGGGGAGATGGTCATTCATCTGGGCCTGCCATTGCTGACAGGCTCGAGCAGCCTACCCGGAAGCAAACGCGGGCCACGTTTAGCGCTTCCCTATTTGGCCTTGCTGCGAGCGGGGTTTACCGTGCCCCGGTCCGTTACCGCACCGGGCGGTGCGCTCTTACCGCACCGTTTCACCCTTACCGCGGCACGCCGCGGCGGTCTATTCTCTGTGGCACTTTCCCGGGGTCACCCCCACCGGACGTTATCCGGCGCTCTGCCCTGTGCAGCCCGGACTTTCCTCGACAGGTTAAACCTGCCGCGACCATCCGAACCACTCCGCGCCGCGCAGTGTAGGAACTTTTTCGCATAAACGCACTGAGCAGATTTACCTCAGCCGGCTGCAAACAAATTTCCGCTTTGCTAACCGATTGACACAGAGCATCCTAATTCACGAGCAAGCGCATTAACTGACCGCCTTCGGCCAACATTAGCCATGCGTATTCACCATTTTCGCAGCGACCAGGAGATATCATCAAGAGCTATAGCTCTTGTCCTTTCTTTGACGGCAAAGAAATGAAAAGAAAAATCAGCAGGATAGCTGATTTTGGCGCCTAGAAGGCGGGGTGCGGCCCAGAGGGGCAGGATGGCCCGAATCAAAAACGCCCCGATATTTTGATTAGATGCCTATCGCGCGGAGGGACAGCGCCGCTTGCTCCCATGCGGGGGCCCAATCTGATTATTTACAGCCTGCAAGCGGGGGATTAAAGGCCTTGGTTTAGACTTTACTCCCCTTTCAGATCTGCTGAATCAAATAAATTCGGAGGGAGTAGAGCGGCGCAGCCGTGGCCCTTCGAATTTATGCGGATGAAGGAACTCGAAGAGCAGAGCTGTGGGGTGCCATTTCTTTGGTTCGTTTCTTTGGGCAAGCAAAGAAATGAACGCAGCAGGGAGCTTTACGGCCTGCATGTTAAAAAATGCTTGCGCTTGCGTCAGCGTCGGCATGACCTATCGTTGCCGGCATGAAGCCACTGACCATTTCCGACAACCCGCTCATCAAGGGCATCGATAACAATCTGCCGCTGTTTGATCAAATCAGTGCCGAGCATGTGCTGCCGGCGCTGGAGTATGCGCTCGCTCAGGCACATCAACAGGTGGCGGCGCTGACCGCGATCGAAAACCCGGACTGGCAAACCCTGATGCTGCCGCTGGAGGGCATGGATGAGATGCTCGGCCGTGTGTGGGGGCCGGTCACCCATCTGAATGCTGTATGTGATTCTGACGAAATGCGCGCTGCCTATCAGCAGGGCGTGGCGCAAATGTCGGAGTGGCATACGGAGCTGGCACAGAATGAGCTGCTCTATGCCGCCATGCGCAAGGTGCATGCGCGCAGTGATTTCGCCCTGCTCGGGCGTGAACGCCAGCAGGTGATTGAGCACGCGCTACGCGACTTCCGCCTCTCCGGCGCAGAGCTGGAAGGTGATGCCAGAGCGCGATTCAAGCAGATTATGATGCGACTCTCCGAGCTCTCTACCGCCTTCAGTGAGCATGTACTGGATGCAACACATGCCTTCGAGCTGCATCTGACCGATGCCGCCGATATTGCCGGCCTGCCGGATTCGATTGCGGCGTCGGCGGCCCAGCGGGCGGAACAGGCAGGCAAAAGCGGCTGGCTGGTTACACTGGATGCACCCTCCTATATCCCGTTCATGCAATATGCTGAAAACAGTGCCCTGCGTCAGCAGCTCTACACGGCCTATGTCACCCGCGCCGCAGAAGGCGAGCTGGATAACAGCCCGCTGATCCATGAGATGCTGACACTAAAAGCAGAGGCAGCGACACTGCTCGGGTTCAGCAACTACGGGGAGTACTCGCTGGCGACAAAAATGGCCGGCAGCGTCGATGAAGTAACCTCTTTTCTGCGTGAGCTGGCGGCAAAATCGCAAACCTTCGCCAGACAGGATGTGGCAGAGCTGAAGGCATTTGCCACGGCCGAGCTTGGCCTGAGCGAGCTCAATGCCTGGGATATCGGCTTTGTCTCCGAGCGCCTGCGCCTGCAGACATTTGCCGTATCGCAGGAGGAGCTGAAACCCTACTTCCCGGAGCAGAGTGTTATCGACGGCATGTTCGGTCTGGTTGAAAAGCTCTACGGCATAGTCATCCGCCCCAATGATGCTGTCCCGCGCTGGCACAAGAGTGTGCGTTATTTCGAGCTGTTTGACGCCGATGATGCACCGATTGCGGCATTCTATCTCGACCCCTATGCGCGGGCCCACAAACGCGGCGGCGCATGGATGGATGAGTGCATCACCCGCTGGCAGCGACCGGACGGGCAGCTGCAGCTGCCTGTGGCCTATCTGGTATGCAACTTCGATGCGCCGGTTGGTGATAAACCGGCGTTGTGGACGCATGATGAGGTAACCACGCTGTTCCACGAGTTCGGTCACGGCCTGCATCATATGCTGACACAGGCGAGCGAGCTGGGTGTATCGGGCATACGCGGCGTGCCGTGGGATGCTGTCGAGCTGCCCAGCCAGTTTATGGAGAACTTCTGCTGGGAAAAAGAGGTGGTGGATCTGTTCGCCCGCCACTACCAGACAGGCGAAACGATGCCGGACGCGCTGTTCTCCCGCATGCTGGCGGCCAAAAATTTCCAGACCGGCATGCAGATGCTCAGGCAGGTGGAGTTTTCGCTGTTCGATATGCTGCTGCACAGCACATTCAAGCCGGAGGGCACGCAATCCGTCCATGAACTGCTTGAGCAGGTGCGTGATGAGGTGGCTGTGCTCAGGCCGCCTGTCTTCAACCGTTTCGAAAACAGCTTTTCGCATATTTTTGCCGGCGGCTACGCGGCGGGTTACTACTCCTACAAATGGGCCGAGGTACTCTCAGCCGATGCCTTTGCCGCTTTCGAGGAGGAGGGGATCCTCAATGCCGCTACCGCCGCACGCTTTCGCGCTCACATACTCTCGGTCGGCGGCAGCGCCGATATCATGGCGGCATTCAGCGCCTTCCGCGGCCGCAAACCATCGGTCGACGCGCTACTGCGCCACTCGGGCCTGACCGTACAAGGAGATATACATGGATAATCACGTCACCATCACCGATATTAAAATGCCGTTTTTTTCCATGGTCTTTTTCATGGTCAAATGGGCCATCGCCTCGATTCCGGCATTTATCATCCTGACCTTCATCGGCGGCATTGTCTTTGCCCTGCTGGGCCACCTGTTCACGCCACAACAGTTCTGACGCAGCTGATACAAGCGCAATGAAACAGGCCCGCCACATCCTGAAAACGATTTTCGGCTATGATGATTTCCGTCATCATCAGGCCGATATTATCGATGCGCTGATTCAGGGGCAGGATGTGCTGACGCTGATGCCTACCGGTGGCGGCAAATCGATCTGTTACCAGATTCCCGCCCTGATACGCAGCGGTACAGCGATTGTTGTCTCGCCGCTGATTGCGCTGATGCAGGATCAGGTGGACGCGCTGAAACAGCTGGGCGTGAAGGCCGCCTTCCTCAACTCCACCCAGCATGCGGGTGAGCAGCGCGAGGTTGAAGAGGAGCTACGCAGCGGTGAGCTGGATCTGCTCTATATGGCTCCCGAGCGGCTGCTCAACGGCCAGATGTTACAGATGCTGGATCGCTGCCAGATCTCTCTCTTCGCCATTGATGAGGCGCACTGCGTATCGCAGTGGGGCCACGACTTCCGCAAGGAGTATCAGCAGCTCTCTATGCTGCATGAGCGCTACCCGGATGTGCCGCGCATTGCGCTCACCGCCACGGCCGATGCCCGTACGCGCGGCGAGATTATCGAGCAACTGGCACTACAGCAGGCGATGGTCTTTGTGAACAGCTTTGATCGCCCCAATATCCACTATGCAATCAGTGAGGCCGGTAACGGGCGCGAGGCGCTGTGGCGCTTTCTCTCGCAGCAGCACCCCGAAGATACCGGTATCGTCTACTGTCTGAGCCGCAAGAATGTCGAGGCCACGGCCGAGTGGCTGAATGCAAAAGGGCGCATTGCACTGCCCTACCATGCGGGTCTTGCCCAGGATGTCCGCAGCCGCAACCAGCAGCGTTTTCTGCGCGAGGACGGGCTGATTATTGTCGCCACGATCGCCTTCGGCATGGGTATCGACAAGCCGGATGTGCGTTTTGTCGCGCACATGAACCTGCCGAAAAATATCGAATCCTATTATCAGGAGACCGGGCGCGCAGGACGCGACGGCATGGCCTCCGATGCATGGATGAGCTATGGCTTGCAGGATGTGATCAACCTGCGCCTGTTTATCGACAAGAGCGATGCTGAAGAGCAGTTCAAGCGGGTGATGCTGCAGAAGACCGATGCGATGCTGGGCCTGTGCGAGCTAACCCGCTGCCGCCGACAGGCGCTGCTGGCCTATTTCGATGAAGCCATGAGTGAGCCCTGCGGCAACTGCGATAACTGCATCAATCCACCGCAGACATGGGATGCCACCATTGCCGCCCAGAAGGTGCTCTCCTGCGTCTACCGCACCGACCAGCGCTTCGGCGCACAATATGTCATTGATATCCTGACCGGCAAAAGCAACGAGCGCATGGCAAGAAATGGCCACGACAAGCTCTCCACATTTGCCATCGGCGCCGAGCACAGCGGCCCGGAGTGGCGCGGCATCTTCCGCCAGCTGATTGCGCACGGCTACCTGGTTGCCGATACGGAAGGTTACGGCGTACTCAAACTGACACCGAAGGCGTGGCCGCTACTCAAACGCGACTGCAGCGAGAGTGTGCAGTTGCGCCAATTAAGCAAACCCGCAGCAAGCCGGCAAAAAAAGACAAAGTTTACCGCCGCCTCAAACCTCACAGATGTGGAACAGACGCTGTTCGAGGCACTGCGCACCCTGCGCGCACGTCTGGCCAAGGAGCAGAACGTACCGCCCTATGTCATTTTTTCTGACAAGACGCTCTCCGCCATGGCCGTCGCCCAACCGCAAACACCCGGCCAGCTGCTGGATGTCTCCGGCGTAGGTGAAGCGAAGCTTGCCCGCTACGGCGATGCTTTTCTGGGAGAGATCACCGCTTCAGCCTGATCCGGCGCGTCGTCTTCGGCACTTCATGCAGCGGGTCTGGCAGACTCTCTTTTGATCTTGACCTTGATGGCCGCCTCAATTCCCACCTCCATCCTGCCAATCAGGGCAATGCCGCCACTGCCATTTACCCCCATATTCAGCTCGATCTCATCAATGCAGTAGCCATCTGCCGACTGCGGCAGCCCATCCATCACCTGCTGGAAATCACTTAACACCTGCTTTAAATTGTCTGCCAGTTCGGTCATATCAACCTGATAGGAGCGCAGTGTTTCAATGGTAGTGCTGGCCATTGCTTGGCGGGTGAACGGCGCATCGGCCGCATTGCCGGGCATTGTCTCTTCAGCGATTTTGACCCCGCTGACCGGTGTCGCAAACCGGGCCGGCGCCCAGATTTCAATTTTTGATGAAGCCATCTGACCCCTCCTTCTCTACCGGACTGGCGGCTGTGACTGCAGCTTCAATCGATATCGGGATGATTTTTCGCCGGATCTTCGGCCGTATCTTCAAACCAGCCAAAATAGTGCCGGGCACCGGCCTCGCCGGATGCGGCAAGTGCTGCCTTCCTTTCGTCGGTCAGATCAAAGTCGGTCGTTTTTACCCCCAGCGTGTCGACATAGACGGTACGGTGCCAGTCGTCGCTATGCAGGTGCTGGTTCTGCTGACTCTCCATAATCGTCGTTATCAGACCCCATGCATAATCAAACAGATCATCCACCTTGTGGTGTTCAGGCTCTGCACCATCGCGAAACACAGCGATCTCTTTGCCCGAATCCAGCCTAAAGCCCAGCGTCTGCTTGTTATAGAGATAGGGGCTGACCACCACCCCTTCTGCAGCAAGCGCCTCGTTATGTTCGCTATAATAGCCCGTAGCCCGACTGTGCCTGGCCAGCAGTGAAGCATCGATATATTTCTGCCGGTCAAACAGCTTGACCGGATAGTTATTCAGCACACCACCATCAACAAAGCAGTCACCCCGCACATCCCTGACCGAGGTAAAAAACAGCGGGATCGACATGGAAATTCGCGCAGCATCAGCCACGCGGGTACGCGGCGTATGCTCGGCGGAGAACACTTCCGCAAAACGGGTCGAGAGATTTGTCCCCACCAGATAGAGATCCAGGCAACCGCGCCCCTTCAGCTCGGCAAAAGTTGCATTCGGGTTGCCCAGCTTTCGCACAATCAACTTACCGATCCACGCCCTGAAAAAATCACCTTTGTACCAGCCGAACTTGCGCGTCAGCCGCTTGGTATCCCGGATCACGCCCCAGTCGTCATCCATAAAATTATTAAAGTTCAACTCCGACAACACCTCGGCTGTCTCTTCCGGCGTATAGCCTAGACTCAGCAGGATGGCATTGATGGCACCGGCCGATGTGCCGGCCACCCGCTCGACCTGATCAAGCACCCCCTTCTCCTGGAGTACCTTCAGTGCACCTACATAGGCGATGCCTTTCACTCCCCCGCCTTCAAATACCAAATTCCTGAATGGATAGATCATCACCACCTCCGTTACCCTGCTGCTTCATCGCGGCCAGAGCCGACCAGACCTGCGGGCCGGCACTACACAATCTCTTTAATAATTTTGACTCCCAGAAAAGCACTGGCCAGGGCAAACGCAACAATAATGCCCAACTTGGAAGACCAGTTCCGATCCAGCGGCCAGAGCCGCTGTTCGTGATATTTTGTTGGATCCAGCGACTTATCCGTTACCAGGCGCTGCCAGACCGCCGGCAAGTGCGCCTGACGGGCGGTAATATTCGCAATCATCGGTGTCAGCAGCAGAATCGGTATCCATACCGAGATCAGCTCCTGCCCCTTGCTGGGATCATCCGGATTGATCTGGCTTAGCCTGGATGCAATCGGTGCAATCAGCGCCAGCGAGAGCACCCAGTAGATATTGTTCAGCACCTGATTCCAGTGTTCCAGGCCGAACTCCTTGAGTGGTGACTGCGAATCCAGCTCAATGGTCAGCTGATGACTGCGCGAATAGGGCAGATGGTTAAACAGTGCAAACAGCAAGGGGTAGAGAATAAGCTGAAACAGTACCCATGCACCGATAAAGACAAGTGCAAACTGCTCGCCATAGAGCAGGTTTTTCAGCAGCAGCTGACTGGTGGGTGGATTAACAAACTGCATGGTCGTCGCGGCCTGCGCGATGCGTGTATCTGAAGTATTCCCGGCTGTGTCGGATGCCGCAGGCTTCAGGCAGACCGACGTGTCGCTGTGCTTTTTCGCCCACGCATCAAACAGCCATTTGACAAAAAAATCGGCGTTGTCACAGGCATACTCCATCTGCTCGTTGTAACCAGCCACTGCTTCTCCATCCTGTTGGGGCTGCTGATATACCGCATTAATCTGTTTCATATCCTGAGACATCAGGAGTAGTGGCAGCAACAGCGCCAAAGGCAAGCAGAAAACCAGGCGCCAGCGCCTGATGTAATCCACCAACTCCCCTGCCTCCGCAGGTGATAGCCTGAGCCCCTTCTTTTTCAGCACACCGGTATCGTTCAGGCTTTTCCAGGCATGCAGGAAGCTGTAACCAGACCAGTGCAGTAGCGGAAGCGTCGCCACAAAAAACAGCGGGTAGCCCCACCAGTTAAACTTCTCGCCATAGCTCAGGTAGTCAACCCCGGCAGCAGTCACCTCATCAAAGAGATCATATTTAAACGCCAGCGCCAGACAGCACAGAGAGTATGGCAGCAGCACGCCGATGACCAGCCGGGTTTCCGGTGTGGCATTCCGCCAAAATCCACAGCATTTCTCCTTCAGATAGCCGGCATTCATGATCCGGAAACCAAACGGGCAAGCTCGTCGAGCTTATCCGACAGGGCTTTGGCATCATCCAGATATTTTCCTGCCCCCTGCAGCTTGGTTCGCAAGCCGGAGATAGCCTTCTTAATCTTGCCCAAGCTCTGATTGACCGCCTCTCCGTTTGCTGTTGCACGGGCCACCTCATCAACGAGCTTCTGAAGCTTCTCATTATTTGCAATAAACTGCTGCTGAAACAGCTTATATTCCAAATCATCCAGCTCATCCCAGAGGTCGCGAAAATGATCCTCCTGGTCATTTAAACCCTTAAGGCCGGCCTCTGTCCTGAGACGACTTGCCTCACTCTTCAATGCTGTGATCTCACCCTGTAGCTCACTCATTGTATTGTTAACATTCATGGTTTCCTCCAGACTATCCTGCACTTATCGCCTGCAGGGATATTTTGACTGCATTCGCACGGTCCCTGAAATCCTCAATCTGTTTCACCCAATCCTCGTAGGAGGGCATAGCGGCTTTTCTCACCAGAGAGGCCTGTGATTTCAGCGCTGCATCAAAGACCGATCCGATGCTCTCAGCCTCTTCCAACTCCTGCCGCGTAGCGTCAACCTGCTGCAAACAGGCGGCCGCCTCGTGAAAAGAGCTTACCGGCACAGTCAGCAGCCGGTCTTTTCGCTTATTATTTTCTTCAAAAGATTCGATTTTATTTCTCAGTTCCTGCTCACTGCCAGCATAGCTCTCGATGGCTTTTTGCCGGGCCAGAACCGCCTCACTCCGCAAAATCACAATCAGCTCGTGAATCGGTTGATCGGCGATCATAATGGTTTGACGGATAGCCCTGTTGCGCACAAACCCGGAAACAATCTCACCAACCTGAACCAGTGCTGTAACCATATTCGACATCGGCCCCAGCCACGCTGCTGCCTCTTCACTCAAGTGATGTATTTTCTGGATGGTTTTGGCATGTTCGATGATCTTGGACGCATCCCCTACCAGCCCGTTAACTTCAGCAGAAATGGCATCTGTACTGTCATTGGAGGCTAGGCTCAGCAGTATTGAGGCATAGGTACCAATGGTTTTGAATGCCAGATGACGAAGCGCGATCGTCTGCTCATCCTCGACCGCTTTTTTCTGTCGGGCTTTAGCCACCTCTGCTGAGTAACTTTCAATCTGCTTCAGTGTCGGGTTTGCCTTCATCCAGAAGCTGCCCTTCGCCTGAATCAGGCTGTTTTCCACCCGTGCCTTATCGTTGACTGCCAGCTGCAGAAAATAGGCATCCCGCATGCTCTGGTTGGCATCCCTGAAATCGGTCAGTGGTTTCTTGTAAATGGTGGGGTCACAGCCCTGTAACAGCAAGGCCAGCAATGGAATGGCAAAAAGGGCGAAGCTCCGCCCGCATGGAGACAGAGCCCTGATCCGTCCGCCCTCTTTGATGCCTGTAGCAACTCTGTTGGCTTTTTTTCTTGCTCCAATGGCAGAAGCTGCCGGCCAGGAGTGCGCCAGTTGCGTCAGGACAGATGTTATTCTTATGACTTTCTGCATATCAACCTCTCTGATCGATTGCAGATTCCGGGTGGAAGCTCCTGTGTCCGATGAATGCGTTTTCTTGACGCCCCTTCCTCTTCTTGTCTGAGTATAGACACGCCAAATCCGGTTCCGCAAATTTTATTTTCACTATGATCTGATCGCGGCAGCGGGGCTCCGGGCCCGTTCGTGCGGCGTCCGGGCATAGTCGGAATGGCTGAAAACAGCCTGAGATTGACCCGGCAGACCTTCAAACGCCACAGGGTAAGAATCCAAGCGCGCAACTGCAGCGCTGTCAGATCATTACAGAGAGCGCCGGCTGTATCTCCTGTGTGCATGCCATGGAAGGCGGTGACAGCTATAGGAAGAGTGAATCGTCACGCTTGACAGGGTTGCACGGAGAGCGCCTCAGAACGCCCGGCTCTCGCTCTCCACATGCGGCTTCGGCTCAATCAGGATCGGTTTGCCGTAGGTCATCGGGCCGAATATCGTGTCGATGGTCGGACGCACCTTCAGGGTCAGTCCCTGCGGCACGCGGCCATCTTCAGCAGCAAAAGCCAGCGCCATATCCAGCATATCCATGGCACTCTTCTCGTTGAAGAACTCGAACATATTGAGGCGAAGTCGCAGCGGGATATCGGTTGCATCACCTGCCGGCAGGCGTACCGAATCGTGCAGTGTGCCGCTGATGGTTTCACGACCATCAAGGATCAGCGTCCAGTCCAGGCGGGTGAGCGTGGCGGCGATTTGATTGGCCTGCGGATTTTCCGAACGCAAATGCAGGGTCAGCTCCAGCGGCAGGTCTTCACGCGATAGCGCGAGGCTGGCGCGGGCGATCTGGTACATATTGAGCTGCTCCGGCGAATCGATACGCATCAGATCGATACCGGCCACCTTTACCGATGAGATATGGTCCAGTGTAAACTCTACCTGCGACAGGGTGGTGAGACTGCGCAGGCTGGCGCAGGCAGTGAAAAACAACGGGGTGATAACCGCCATGATCAACAGCAGTCGGTTCGGTGATTTCATACATCCTCCGGGTAGCGCTTGCCGAGACTACACTATATTGACGCCCAATGGTGTGCGGTAAATTACATCGTATGGCGCAAACAGAACGCCGTGCCGGCGATAATCGCCCACAACCATCTGGCGCGATCATACAAAATGCATAGACTATACCAGCACAACTTATAGCCAGTTTGCGCAGGAGGACATTATGCCATTTGCCGAGCAACAGAACATCATCGGACGCGGGTTCTATATCGGGCAGCGGCTGGATATCAAAGCCTTTGAGAAGGCCCGCCGTCTGGCAACCAGCCCGCTGATCATCAGCGCCGGCAGTCAGGGTGCGGCAGTGCTGTTTCGCTATGGTGTGGTCGTGCTGTTCGGCCTGAGCACCTCGGAGGAGGTCGCCTTCCTCAAGGATATGCAAGGTTTTATCATCGATCCCTTTGATAACTATGAGGTGGAAGAGATAAACCTCTGCCTTACCATCGCCCAGTCGAAACCGGAAAACAGCGGCCACATGCCGCTGGATGAATTCAATCTGCCACGCCTGCAGGTCGTGGCCAGCGTACTGGCCAAGAGCGAGATTCTGTCACACTACGAAGCTGAGGTGGCGCAAAGCTTCGATCGTATCGAGCCGCTGGCCCATGACCTTCAACATGGCGGCCGGTTCATGCACAAGGGACGCGAGCTGCTGGCCCATATCGGCGATGTGCTGATGATTCAGGGACGCATGGTCGGCCGCGTGGAGATCTGTGAAAAACCCGAGCTGCTGTGGGAAGAACCCCAATATGACCGCCTCTACCTGCGCATGGCCGAAGAGTATGAACTGATCGAGCGACACAGGGCACTCGAACGCAAGCTGGATCTGGTATCCAAAACGGCCGAAACACTGCTGGATCTGCTGCAGAACAGACGCTCACACCGTGTCGAGTGGTATATTGTCATCCTGATTGTGATAGAAATCCTGCTCACCATCTACGAGTTGTGGGGCCAGCATCTGCTGGGGTAAATCATATTGTCGGCCCGCTTCGGGTACGCAGATCAGGGAGTTTCGATGCGCAGTGCTATGGCAAAACATATTCTGGTAAAGACCAGGGCTGAGGCCGAGCAGTTGAAACAGCGGCTGGAAAGCGGTGAGCAGTTCGCCAGGCTGGCCAAACAGTATTCACTCTGCCCGTCGAAAAAGAAGAGCGGCGATCTCGGCGAGATTTTCCCCGGCCAACTGGTCAAACCGGTTGAGGATATCATTTTCAAAAAGGCCCTGCTGACACTGCACGGACCGGTAAAAAGCCGTTTCGGCTTTCATCTGATCATCGTCTATTTCAGAAGCTAGTATCGGGTCATAGCAGGATCTTTTCGACCAGCTGACAAGTATGCCGGAGCGACTGCTTTACTGCGTGACCGTGTTGATTCAGCATCTTTCGGGGTGAATACCATGAGTTCTGTTACGCCATCCGATTTGAGTGCCTTCGCTGTCGATTACCGGCAGGCACGTGCTGCATTTTTAACCGCTGCTACACAGGCCGGCGCACGCATCTCCACCCATGATCATCCGCTGACAGGGCCAAAGGGCGAGGCGCTGGCGACGGATCTGGCATGGCTGGGAGATGCCGATGCCCAGACCGTGCTGGTGCTGCTCTCTGCCACCCACGGTGTCGAAGGCTTCAGTGGCTCGGCAGCACAGATCGATTTTCTCCGCCGCATGCAGGCACTACCACACGGCGTCGCTGTGCTGATCGTACATGCGATCAACCCGCACGGCTTCGCATGGCTGCGTCGGGTCAACGAGGACGGGGTCGACCTTAATCGCAACTATATCGACTTCTCACATCTGCTGCCGGTCAACGCCGGTTACGGGGCACTGGCCGATGCCATCGTACCTGCCGCGCTGGACAGCGCTACGCTGGAAACATGCGACCGGCGTCTGGCCGACTATCTGGCAACGCATGGTCGCAAGGCTTATGAAAGAGCGCTATCCGGCGGCCAGTACGATGATCCGCACGGGCTCTTCTTCGGTGGTACCCGGCCCTGCTGGTCGCGCCTGATCAGTGAGCAGATCGTTACCGATTTCCGGCTGGCTGAACGCAAACGGGTAGCGCTGATCGATTTTCACACCGGCATCGGCCCGTTCGGCTATGGCGAGCCGATCTGCGATCACCCGCCGGGCAGCAGCGGTGTACGGCTGGCGCGCCACTGGTACGGCGATTCGGTGACGGAGCCGGCGCTCGGCACCTCGATCTCGGTGGCCAAGCACGGGCTCTCCGACTACGGCTGGATGCAGATGGTTGGCGAGCCACTGGTATTTATCGCGCTGGAATTCGGCACCTATCCCTTCGACGTGATGATGCAGGCGCTACGGGCCGATCACTGGCTGCATGCACAGGGTGTTGTTGATTGGCATGAAGCGCAGACGCAGGCCATCAAGGCCGGCATGCGCAAACATTTCTACCCGGCGACAACAGACTGGCAGCAGATGGTGCTCGTCCGCTCCCGCCAGTGCATCGATCAGGCTCTTGCCGGACTTGCCGCAAAGACGGGTTAGCCGTTGCGCGTGGCCTCAATGCGGCGGATAAACTCGTGGATAATGGTACTGTACAACTCACCCTTGAGCACCTTGTCCTCGACACCGTGGTCGATATTGGGGTTGTCATTGATCTCGATAACAAAGATGCCGTTGTCATTCTGTTTCAGGTCAACGCCATACAGACCGTTACCGATAAGGGCGGCCGCGGCCAGTGCCGTTTTCACCACCTCAACGGGGGCATCCTCGACAGGCATGGTGGCAAAACCGCCCGGCACGGATGAGCCGTCTGCCTTGTGGTTGACGATCTGCCAGTGGCCACGCACCTGTTTATACTGACAGGCATAGAGCGGTTGACCGTTGAGGATGCCGATGCGCCAGTCGTAAGAGGTATACATAAACTCCTGCGCCAGAATAATACGTGAGCGCTCAAACAGGGTTTTTGCCGCCTCCATGACCTTGCTGCGGGTATCGGCCTTGAACATACCGCGCGAGAAAGAGCCATCGGGAATTTTCAGAATCATCGGATAGCCCAGCTCATCTTCCAGACGCCGGATCACCTGCTCATCAAAACGGAGGCGGTTAAGGGCAATGGTTTTCGGCGTCGGCAGGTTCTGCGCCGACAAACGCTCCCACATATAGACCTTGTTGGTACAACGGATAATCGATTTCGGGTCGTCGATCACCGGCATCCCTTCGGCCTCGGCCTTGCGGGCAAAACGGAAGGTGTGATTGTCGATAGCCGTGGTTTCGCGCAGCAGCAGTGCATCGAACTCACTCAGCCGGCTGTAATCTTTTTTCTGGATCAGCTCGACATCAACGCGCAACTGCTTGCCTGCCTTGATAAAACGCTCCAGTGCGGCCGTATTCGACGGCGGCAGTTGTTCATTCGGATTGTGCAGGATGGCCATATCGTAGAGCGCCGGTTTACGGCTGCCGCTGCGCTTGCGCCGCGGCACGCGCGCATAGTTGCGCAGACTGCTTTCAAAAAAGTCGCCGAGGGCGGCTGTCACCTGATGCAGTCCCATCGGTCGGATCGAGCGGATCTTCCAGCCGCCACCCGGCTGGATGCTTAACTTAAGCAATGGATAGCGAAACAGATCAAACAGCTCCGAGGCCAGGCGGTGAAAACGGGCGTCATCGCAGTGGCCGAAGAAAATGAACAGCTCAAAGGGGCCTTCGGGCGGCACAGCCAGGCGCTTGATCGTCTGCTGTAGCTGACGCTCCAGATCGGGCAGGGCAAAGGCGTAGAGGCTCTGGCGTGAGAGATCGACGATATCGGCAACCGTCGGCATCGGGGTATCATTGCGCGCCTCGGCCAGCAGCGAGCAGTAGTAGCCGCCGCTCAAATAGGTGTAGTGGCGGCAGAGGTTGATGATGCGCATCGGCCGCTGCTGCGGAGTCGCCTGCCTGGTCAGATAATCATTGGCAGGGATAAGCTCCAGCCCTTCGATCTGCCATTTCCAGTCTTTCAGACGATCGACAATCACAGTATGGCGTACCGACATCATTGTTCTCCTTTCGTTAGCAGCAGTGTCGCATACTGGCGACGCGAACCATAGAAACGCATACGTTCGAACTCATTGCGCGCGACCGGAATACCGAAACAGGTGGTTTCGGACTGGCCATCATCCGTATCGACAAACGGTTCGTGGATGTAGACAAAACGCTTGTCGATGCCGCTGACCACAACCCAGTGCGGTGATTTGTCACCGGTCAGCCGGTAGGCACTGATCAGCACCACCGGAATCGCACCGTTGCAAAACTGCTGCTCCATCTCGACCAGTGGCAGGTGGCGCTCATGCAGCGGCAACCCCAGCGCGTGGATCTCCTGCAGGAAATCCTCCTGCACAATGCGGATCACCTCACGCTTCTCCTCGTTGCGTACCGAATCGATAAACATCACCGCGTCGCAAGAGGTAAATATCTCGGGCGTAAAGCCGCGATGAAATGCCGACAGCGCCAGTCCGAAAGGGCTACACCCGCCGTGGCCGGAGGTCATGAAAATACTGGTCGCCTCGCGCCATATCCTCAGCTCCAGCCGGCGACTCAGTGCCAGTTCGGGATCCAGCGATTTCATGGCCATCATCAAACTGGCCGGACCACAGGTAAAATCGAGAGTCTGGCCATAGTAGGGCACCGAACTCAAATCAGGGGCAAGGTTGGGGGCCAGCGGTTTTTCCATGCGCAAAGCCGCCGCATGATCCTCATAATAGTCGGGATAAACGTCAAAATCATGATAGCCCAGTTTGTGATAGAGCGCGATGGCAGTGCTGTTGTTGATATGCACTTCCAGTCGCATGGATACAACGCCATGCTCCAGCGCATCCAGCTCGCTGATCGCCAGCAGCTCGCGGGCAATGCCCTTACCCCGACCTTCGGGGGCGACGGCCAGTGAGTACAGACGGGCCATCGAGGTGTTCTGGTGAAACAGCACCAGCACATAGCCCCGCAGCTGTTCATCCTCATCAAACACAAACAGCGAGGCCTTGCCGCGAGTCAGCAGATGGCGAAAACTGCGCTCGGAGAGGCGGTCGGTGGCAAAGCAGCGATTCTCAAGCGCTACCAGCGCCGGAATGTCGGTCAGGAGAGCCGCCCGGATCACACCGGAACCACATAAAAATATTGCATCGTCGAAAGCTGGAACTGCGCGCGGCAACCGTCAATCGGCAACACCGATCAGGGCATATTCCACGCCACTGACAGCCTGTATCGACAGCCCTCTTTTGCGGAGTACGGGCAAGCAGAATAATAAAAGGATTCAACTCTCCACTGTTTTTCCCTAAGCTGCTGGCCATGCATCGATTATCTCTTCTGCTACCACTTACTCTGCTACTGCCATCTGTGGCATTTGCATCATCAGGCGCGGCCGCCCCGCTGGATATGACCATGACCTGGTTCGGCATAGCGGCCCTCATCGTGTTTGTTTTCGCCTATGCGCTGGTGATCGGCGAAGAGACGCTGCATATGCGCAAATCCAAGCCTGTGATGGTCGCGGCAGGCATCATCTGGATTCTGGTTGCCCTCGCCTTTAATGCAGACGGCGACACCACCAGTGCACACACACTGGTTCAGCATAATATTCTTGAATATGCCGAGCTGCTGCTGTTCCTGCTTGCCGCGATGACCTACGTTAACACGATGGAAGAGCGCAATATATTTGCAACCCTGAGGGCCTACCTGGTGTCGAAGGGGCTATCGCTGAAAGCGATCTTCTGGCTGACCGGGCTGCTGGCATTCTTTATCTCTCCTATCGCCGATAACCTGACCACCGCGCTGGTGATGGCCGCTGTAGTCATGGCTGTAGCCCGGGATAACGCAAAATTTGTCACACTCGGATGCATCAATATCGTCGTTGCCGCCAATGCCGGTGGCGCATTCAGCCCCTTTGGTGATATCACGACACTGATGGTCTGGCAGAAAGGCATGGTTGAATTTCAGCAGTTCTTCGCACTGTTTCTGCCGGCCATCGTGAACTGGCTGGTGCCGGCGGCAATTATGGTCTGGTTCCTGCCCAACGCTATCCCGCAAAGCGTTACCGAGGAGGTACATGTCAAACAGGGCGGTTACATCATCATTGCCATGTTTCTTGCCACCATCGCCATGGCGGTTCTGTTCCACAGCCTGCTGCATCTGCCATCGATGCTCGGCATGATGACCGGCCTTGGCATGCTCAAGCTCTATGGTTACTGGTTAAAGCGGGTGGCCTTCCAGTACGAAGAGTCCTTTGTCGGCAACACCCAGCTGGATGGCTCTCCCGGCGATCCGCCATTCGACATCTTTCATCAACTGCAGCGCTCAGAGTGGGATACGCTGATGTTTTTTTACGGCGTGATTCTCTGCGTGGGTGGTCTGGGTGCACTGGGCTACCTGAATCTCACATCGCACCTGATGTATGATCAACTGGGCGCAAGCTGGGCAAATATTCTGGTTGGTCTGATGTCCGCCATCGTTGATAATATACCGGTCATGTTTGCCGTATTGAGCATGTCACCGTCGATGGATGTAAATCAGTGGTTGCTGGTAACATTGACGGCCGGCGTTGGCGGCTCGCTGCTCTCTGTCGGCTCTGCTGCCGGCGTTGCCCTGATGGGGCAGGCACGGGGCACCTATACCTTCTTCAGCCACCTGAAATGGACATGGGCGATTGCACTGGGCTATATCGCCTCTATTGCAACCCACTTCTGGTTAACCGGCATGGTTTTTTAGCCGGCGTTTCGCCTTTAGTTAGCCGGAGCCACTCCCGCCGCTGCATTCTCTGCAAAGCTGCCGGCTCTGATAAAGTCATGAAAAGCGGCCTTGAATTTATGTTTGTTATCCTCCAGCTCTAGCCATGCCCGGTGTTTCCTGCACTCCGCATCAATCACCGGATACCACGTCTCGCACAGTTGCTTGCTGTTTCCACAGCGATCATGAATCGCTTCTATAAAATTCCACACCATAAAGGCGTATATATCGTATTCCATCAGCTGGTCGCCGCTACGGGTGATGCCGCCGCTATTCAGATGTGGCTTCTCCAGCGCCAGCTTCAACAGCTCAAAGTACATTGAGTCCAGCTCGGTATAGTGTGCCGCCTGCAGGGTTTGCCTGAAACTGGTCATGGAGTAGATCAGTGCTGCAATCGCCATGATCGTTGCAATGCCCTGAGCGATGGTGCCGATAATGCTCCACATGGCCGGATCAGCAGGGTTAGAGATGATATCCATTATTGTACATCCTTATGATTTGACGGGTCTGTTCATACAAGTGATACTGAATCTTCAACAGACGCCATCATTTGCGCGATACGCGGATCATCAGCGGGGCAATCATACACATTGTTGTATATCACCCTCAACCAGTGCTCCAGTTGCCGCCTGTTTATCGGTGGCAACAGCGATGGCTGAAACACCATCAGATCCATCTGCGGGGGCTCCCCCTCTCCGGGCAGCGGCAGCAGATAAGAGAGATCCCTGATGCAGAGACAGCCCAGCCGGCGGTAAAACTGCTGCCTGCGCTTGCGCATCGGCTGGTCGGCCGATGGCTCCTTATCGGAATCCACCTCCAACAGGCCGTAAACCGGCCCGCAACGCTGCGTAATATGTTCAAAGGTATGCAGGAACAGTTCTCTGCCCAGTCCCATATTTCGGTAGCCTGCATGAACAGCCATATACTCCAGCAGACAGAACTGCTCGTTGAACGGTGAATAGACGATACTGAAACCGATGACAGCATGCGCGCTTTTCAACAACAAGATGCTGTAATCATCGCGGCCTGCAATGGCGGCAATCTCGGAGCGGGGCTTGCGCTCGCGCAGTGTGATTGCATCAACATAGATGGCATAGAAGGCATCGAATAACGGATCACTATCCGATACCAGTTGCTGATAGCTGCAGTGATTCCCGATCATCTTTCCAGCCCCTTTCGTTGACCTTACAGGCGACAACCCGGTCAGTATAGGCGGGAAACCGGACAAGGCAAAGAAGCCGGGCTCCTTTCAATGCTGATGATGCGGGGGCTCTATCAGAGGTGGGTTATCCGCTACAGAGAGCGGTATGATAGAGTGACATGGAGCCTGTTGCGCTGAATGACTCAGGCCATTTCCAGACATGGTGCATGGGTCATGGCGGTTGCATCCGTATCCCCGCCGAAGGGAGCTATCCCCATCAGGAATTCCAGGTCGGATATCGGAATGTGGGTATTGCGCTCACTGATCCATTTCAGCAGTTCCAGTCGATCAGTAATACTATCCCGTGTAGTCATGCCCTGCCCCTTGGTGAAAGTGTTCTTGCCGGGACGCACACTCCACAGCAATGAGACATATTGATGTCAACGCTGTGACATACAGATGACAGAGCGCCTAATCGGAGTCCTGCAGCGGATCAAACAGGCTATTGCAGTGGGCGATAATAGTACGCTCCAGCGCAGCGCGTGGTATATCCAGACCCAGTTGCAGCATGGAAGTGACCGGATGATCGAGCATGCCACAGGGCACAATACCTGAAAAGTGTTTCAGATTCGGGCTGTTATTCAGCGCGATACCATGAAAGGTGATCCACTTGCGGCAACGCACACCGGCAGCTGCAATCTTCAGGCCGTTCACCCAGACGCCGATACCGCGCGCATCGCGGCTCGATTCAACGCCGAAATCCGCCAGCGAGCAGATCACCATCTCCTCCAGTCGCCAGACATGGCGATGCAGATCCGGCTGTTTGCGCAGATCGGCAATGACATAGCAGACCAGCTGACCGGGGCCGTGATAGGTCACCTCCCCGCCACGACCGGTCGGATAAACAGCAATAGCTTCCCCGTCCACATGCCGCATCAACACATCCGCATCACTGCCCGATGTGCCGATTGTATAGACCGGCGGGTGCTCGGTCAGGATCAGGCTCGGCGGCATGTTTCCTGCGAGGATATCGGCAACCACTCTCTCCTGCTCGATCAGGGATTCCGGATAAGCCTGCTGCTGATGGCGAATGACATGCATCGCTGCACTCTATGCAGAGTGATCGGCCAATGCATCCATGCCAGCTGTAAAACCGGATACGGCGAAGGTTTGCCAGACTCAGCCCTTTGAATCATGATCCCGGCCGAATCCTGTTTCACCGGAGTTACGCATGCCATTGAAGATCCTCATCATGCTGATGTTACTTTTCAGCGTACCAGCCATAAGCTCAGCCGCACCGCTGCAAGAGGCGACATTCAAGAACGGCGTCAAACTGATCGTCGAGGAAGACCATTCAGCACCGGTGGCGATGGTGCAGATATGGTTGAAAGTGGGCGGTCGCGATGAGGTGCCCGGCAAAACCGGTCTGGCGCATGTATTCGAACATATGATGTTCAAGGGCTCGAAAAAGCTGGCGCCGGGCGAGTACTCCAGACGGATTTCAGCCATGGGCGGTAATGACAACGCCTTCACCACCACCGACTATACCGCCTATTTTGAAACGATTCCCGCCGACCGTGTGGATGAAGTACTGGGGCTTGAAGCCGAGCGTTTTGCCAATCTGGCACTGCGCGATGAGGATTTTCAGAAAGAGATCCGCGTGATTATGGAAGAGCGGCGCATGCGCACAGAGGATGATCCGAACAGCCATATGTTCGAGGAGCTGTCGGCCGCTTCATTACGCCTGCACCCTTACCGCAATCCGGTAATCGGCTGGATGCAGGATCTGAAAGCCCTGACCATCGAAGATGTACGCGCCTTTTACAAAAAACATTATGTGCCTGGCAATGCCACAGTTGTGGTTGTCGGCGATGTGGATTTTGCCCGGGTAGAAAAAACCGTAGCCCGTACATTCGGCCGCATGCGCGCACGTGATATCGAAGCCCGCTTTAACCCGGTGGAGCCCGAGCCCTTCGGCCCCAAACGCATTCAGGTTAAACTGCCGGCGCAGCTGCCGATGCTGGCCATCACCATCCCGGTGCCTGTCTGGCAACCCGGCAAGAATGACAGGGAGATGGCAGCCCTGGCTGTCGCCACCCATATTCTGGCCGGCGGCCGCAGTGCCCGTCTGCAGCGGGAGCTGGTCGATGAGCAGCGCCGCGCATTTGCCGCCAGTGCAGGCTATGACCCGTTCAGCATGGGGCTGGATCTGTGGTATGTCTACGGCATGCTCGGCCCGAAACAGACAACTGCCGCCTTCGAGAAATCCTTATGGGCCCTGCTGGCGGACATGAAAACCCATCCGGTTGCCGCCGCTCCGCTGGCCGCAGCCAAGCGCAATATGATTGCCGCCGAAGTGTTCGCGCAGGATTCACTCTATCTGCGCGCCAAAGAGATCGGCCGCATGGAGGTATCCGGCATCGGTGCCGACCACCGCGACCAGTGGCTGCAGGCCATCGGCAACGTCACCGCGGCCGATGTCCAGGCAGCGGTAAGCCGCTGGCTTAAACAGGATCGCTCAACCACAGGCATCCTGACCCCGGAGGTGAAATCATGAAACGTCATCTGATGCTGACACTGCTGCTCCCTCTGTTGCTGATCTGCGCCCACACTGCCCGCGCCGTACCGCCCATTCAGGAGGCAACGATGGCCAACGGCCTGCGCGTGCTGTTGATGGAAGCGCATAATGTACCGATGGTCGCCATGCAGCTGTCGGTTGCCGCCGGCAGTCGCTTTGACGCCACAGGCAAAGCGGGTACCGCCACACTGCTGGCAGCCATGCTGGGCGACCATAGCGCACGCCACGATCACCGCGCATGGGCCGATCTGCTTGATGCTGATGCCATCCATCTGGGGGCAGGTGCGAGCAGGGATGACATGAGTATGTCGCTGACCGTGCTCAAAGATGCACTGCAGCCGGGACTTGATGCCTTTGCCGAAGCACTGCTTACACCCGGCTGGAACAAGAAGCGATTCACCATTCTGCAACAGGACTCCATAGCCGGAGCGCGCAAGGAGCTGGAGGACCCGGGGGCACAGGCCGCAACGGCCGCAGCTGTGCTGCTGTACGGCGATCACCCTTATGGCCACCGCTCCAGCGGCACGGTCACCTCACTGGCCGCGATCGGCATCACCGACCTTCAAAACCTGTACGCCAAACAGATCAAGCCAAAGGGCGCGGTGCTGGCGGTCAGTGGCGACATCACCATGGATGAACTGCTGCCGCTGCTCAATGCCCGCCTCTCCGGCTGGCAGGGTGCGCCCGCCCATGACCTGATGGATATTACACCTGCTGCTGTCGTGCAGGGCAAAACAGCCGATATGCAGCTGCCAACCAGCCAGACACTGGTGCAGCTGCTGCGTCAGGGGCCAGCCCGTAGCGATGCCGACTTCTTTCCTGCCTTTGTGCTCAATCATATTATCGGTGGTGGCGGCTTCGGCTCGCGCCTGATGGAAGAGGTGCGTGAAAAGCGCGGCCTCGTATACGGCGTCTACTCCTACTTTATACCACTGGCCGTGCCAGGCCCGTTTGTCATTACCCTGCAAACCAAAGCCGATCAGGCAGCCGAAGCAGAAAGCGTGGTGCGCGATGTCATGCAGCAGATGGCTGATGGCAAAATCACCAAAAAGCAGCTGCAGGCCAGCAAAGACAACCTCAGTGGCAGCTTCGCCCAGCGTATGGACTCCAACCGCGAGCGCGTGGGTCTGATTTCAATGATCGGCCTGTATCATCTGCCGCTGGATTATCTGGCTACCTGGACCGCCCATATTGATGCAGTGACACTTGCTCAGGTCAAGGCACAGGCTGCGCTCTACCTGCAACCTGCCCAGTGGAACCGTGTACGTGTCGGCGCCAATCTGGGGAGCAGTACCGGCAAATGATCATCACCGCAGGAGTATTGCGCGGGCGCAAGATGAACGTGCCCGATCTGCCGGATTTGCGGCCGACACCGGCCAAGGTGCGTCAGGCGCTGTTCAATATTCTGGCTGATGTGGACGGCATGTGTGTACTCGACCTGTTCGCCGGCTCCGGCGTCATCGGTCTGGAAGCGCTATCGCGCGGAGCCGCATCACTGATCTCCATCGAGCAACAGCGACGTGCCACCCGCAACATGGAACAGATATGTGCAGAATGGCGACTGAGTGATCAGTGGAAGATCTATACCAACGGCGTGGAGCGCGCACTGACGCCGCTCACCGGCCAGCATTTTGAGCTGATCTTTGCCGACCCGCCCTATAAACAGGGATTCTGTGAACTGCTGCCGCAGTGGTTGGACAGGCAACAGATCGGCTGTGACAAACTGGTTATTGAAGAGTCCTCCCGCGTCGATCCCCAGTGGCCGGCCGGATGGACCTGTGAGCAGTCCCGCCGCTACGGAGACACCACCCTGCATTTCCTCTCCCGCTCATAGGTTTTAACCTATGGTCGGCGCAGGCTGGTTAAATCCGATAGGACAAGAGGATGCTTCGTTACTAAGCGTGCGATTCAACCATCCAGTAAGTCTGATGTACTTGCTCCGCCAATTTCTTTCAGGCTACAATCATATTTACAGCTTGAGCTGCATAAACTTACCTTTGCCACTAAATCGCAAAGGAACCTCAAAAGCGGCGGCCCCTTCCAACCTTTCAGTTTGTTCAATAATTGCCGGCCACCATCGCACCAGTTGATGAGCCTTAGACCAGAAGTTTTGATCTTTCCAACTTTTCCCGAGCAGAAATACGATCAATCCAGCTCGCCGAAGCACCTCTGGCTCCATGGATTTTTTGAATTTGTCCTGGCTGATAACAACCCAGCCGCCTTCATCGGCTAAAGTCTGTATCCACTCAGTATCTTGGGTATTGGCAGGAAACATGTCACGCAAAGCTATAACGGAATGTGTTTTGTTCGAGGCGAGATAGGTCAGTTCATGTAGCGCCCGCGCAAGTGCGGGGGAAAGATTATTGTCCAGAAAGAATTTCAAGCTGCTAGTCGTTGTTCGAAGCGAATGGCTGCTTCGACAGCCTTCACCGGAACTTCAAACTGGGATGCAACACGGCGCTTGTCTTTTTCTTCCGCCTTCCATGCATCGTATAGAATATCCGTGCGTATCCCGATATCCGTGATGATCGGCTTGCCGAAGGCGATAGTCGGATCAAGTACGACCTTTTTGCTTCTTTTCATTGGAAACCAGCGCGATGCCCTGTCACCAGCAACGAATTCAATCCCCTCATAAAGCGATGGGCGGATAACCTTCTCAAACACAAACTGTTTCTTGCGCAAATCAAGCATGGCCTGTTCGCCGGTTTCACGCACAGCATCCCAGAAAATAGTTTTTCCATCTGTTTGAAAACGATGGCTGGTAAACGGATAGGCACTGTTAAACATCTCTCGAGCATTGTGGGAGGCAATGCGAATGCCTTGGAGAGGAACGCCATACTTTCGGAACTCCTTAACGAAGCGGATCTCCAGTAAATCATGAAAACTGAGTCCCTCCAGATCAGAGCCTGCCAATTCGGTTTCCCAAAGTGGGGGCATGCTTTTCGAGCCTGCTTTGTATCCATGCAGCCAGCGCCGTAGCTCACCAGACTTGATGCCGGTCAGCCGTGTGGCTTCCTGAAAGGTGTAAAGTCCGATACCCGTGAGCTGCATGAATTCGCCACGCCTCCTTAAGATTTCTGGTCAAGAAAACTTAATGACAGAAACCGCGTGTTATATTGCCAGCAGACTAAGCCCTTGAGTGGCTGAATTCAATTTTGATTGAAAAAATATCTGCAGGTTTTTACTTCGGGAGGGCAAGCAGGTACGTTTCGGATTCTCAATCAGGAGGATTCCAGTGCCACACATCCGCATCGCCACCCGTCGTTCCCCGCTTGCCCTGTGGCAGGCAGAATATATTGCCGCCGAACTGGAGAAGATGAGTCCGGACATTACGACCGAGCTGGTAAAGATTGTTACCCGTGGCGACAAGATCCTCGATGTGCCGCTGGCACAGGTAGGCGGCAAGGGGCTGTTCACCAAAGAGATCGATGAAGCGCTGCTCGACGGACGCGCCGATGTCGCCGTCCACTCGATGAAAGATGTACCTACCCAGCTGCCCGCAGGTACCAGCATTCGCGCCTATCCCGAGCGGGCCGATCCGCGCGATGCCATTGCCACCATTACCGGCGGAGGCCTCGATACGCTGCCTGAAGGCGCCACCATCGGTACCTCCAGCCTGCGCCGCGTCGCCCAGCTGCAGGCGCTCTACCCGTCATTCCGTTTCATCTCGGTGCGCGGCAACATCCAGACACGCCTTTCCAAAATGGGCACTGAAGTAGATGCTATCATCCTCGCTGCTGCCGGCATCCGCCGCATGGGCATGCAAGATCAGATGCATGAATTTATCGATACAGAGGTGCTTATGCCGGCAGTGGCACAGGGTACGCTGGGTATCCAGACACGTAATGGTGATGACGCCATCAATGCGCTGGTTGACCGGCTCAATGATACAGACACGGTGGATCGCACACGTGCCGAACGCGCTTTCCTGGCTCGCCTGGAAGGCGGCTGTCAGGTGCCGATTGCAGCATTTGCAACGCTCGATGGTGATCAACTGACCCTGAAAGGGCTGGTTGGGTCCGTTGACGGAAAGATTGTAATCAGGCGTGAAATTATCGGTTTACGCTGCGATGGCGCTGCCATGGGCATTGCGCTGGCCGATGAAGTGCTCGATGCTGGTGCGCGCCCTATTCTCGAGGCCCTCTACGCCGAAGGTTAAGTCAAAAGCTTTTTTTTGCCGCTTGTGAGGCGTGTCACAGAGCTGACATGAAATGGCGCTAGCGTTAGCCGCACAGCAGCAGAAAAAAGCATCCTTGAAAAGATTGGCAAGAAGCGGAGCAGGCACTCCGCTTTTTTTGTGCCCGCAACAGAGGCTAGCTACTAGCCATCAGCCGCCGCGCAGAGCCCGCTAGCCGCCGGCAAGCTTGGCTTTATGCCCCTCTTTCTCCAGCAGTAGCAGCAGCTTTTCACGGTGGTCACCCTGAATTTCCAGCTCATCGCCCTTGACCGCGCCACCGCAACCGAGTGATGCCTTCAGCTTTTTCAGCAACAGTTTTAGCCCGCCCGGATCCAGCGACAGACCATCAATCACACAGACCGATTTACCACCCCGCCCCTTGCTTTCACGACGAATGCGCACGCCCTGCTTGCCCGGTTTTTTGATAACCGTCGGCTGATTGCCCGGTTTTGCCCGGTTTTTCCTGCCTGCGGGCTTGTCCATGGCCTTGGCCGTCTGCCCCTGTTCGGTGGAATAGACCACCCTGTATCTGTCATCCATGCGCCGATAATGACATCGATCATGATAATTCCCAATGTTTTGTGAGGCTTTGGGCACCCGCTCAACACCCCGGATGCTTGGCTGTGCCTCAATACAAAGACCACAATCCGGCTGCCGGTTGCTGCTCTGCATAGGGTGGGGCATTATTCGCCTTCACTAAACTTTACTGGGGGTGCCATGTCTGCACAGCAGAACCAGGGCGCGGGCATCATGCGTGAAGGTGTGTTCTACGATGAGAGCACCCTGCATCAGCTGCATGATTCCATGTTATATATACGCCGCTTCGAAGAAAAAGCCGGCCAGATGTACGGGCTGAAGAAAATCGGTGGCTTTTGCCATCTCTGTAACGGACAGGAAGCGGTATGCGTCGGCTTGCAGCATGCTGCCGAGGCCACCGACTATATGATGACCAGCTATCGTGACCACGGCCATATTCTGGCTCGCGGCACCGATCCGACAGCTGTCATGGCTGAATTGCTCGGGCGTGCCGGTGGCATCGTCAAAGGCAAGGGCGGCTCGATGCATATGTTCGACATCAGCAAAAACTTTGCCGGTGGTAACGGCATCGTCGGCGAACAGGTGCCAATCGGCCTCGGCTTCGGCTTCTCCAGCTGGTACCGCGATGACGGACGCGTCACCATCTGCATCATGGGTGATGGCGGCATCAATCAGGGCGCAGTATACGAATCCTTCAATATGGCAGCGCTGTGGAAGTTGCCGATCGTATTCGTTGTGGAGAACAACCAGTATGCCATGGGCACATCGCTGGAGCGTGCTTCGGCTGAAACCCAGCTGTTCAAGCGCGGTATCTCCTTCAAGATCCCCGGCATGAAGATCGACGGTATGGATGTACTGGAGTTTGAAAAACAGATGCGTGAAGCCATTGCCCACGCTCGCTCCGGTGAAGGCCCTATTCTGGTAGAGGCGATGACCTACCGTTATCGCGGCCATTCGATGTCCGATCCGGCTACCTATCGCACCCGCGCGGAAGTGGATGAGTGGCGTACCGGCCGTGATCCGATTGCCCGCCTGCAGGGGCAGATGGTTGAAGCGGGACTGGCTACGGAAGATGATTTCAAACAGAAAGATCGCGACATCAAGAAGGCCGTCGTGGCCGTTGCCAAGGCTGCTGAAGCGCAACCGGAACCGGATGCGGCTGAGATGTGGACAGATGTATACAGCGACCCGATTGAGGGCGGCTATCCCTATTCGGGCAAGGTGAGTTAACGATGAAAATAACCTACCGTGAAGCACTGAATCAGGCCATGTGTGAAGAGATGGCACGCGATGATCGCGTGTTCCTGATGGGCGAGGAAGTGGCTGAATATAACGGCGCTTACAAGGTCAGTCAGGGCATGCTCGAAAAATTCGGCTCCAAGCGGGTGATCGACACCCCGATTACCGAGCTCGGCTTTGCCGGCCTCGGTGTCGGTGCCGCCATGACCGGCCTGCGTCCGATCATCGAATTCATGACCTGGAACTTCGCCATCCTGGCGCTCGACCAGATCGTCAATGCTGCTGCCAAGATGCAGTATATGTCCGGTGGCCAGTATAAGGTGCCGATGGTATTCCGTGGCGCCGGCGGCTCTGCTGCCCGCGTGGGTGCCCAGCACTCACAGAGTCTGGAAAACTGGCTGGCCAATGTACCGGGGCTGAAGGTGGTGATGCCATCGTGCCCTGCCGACGCCAAGGGCTTGCTCAAGGCCTCTATTCGCGACAATGATCCTGTGGTCTTTATTGAAAACGAGATCAATTATGGTGATGTCGGCACGGTTCCGGAGGGTGAATATATCATCCCGCTGGGCAAGGCGGATATCAAACGCGCAGGCAAGGATGTCACTATTGTTGCCCACTCGCGCATGACCGGCTTCGCGCTGGCTGCTGCTGTTGAGCTGGCCAAGCAGGGGATCGATGCCGAAATCATTGATCCGCGCACCATCCGCCCACTGGATGAGACCACGATTCTGCGCTCGGTTGCCAAGACCAATCGCGTGGTCACCGTCGAAGAGGGCTGGCGTTTTGCCGGCATCGGCGCCGAAATTTCCGCACGCATTATGGAAAAGGGCTTTGATGATCTGGATGGCCCGGTCATTCGTGTCACCGGCAAGGAAGTACCGATGGCCTATGCCGCGAATCTGGAAGCGATGACGCTGCCCAGTGTTGCCGATATTGTAGAAGCTGCGCGCGTGGCGTGCGGCAAAGCCTGATAAGTATTGATCCACTACCAAGGGTACGAAGGACACGGCATTTTCACTTGCATGCCTTTGTGTACTTCGTGCCCAAGCTTGCAGAGGTAAAGCATGCCGATTGATGTATTTATGACCCAACTGTCGCCGACGATGACCGAAGGCAAAATCGCCCGCTGGCTGAAGAAAGAGGGCGATGAGCTGGTTTCCGGTGATGTCATGGCCGAAATTGAGACCGACAAGGCAACCATGGAAATGGAAGTGGTGGATGAGGGTATACTGCACCGCATCATTGCCCCGGAAGGCTCAATCATCACGGTCGGCGAAGCTATTGCCGTGATTGCCGAGGATGGTGAAGAGGTTGCGGCCGATTACCAGCCGGCCGCCGGTTCACCAGACGAAGCCGCTGCTACAGCAGAACCGGCCAGCGAAGCCGCAGCCCCCGCGGCTGCACCGGCAGCCGTAGCGCCCGCACCAGAGGAAGCACCGGCGGCACCCGCCCCTGGCGGCCGCATTGCCGCGAGCCCTCTGGCACGCAGAATGGCAAAACAGAAGGGCATTAACCTCGCTGCCATTACCGGCACCGGTCCGAACGGCCGTATTGTTAAATCCGACATTGAACTGGCGATGCGTCGCGGCATCAATATCGGTGGTGCGACTGCTGCCACCACACCGCCACCGGTCAGGCCACTGCCTGCTGGTCCCCTGCCTTATCATGCCGATGAGTACGAGCGCGTTGAAAACTCGATGATGCGCAAGGCCATTGCCCGCCGCCTCTCCGAATCCAAACAGCATGTGCCGCACTTTTACCTGAGTGTGGATGTCGCCATGGACCGGCTGATGGATCTGCGTGCCCAGCTCAACAGCGCCGCCGACGGCAAGTTCAAGCTCAGCGTCAACGACTTCGTCATCAAGGCTGTCGCCAAGGCACTGGTCGATGTACCGGCGGCCAATGCCGCCTGGACTGATACCCATACGCTGATGCACAAACATGCGCATATCTCTGTTGCCGTGGCCATCAATGGCGGCCTGATCACACCGGTGATCCGCTTTGCCGAGCAGAAGGGCATCGTGGATATCTCGACAGAAGTGAAGGAGCTGGCTGTGCGTGCACGTGCCGGTGAATTGAAACCGGAAGAGTATGCCGGTGGCACGTTCTCGATCTCCAATCTCGGCATGTACGGCATCTCCCAGTTTTCCGCCATCGTCAATCCGCCTGAAGGCGCAATCCTGGCCGTTGGTGCAACGCAGGAACGGGCCGTGGCCGACAACGGTGCCGTGGTTGTGAAGAAGATGATGACACTGACGCTCTCCTGCGATCACCGTGTTGTTGATGGTGCTGTCGGCGCTGAATTTATGGCTGCCCTGAAAAAACATATTGAGTGCCCTGCGGGCGTACTGATTTAATATTCAACACGAAGGACACGAAGTGATAGCAATCTGTTTTTCTTCGTGCAGTTCGTGGTAAATCTTTATTGATTAGGGAATAGAGGAAACACCCATGCCGATTGATGTATTTATGACCCAGCTCTCACCAACCATGATCGAAGGTAAAATTGCCCGCTGGTTGAAAAAGGAAGGCGATGAGCTGGTTTCCGGCGAAGTGATGGCCGAAATTGAAACCGACAAAGCCACGATGGAGATGGAAGTGGTCGATGAGGGTGTATTGCACCGTATTCTGGCCAGCGAAGGCTCCATAGTACCGGTTGGCTCACCGATTGCCATTATTGCCGAAGACGGCGAGGTCATTGCCGATGACTATATGCCCGAAGGCACTGTCGCCGAATTCTCTGAAGATGATCCGGCAGAAGAGGCGGCTGAGCTGGGCGCTGAATCGGCACCCGATGCGCAATCTTCTGCAATCATCGGCCATGCGGCGCATGATGCCGAGGAGGAGCTGGAGTTGAAGCTCAAGCCTGCCGGCCTGTTCAATGCTGATGGCGAATATGATGTTGTGGTTATCGGCGCCGGCCCCGGCGGCTATGTGGCTGCCATTCGCGCCGCCCAGCTCGGCCTGAAAACCGCCTGTATCGAATCCACCCATCTGGGCGGCATCTGCCTGAACTGGGGCTGTATCCCGACCAAGGCGCTGTTGCGTACGGCCGAGCTGATCAATGTCGTTAATCACCACGGTGGTGAGCTGGGGCTGGGCATCTCCGCCACCGCACCCGATATCAGCAAGGCGGTCAGCCGCTCACGCAAGATTTCCGAAAAACTGAACAACGGCATCGGCTTCCTGTTAAAGAAGAACAAGATCGATCACATCAACGGTTACGCAAAATTCGAAGCCGGCAACAAATTGATGGTTGAAGATGCGGACGGCAAAATCACCCAGGTGACCGCCAAGCATGTGATTGTGGCTACAGGCGCACGTGCACGCGCCTTTCCGGGCATGGATGTCGACAATGAGGTGGTGATCACCTACAAACAGGCACTGGTACCGGAAAAGACACCTCAGAAGCTGGTAGTCATCGGCTCCGGCGCCATCGGTATGGAATTCGCCTACTTCTACAATGCCATGGGCTCGGAAGTGACGGTGGTTGAGGCTGCCGATCAGATCCTGCCGCTGGAAGATCATGAGATCGCCAAAGTGGTTGAACGCAGTTTCAAGAAACAGGGCATCAAGATCATTACCGGCGCCATGGTTTCCAAAGCCGCCAATGTCGATGGCAAGGCTGTGGTTGCATATGAGGCCAAAGGCAAACAGCAGACAATTGAAGGCGACATCTGCCTGGTCGCTGTAGGCGTACTTGGCAATACCGATGGCATCGGCGCTGAACACACACAGATGCAGATCGAACGCAACACGATTGCAGTGGATGACTGGTACCGCACCGATCATGCCGGCATCTATGCCATCGGTGATGTGGTCGGCGCACCGGCACTTGCACATGTGGCCAGCCATGAAGGCACGGTCTGCGTGGAAGCCATTGCCGGCAAGCATCCGCACAGGGTGGATTACGGCAATGTACCGGGCTGCACCTACTGCCAGCCGCAGGTCGGCTCTTGCGGCAAAACCGAAAAACAGTGCAAGGATGAGGGTATCCCGGTCAAGATCGGCCGCATGGGCTATGGCACCAACGGCAAGGCCATGGGTCTGGCCGAAACCGAAGGTATGGTAAAAACCATCTTCCATGCCGAGACGGGTGAGCTGGTAGGCGCCCATATTGTCGGCGCTGAAGCGACCGAGCTGATTGTTACCCTGCAGCTCTCGCGCACGCTGGAAACGACGGAATCGGAGCTGGCGCATCATATGTTCCCGCATCCGACGCTGTCTGAAATGATTCACGAATCGGTACTCGACTCCGAGGGCCGCGCAATCCACATCTGATCGCATGCTTCGATGATCAAAAAGGGGTGCTTTCGCACCCCTTTTTTTTGTGCTTCGCCAATTTTCGATAAGTATGCTTTGTGAAACGGTTAGCGTGAATCTTGTGCCTGTTCTTGATCCCCCGCTAGCAGCCTGCCAATCCGGCCAGTTCAACAGCGGGAAAAGCGGCAGAGCCGCGACCGCTTTTGGACTTGTCGGATGGGGAACCCGTCAGGACAGGCTGGTTTCGGGGTGCCTTTCTTTGGTTCTTTCTTGGACATGCAAGAAAGAACGTTGAACAATAAACTGCGATGGCTGGCAGGGCGGCAGGCAGTGTTACCTATGTTTACATACCGTAAAGTTTTAAAACATGATTGTTCATGCTTTGTGCGTACAAAGAACGAACCAAGAAAAACGCCCGAAACCAGTCTGCCCTGCGGGGCCCGTATAGGCTTTCCTTGCCACTAGCCTGAATAATTCATAAACCTTTCAGGCGACCGATTAATATTGTTCACAAAATGGTTTAGTCTTATGCAATCGCCGTTATTTCGGCTCTGTTTTCTTTTTTTCGATTTTTTCGTATACATGGCGCAGC
>Ga0210044_10000740_pt1 | contig 49807 bp, 38 predicted proteins | sample CryGey13umfilter_2_FD_183959 | JGI IMG/M metagenome (GOLD analysis project Ga0210044, IMG submission 183959) | Groundwater microbial communities from aquifer in Utah, USA - Crystal Geyser 4/9/14 3 um filter (SPAdes) (version 2) | ecosystem: Environmental > Aquatic > Deep subsurface >...
CGGCTTCAGAGGAAGTAAAACTCAAAAAGATATTTTCAAGAGAACTTTATCACCCATCGGGCTTGTCCAACAAACGGTTCAGATCGCGGCTCGCTTCGCTCCCGCGATCTAACCTTATCCGTTAGATCGCGGCTCGCTTCGCTCCCGCGATCTAACCTTATCCGTTATCTATGGTGTGCCGATGCCTTGCTTCATTTTCGGCCATTGACAAGATTCTTTCAGCAGCACCTGGTAGAATGTTCTCGTACTTTGCAAAGTCTTCTGGTGCAGGCAATGGCCCGGAATGCATCTTCTCAAACCGTGCGATAATATGCCGCTCAACCTGTTCTTCTACCTGTGCGATTATCTCTGGATCAATTGCTTCGAACTCATGAGCCTCAGTTTTAGGCTTTATCGTATTTGGTGGGCTGGTTCTTTTGGCCGGGCGGCCCTTATTACTTGCTTGACGTGAGGCCATATGCTTCGTGTGCGATGACCTTCATGGATTGATGCATGTCATTGCAGACTTTGCGCCAGTCACCTGCAAGAGCTTCTCGATCACTGGAAGCGGGAGTAATATCCCAGCCATATCTCGGTTCCATAGCAGGAGAGAAGCTCATTGAGCTACCAAGGGATGTGAATCCTTTTTTAATGTTGTTACTCATTCGGGCAGGCTAGCCTATAGTTGTCGAAAGGGTCAACTTTATGTTTACAAGCTGTAAAGCATAGGTTGGCTTGTCGCAAACCATAAGAGGTCTAGAAACTTAGCGGATTTAGGGTAATGGTGGTGAGCAGGTGGAATGACGAGTCAAAAATAGTTCGATTTTGAGGAGCATAATTCATAAACTGCAACCGGGTGGAAAAGCGGAGCGTCATCCAACATATATGCCTCCTATTGATTACTGACTGTGGTGCTTTTAGTTGGAGCGATTGTGTGTGGTTGCCGAATCAGATTTGGATGCCTTAACCATCCTGGATAAAGGCTCGATCATTTGATCAAGGGCGTCCGAATAGGCTCTGGATAAACCTATGAATATGGCTTCGTAAAACCGTCGGCTGACATCTCCTTCAAGAAAGCTGATATATTTCTGCAAGTGTGAATCGCTGATATCTTTATAAGCATAACTACGCATCAACAAAAGATCCTCTGAGATAGATTTCCGAGCGATTGGCATCATCGCTTGTGCATCGGCGATAATGCCATTCATATTTTTCTGGCTCTCATCGGGGTTTTCAATTGCCGCAGCTGCTGAATTCATGCCCACTGACATGGCGTATGTTACTTGAAGGTTCATATCTGTATCTCGGGCGGCGAGATCAATTTGCTTGACGATTTCTATACGTGGTTCATTTGCCAATAAAGAAGCTTTTTCTTGTTTCATTTCCATCACGGCGCTAAAGGAGATTATACCCGACTCAGCCTCTGATATCTCATGGCCGATATCAGATTCATACCAAGCAATGATCTTTTTTGCATCAGATTCAGACATGGTCGCTTTCATCTCGCGGCTGACCACATTAAGAACAGGGGAGACGCCGAAGATGCTGTTAATGTAATTTTTAAACCCTGCTATATCTTCGGCATCAATTTTCGGGTCAGCTTCTGCCGTCCATTCCATTTTTGTATTGATTGAAGAGGGAACATCTCCAACTAAAAGTTTTAACTTTGATACTTCGAACAGCCTCTGAATAGATTGGTCAGTAATATCTCCTGCTAGCAAGGCTTGAGGCACACATAGTAATGTCATGGTACTTATACAAAAGAGCTGGAAAGGGAGCAGAGCCCTTTTTACTATATCCCCAAACATTATCTTTTCTCCCATCCTGTTTTTATTCCGAACGCCCAAAGCATAAATCTATGGGCTAGATTTGATGGATTCTACCTTCGTGGGTCTTTATGGTTACCATCATATCCTCAGCGGCTAAAACTGGCCTTCTCAGAAGCGTAAGTCACCATCAATAGTGATAAAGAAAAGAACTTTCCCATTAAATAAAAATGTTTTCTCACTAACCTTAGCTTTACTTTCTAACTCGTAAGCCGAAACCGTGGAAAAGCGAAGCGTCATCCGCCAAACAATAAGCGGTAGAATAAAAGACTTGCTCGTTCCTACGCTCTGCGCGGGAACGCATAGGTGACAGCATGGTGACAGCATGGTGACAGGAAAACGAATGATCGCTTTCAATCGAAAACTGATGCTCTGACAATCAGCCACCAAGTTCCGAACACAAAAAAAAAGCGGAAACCGAAGTTTCCGCTTTCATTCAGGGCATATCATCCTAAGAGGGAGGGAGAGGAATAAAAGCTGCCCTGAAGTGGGGACTGAATGAGAATTTCCCTTAAGTTGAAAAGGGAAACTTCAACAGAAAGTATTAAAAATGATACTGGGCATTCACCGTATAAACACCTGCATTCAGACCCTGGAAATTGGTCTTGACTGTTGTGGCGTTGGCATTGGGTTTGCTGAGCATCTGTGACAGTTCCGCGCCAATGCTGTATTGGCTGGAAACATTATATTGCATGCCCAGACCATACGAAAAACCACTGCGGGACTTATTCTGTTTAGGTAATACGCCTTCGGAATAGCTGCCATTGATTTGCGCCATACCGAGTAAGCCGTAAGCCGTAAACTGATCATTGATCTGATACTGAGGTTTCAGGTAAGCCGCGACGAATGATTTCATTTTCATGCGGGGTTGTAAGGTCAGCTCTTCACCGGTAGTGCTGCTTGCGCCGATACGAATTTCTGCACCCAGATTTTCCATGAATGTGTTGCCCAATTGCAGGTATGCACCGGGGGCAGCTTTCTTGGTGACGCCGTTACCCATGTTAAATATTCCAAGCCCCAATCCAACATATGAATCGGTTGCCTGAGCGGTGCCGGAAAAAGCCATCAGCAATGAGGCTGCGAAGGCGATTTTTAGCGTGAGTTTCATGAAAGCTCTCCTTGTGTAAGCGTGTGAAGTTGCGACATGGTAAGCTTGAACCTGAATTGAATCTGAAATTGCAGGTTGATGTGCCCGCACAAAAAATAAGGCCGGGCCGTTGCAGCCTGAGAATTGTGAGTCTTAGCTCTATTTTGTGCTTTCGTGGCCAATGACGCCACCAACCACCGCTCCACCGACAGTACCAACGGCACTGCCGCCAGTCAGGATATTGCCACCGACAGCGCCAACACCGGCACCGATGGCCGTGTTTCTACCTTGTGGCGTTGTTCCGGCGCATCCAGCAAGTACAATCAGCATGCATACTGCGACTGTTTTCAAAACCATTCTGATGATTATGTTCATATAAAAATCTCCGTGATAAGCATCCAGTGCCGGAACGACAGTCGCTCCGGCCTGGTTTGTTTCTGTCGAACTTGTTCAGGCGCTGAATCAATCGCGATGTTTACGTTCTTTTTCATGTCCCCGACCACGGTCGTGATCATCCGCATCATGTCCAGAGTTGTAGCTTCGATCACGTTGAGGATGGTACATCACCTCACAGCCTGTTATCACGGTACTCAGCATCAGCAGCGCCAGAGCTAAATAAATGAATTTACGCATAGTTAATGACCTCTTTCCCTACATTCAACGTTCAGATGCCGCTATTTACGTTTTTGCGTGGCGTCAACTTCAACTTCCACACGCCGGTCCGGTGCCAGACATGCTTTCAATCTTCTGGCCATATCATTGCTGCTTTGCTCGGTTATAACACCTCTGCACTGGCCGGGCTGAGTCACGGAATCCGATTCACCAAGCCCTTTGGCCGTGATCTTTGCGGCCGGTATCGCCGCCGTATCCATCAGATACGCTTTAACAGCTTCAGCGCGTGCCGTCGAAAGTTCCATGTTGTAAGCATGTGAACCGATCCGGTCGGTATAACCGGTGACGAAGATCATGTCGAAGTTGGTGCGTGTCAGCTCTCCTGCGAGTTTGTCTAGCCCCTGTTTGGCTGTCGGGTTGATCGTTGTGCTATCGAAAACAAACAGAGAATCCGTGCTGAAAGATACTTTAATCAAGGGTGCTTTTTTGGCTACCGGCGCTGCTGCTACCAGCACTGGCTTAGGCTCGGGTTTGCTTGCTTCTGCGTGCGGGGCAGGTGGTGATGACGTACCGAATCGATAAATCAGACCAGCCGAGAAAAAATCGATATCGCCATGGTTATTGAGGGCATCATTGACGCGATAACGCTCTGCCTCAATGCGTAGTCCGAGCGGTTCAGTGATATCGTACTCAAGTCCCGCACCTACTTTGTAGTTCCAGGCCAGCTTTGTCGGGTTGGGATTCACCACAGTCAGGGCTCCGGTGGTGGTGAAATGGTCTCTGGTTTGAGCATAGGTTCCACCAACCCGACCCAGTAGCGACAAACTTTCAGTCAGCGGCAGGCTGCCGAGCAAATCAATATTCACGCCTCTGAGTTTAAGCTGGCCGGTGACTGTTCCGGCACTCGGTGCCGCCGTGACGGCCGTATAACCGAATGTTCCCAGATCAAAGTAACCGCCTTCAAGAGAGATGTATTGATTGTACTGATAGCCACCAAAAAGCTTATAGGCGGTACCACGATTGTCATTAAGGATAGAGTTGGCGGTAACACCACCTCTGAGCAGACTTCTGGTAATGCGTGCATCATCGATTTTTGCTCGCGTCTGACCGATACTGCCACCGATGTACAGGCCTGAATCGTCATCTGCCACGGCCTCTGTCACAGCCACGAACGGGCTGCTGATGATAGCCAGCGCGGTCAGACCCAGCAGCGCCCCTGATATGTTTGTTAATTTCATATTTTCCTCCATGAGGGTTTGTTGTCTTAATCATAAGCTCGGCAGGAATTACCCTGCCGAGCTCTGTTTGGTATGCCTTACGACTTATGGCGCTGGCTTGGTGATCGTATTCATCTGAAGCGTGACCTGAGAATCAGCAAATATTCTGCCAGTCACGACGGCGCCGGTGATGGCGACGACCTGCTTGGCGCTTAAGATATTTCCATTGAACGTCGAGTTTAAATTCAGCGTTGCGCCGGTAAGTCCACCGACCTGCCAGTAGACATTCGCCGCTTTGGCTCCACCAATGAGATTCACCTTAATACCGGTAGGAACGGTGCCACCGGCAGCAATCGTAAGATCACCCGCGATCTGGAATATCCAGACGGCGTTGGTGTCGCCTTGAGCATCGAGCGTGATATCTGTATTGATATTCACGAACGTGCTCCATTTGTAGAGGCCGGGGTAGAAGGTAAGTCCGCTGATATTGCCAGCACCCAGTTCAGTAGCATCCGGGATGGGGCGTGCAGCAGCCTCGTTGAAGGCGGTTAGTGCGTCGCTTATCGCTGCCGTCATTCTCACAGTATCCTGAACAGAGCATGCCGGGCCAGCCACATCCACTGCGTACATGACGCCGGTCACTTCCGGACACGATACGCCGATAAAAGCACCTGAAGCCGGACTCAGTCCAATGTCTCCGGTAATGATGGATGCGGGAACATCGGTGATGGCGGTTTTGGCAAGAATCACGAAGTTCGCCGTAGAGAGAAGATCCACCGGATCCTGACTAATGAACGGCACGGCCTGATTTGGAAATGATGCCGCCATGGTCGTAAAGCTCCATGCAACAGGGTTAGGCATCGGCGTGATGCTACCGGCATTTTTGGCCGCCGTGGTGATGGTGGCGGTATATTGGGTTCCCGCAGTAAGCGAGAGCGCTATCGGCTTAAAGGTCGCCATTGTGCTTGTGGCATCCATGGTGACGGTACCGGGTACGTTGATGCCGGATATCGTCTCCTTGAGCGAGAACGTGGACAGTGCCGTTGTACCCACCGCCTCGTTGATCGTAAGCGGATCCATTGGCTCATTAAATGTTGCCTTCACCCACTTCACGTGCGCAGCGTAAGGTGCAAGGTTGTTCTGCGTTTGCAGTGGCACATTGGTATCACCGTTGCTTGGACTCGCGATAATCACTGTCGGGTTGGTGGCTGCGGCACCCGGCGTACCGGCAATGCCTGGAAGAACAGTAACCGGTGCCCCGAAGATGACAGTCACGACATAATCGACGAATGATGCATCAGCCGCAGTGACCCTGTAGGTCAGCGGAGCAGTGAAATCATTGCTCGGTGCGCCGCCACTGGTCTGCACTACCGCGCCGATTTTGACGCCTGGTGCGACCGTGGTGAAGTTGGCAGTCAGCGCCGTCACGACAGTAGCTGCTGGCAGGGTCACCGTGATGGTTTTTGCCAGTTCATTGATGACGCCCGCAGCCGTAGGGAATGCGACAAACGAGAAGGCGGTGATGGTCTTGACCGAGCTCAGCGCCGGTGTGACGGTGACAGTCACGACATAATCGACAAATGATGCATCAGCCGCTGTGACTCTATAGGTCACCGGCGTGGTGAAGTCATTGGTCGGAGCACCGCCACTGGTCTGAACCACCGCGCCTATTTTCACGTCTGGTGCGGCAGTGGTGAAATTGGCAGTCAGCGTGGTTACGGCCGTGCCTGACGGCAACGTGACCGCGATGGTTTTTGCCGGCTCATTAATGACGCCCGGCGATCCGCCAAGCCCGACGAATGAGAATGCCGTGATGCTCTTGATGGCGCTCAGCGGCGGTGTGACGGTGACGGTTACGACGTAATCGACGAACGATGCATCAGCCGCCGTGACTCTGTAGGTCAACGGAGCAGTGAAATCATTGCTCGGCGCGCCACCGTTGGTCTGCACCACTGCACCGATTTTGACGCTTGGTGCAACCGTGGTGAAATTGGCAGTCAGCGCCGTCACGGCAGAGCCTGTTGGCAGGGTTACTGAGATGGTTTTCGCCGGTTCATTGATGACGCCCGCAGCAGCAGGAAATGCGACAAACGAGAATGCCGTGATGGACTTGATCGAACTCAGCGCCGGTGTAACAGTCACACTCACGACATAATCGACGAATGATGCATCAGCCGCCGTGACTCTGTAAGTCACAGGCGTGGTGAAATCATTGGCCGGAGCGCCGCCACTGGTTTGAATCACCGCACCAATTTTGACGCTTGGTGCAATCGTGGTGAAATTCGCAGTCAGCGCCGTGATGGCCGTGCCGGTTGGCAGTGTTACCGAGATGGTCTTGGCCGGTTCATTGATGACGCCAGGTGATCCGCCAAGACCGACAAAGGAGAATGCCGTGATAGTCTTGATTGAACTCAATGCCGGAGTAACGGTGACAGTTACAACATAATCAACGAATGACGCATCCGCAGCTGTGACTCTGTAAGTCACAGGCGTGGTGAAATCATTGGCCGGAGCGCCGCCACTGGTTTGAACCACTGCGCCGATTTTTACGCCCGGTGCAACAGTGGTGAAATTCGCCGTCAGCGCTGTCACGGCCGTGCCGGTTGGCAGAGTCACCGAGATGGTCTTGGCCGGTTCATTGATGACACCCGGCGATCCACCAAGTCCAACAAACGAGAAGGCGGTGATGGTTTTGATTGAACTCAATGCCGGAGTAACGGTCACCGTCACGACATAATCGACGAACGATGCATCAGCTGCCGTGACTCTGTAAGTCACTGGAGCAGTGAAATCATTGGCCGGAGCGCCGCCACTGGTTTGAACCACTGCACCGATTTTTACGCCCGGTGCAACAGTGGAGAAATTCGCCGTCAGGGCAGTCACGGCCGTGCCGGTTGGCAGAGTCACCGAGATGGTCTTGGCCGGTTCATTGATGACACCCGGCGATCCGCCAAGTCCGACGAATGAGAAGGCCGTGATGGTTTTGATCGAGCTCAGCGGCGGTGTAACGGTGACAGTCACAACATAATCAACGAATGAGGCATCTGCTGCCGTAACTCTGTAAGTCACAGGAGCGGTGAAATCATTGGTGGGTGCGCCACCACTGGTTTGAACCACTGCACCGATTTTGACGCCCGGTGCAACAGTAGTGAAATTAGCTGTTAATGCTGTCACGGCCGTGCCGGTTGGCAGGGTTACCGCGATGGTTTTTGCCGGTTCATTGATGACACCCGGCGATCCGCCAAGTCCGACGAATGAGAAGGCCGTGATGGTCTTGATGGCGCTCAGAGGTGGCGTAACGGTGACAGTCACAACATAATCAACGAATGAGGCATCAGCCGCTATGACTCTGTAGGTCACAGGAGCGGTGAAGTCATTGGCCGGTACACCACCACTGGTCTGAAACGCTGCACCGATTTTCACGAATGGTGCAACAGTGGAGAAATTAGCGGTCAGGGCAGTAACAGCCGTGCCGGTTGGCAAGGTGACCGAGATGGTCTTGGCAGGTTCATTGATGACACCCGGCGATCCGCCAAGTCCGACGAATGAGAAGGCCGTGATGGTTTTGATTGAACTCAATGCCGGAGTCACGGTCACCGTCACGACATAATCAACGAATGACGCATCAGCTGCCGTAACTCTGTAAGTCACAGGAGCGGTGAAATCATTGGTGGGTGCGCCACCACTGGTTTGAACCACTGCACCGATTTTGACGCCCGGTGCAACAGTAGTGAAATTCGCTGTCAGGGCAGTCACAGCCGTGCCGGTTGGCAAGGTGACCGCAATGGTTTTAGCCGGTTCATTGATGACACCCGGTGAGCCACCAAGTCCGACAAAGGAGAAGGCGGTGATGGTTTTGATTGAGCTCAGCGCCGGTGTAACGGTGACAGTCACAACATAATCAACGAATGAGGCATCTGCTGCCGTAACTCTGTAAGTCACAGGAGCGGTGAAATCATTGGTGGGTGCGCCACCACTGGTTTGAACCACTGCACCGATTTTGACGCCCGGTGCAACAGTAGTGAAATTAGCTGTTAATGCTGTCACGGCCGTGCCGGTTGGCAGGGTTACCGCGATGGTTTTCGCCGGTTCATTGATGACACCCGGCGATCCGCCAAGTCCGACGAATGAGAAGGCCGTGATGGTTTTGATGGAGCTCAGCGCCGGTGTAACGGTGACAGTCACAACATAATCAACGAATGAGGCATCTGCTGCCGTGACTCTGTAAGTCACTGGAGCGGTGAAATCATTGGTGGGTGCACCACCACTGGTTTGAACCACTGCACCGATTTTTACGCCCGGTGCAACAGTGGTGAAATTGGCAGTTAATGCTGTCACAGCCGTGCCGGTTGGCAAGGTGACCGCAATGGTTTTAGCCGGTTCATTAATGACACCCGGCGATCCACCAAGTCCGACAAAGGAGAAGGCGGTGATGGTTTTGATCGAGCTCAGCGGCGGTGTAACGGTCACCGTCACGACATAATCAACGAATGAGGCGTCTGCTGCTGTGACTCTGTAGGTCACAGGAGCGGTGAAGTCGTTGCTCGGAGCAGCGCCACTGGTTTGAACCAGCGCGCCGATTTTTACACCTGGCGCAACTGTGGTGAAATTGGCAGTCAGCGTTGTGACAGCTGTACCTGCTGGCAGGGTCACGGAGATGGTTTTTGCCGGTTCATTAATCACACCGGGCGATCCACCAAATCCGACAAAGGAGAAGGCGGTGATGGTTTTGATGGAGCTCAGCGGCGGTGTAACGGTCACCGTCACAACATAATCAACGAATGACGCATCTGCCGCCGTGACTCTGTAGGTCACTGGAGCCGTGAAGTTGTTGGTCGGTGCAGCGCCACTGGTCTGAACCACTGCGCCGATTTTCACACTTGATGCAACAGTGGAGAAATTCGCCGTCAGCGCTGTGATGGCAGTGCCTGCGGGCAGAGTCACGGAGATGGTTTTCGCAGGTTCATTAATGACACCGGGAGATCCGGCAAGCCCGGCAAAGGAGAAGGCGGTGATGGTTTTGATCGAGCTCAGAGGCGGTGTAACGGTCACCGTCACGACATAATCAGCGAAAGACGCATCTGCCGCCGTGGCTCTGTAGGTCACAGGAGCCGTGAAGTTGTTGGTCGGTGCAGCGCCACTGGTTTGAACCACCGTACCTATTTTGACGCTGGATGCGCCAGTGGTGAAATTCGCCGTCAACGCCGTCACAGCAGTGCCTGCTGGCAAGGTCACGGCGATGGTTTTCGCCGGTTCGTTGATCACACCGGGATTCGCGGGAAACCCGACAAACGAAAAGGCAGTGATGGCCTTGGCTGTGCTTATGGTTGTGCCAGTGCCCAGAATTGAGCTTTGTCCGTTATTGCTACATCCCGTCGCCAAAGCGACCAGCAGTAACGCCATGCTCCACATCAGTGGCTTCGTAACGTTTTTGAGTTTGTACATATTACTCTCCTCTTTGAATACCTTTCAGAAAGACCACCCACTGGCTTCAGTTCAATTCAAAACAGAATTAGCCGAAATCAGGGAAGTTGATTGACCTTGCCGTACATTATTCACTATCGCTTACAACTGTCTGTTCGCTAGCGCACACTCAACCTTTGCCGGGCCAGCCAGCGTTGGGATGTTTTCACAGGCTGTTTTATGCAGGGGGAACGATTCAGCCCGGATTATTCATGAATTCTGTTGCGCCCTTGCTTGCCCCGCATCAATCATCACAACGATTTATAAATAATCCGGGTTAGGGCCTGGTTGTTGAGGCAGAGAAATAGCATCGGTCTTGCGCGCCGAATCACATGCACAGTGCACATCAAACTGTTGATCAGTCAGATGCCATCGGGAAGCGTTGTTTGCTCGGATTAATCATCAAAACGATTCTTGTAAGTTGTCTTCATCGCTTAAGCCAGTGACATTTGGCTCAGATGTCTTTTACTGCGAGTAAGGTACTCTGATTTCGCTTATTTCCATCTGCAATGCATATCATGAACAGTTCAGTTTATTCGGATGCGGAACCCTACAGCGATTCCAGCTTGTAATTCAGCTCGCGAAATAATTTAAGGCAGGCATCCACGACCCTTGCCTCATAGAGCTTGCCGCGATTAGCTTCAATTTCTGCCAGAGCCGAATCAGTACCCAGTCCGGCGCGATACGGACGGTGCGAGGATATCGCTTCGACCACATCGGCCACGGCCATAATTTTTGCTTCTAGCAGTATCTGTTCACCTTTTAACCCTAGTGGATAGCCCGAACCATCCACTCTTTCGTGGTGTTGCAGAACTATATCGGCAATCGGCCAGGGAAAGTGCACATCTTTGAGGATATCGTATCCCGCCTGCGAGTGTGACTGAATGAGCAAAAACTCAAGGTCATTAAGCTTACTGGGTTTGGATAGGATTTCCGCCGGCACGCGAATTTTCCCCGGATCGTGAATGGTGGCGGCGAGATGATGGCATCGTCGGAGGATTCGATGATAAGCGCCAAATGCGCCCGTGCTTCGGTGCGGTAATTACCTTGCCATCGCTTTGTGGCAGGGGAGGCATGGAGAAGAGGGTTGGGCTATCTGTCATGTGGTTTTACTCAGCATATCTAACCTCACCAGCTTTTCAGTAAACAACCAGGCGCATCTGAGCGGTTTCTTACTGTTATTAAATTTCTATCAGACCACATCTTCATTTGGCTGCCGAATCATTAACAGCGCGCACCGATGAAACCACGACGCGATCGCGCCCTGCCTCCTTGGCCTGATACATCGCCGCATCCACAGCACTGATTAAACCATCCATCGTCTTGCCATGCTCCGGGAAGGCCGCTACGCCGAAGGAGGCGGTCATCTGGATAACGCTTGTTCCATGTGTGATCCGTTTCGCCGCAAGTTCCGTACGCAACTGCCCGGCACGTTGACAGGCGACAGCAGGCGACATGTCCGGCAGAAACATCACAAACTCCTCGCCGCCGAAGCGGCAAACGATATCGCTGCCACGCGCATGTTTTTTCAACAGTTCGGCAAACATCCGTAACACCTCGTCGCCAGCTAAATGGCCGTGTGTGTCGTTGACGCGTTTGAAATGATCGAGGTCGCACATCACGATTCCGACCGGCTGCTTGTTGCGCGCTGCGCGGATCAGTTCACGTTCTATCGCTTCGTCGAGGTAGCGGCGATTGTAGAGGCCGGTCAACGGGTCGTGCAGGGCCTGTTGGCGCAGTTGTTCCTGTAATTTTTGTACTTCTGCCTCAGCCAGCTTGCGCTTGGTTATATCGCGCGCGATGTTCAACACATAGGGCTTGTCGAGTTCGACCCGTTTTGAGCTGACTTCCACCGGAAAGGTCGAGCCATCCTTGCGCCGGTGTATAGATTCGAATCGCGAATTCCCAGTTTTTCGTATCTGCGCCGCAATTTCGTTCGCTTTAAACGTTGAATCGATGTCCGTTATCTTCATGGACATCAACTCTTCCCGGCTGTAGCCTAGGTCGCGGCACTCTGTTTCGTTTACGTCAAGAAAACCCAGGGTGACAGGATCCAGCGCTTCAATGGCATCGCTGGAATTATCGATCAGAGTTCTGAATAGCTGGAGCTTTATTGCAGCCTGCTTCTGCTCTGTGATATCAAAGATTACACCATCAATATACAGCGGCGCACCGTCCGCCTCGTAAACCGGCATGCCGTGTTCTTGCACCCAGCGTATGCCGCCATCTTTGTGCTTCAGCCGGTATTCCACTACGAAGGCACGATTGCCGGCAATCGCGCTACTGACCTGCGCCTGCACGCCGGGGCGATCCTCGTCATGAATCAATGGCTTGATCGAGCATACCTTGCCGATTGCCAGTTCATGCGCCGCGTAGCCTGTGATTTGAACAGGTAAATCGTTATAAAACTGCATCCGCTCGCTTTCGAGTAGATGCACCCGGTAGACCATGCCGGGCAGGTTCTGCGACAAGGTGCGATAAGCGTATTCGCTTTGACGCAGTTCGGTCTCCACCCGCTTGCGCTCGCTGATATTGCGTGCATTAATGGAAGCGCCGACGACCTTGCCGGCAGCATCAAAGGTAGGCGACGCTTTTATCGATACATTGATCACAGATCCATCCTTGTGTAGCCGCACGGAATCTGCGAGCAGGGCACGCTCCCCACGCCGGATAGCCTTGAACTCCTGAGCTATTTCATCGCTGCACTCGGGAGGAATAATCAGGGACTCTATGCTGTGCCCGACTACCTCTCCGGCGGCATAGCCGTACAATAGCTCGGCAGCTTTATTCCAGCTTTCCACGATGCCGTTGAGGGTGGTCGAGACGATGGCATCGTCGGAAGATTCGACGATCAGCGCCAAACGCGCCCGTGCCCTGGCGGCAGCAAGTACCTCGCTCAGATCGGCAATGATGACGGAGATCACCTTGCCTACGCTTTGTGGCAGTGGCGACATCGAGAACAGGGCGGGTAACTGCAGGCCGTTGGCCGCCTGTAGCTTCAATGCTCCACGACTCTCTTCTTTCGTGGCCTGAACGAGCATGGCAGCGAAACGTATCCTATCTTGCTCGGCAAGCATGCCTTTCATTGATGTTCCAATGATCTGACCGGGTGGCAACCTGATCCAATCGGCAAACAGGCCGTTGCAGTAGAGAATGGTGCCATCCACAGCCAGCGTGACTGCGCCCTCGTTCATCGACTCGACCATGACGCGGTAGGGCTCCTGGCCACCTTTCAGGGTATAGATGTAATCGCCTTCCGATCCGGATAAAACAAGGGCGTCCGCTTCGCCGCTGCGAATAGCACGCAAGGTGTCTTCGGCTTCAAGCAGCCGGGCGCGCAGCGCTGCGTTTTCTGCGATGAGTTGCTGACGGGATGAGGGTCTATCCGTCATGCCGATTTACTCCGCATATCCAACTTCATAAGCTCCTCCGCATATAACCACCCCTGCATAGGCGGGCATCCCACCGGCTTCTTGCTGCTAGTAGATTTCTATCAGAGACCACATCTTCACTTGGGTAGCGATTCATCAACAGTGCGCAGCGATGCAACCACGACGCGATCGCGCCCTGCCTCCTTGGCCTGATACATCGCCGCATCCACAGCACTGATTAAACCATCCATCGTCTTGCCATGCTCCGGGAAGGCCGCTACGCCGAAGGAGGCGGTCATCTGGATAACGCTTGTTCCATGTGTGATCCGTTTCGCCGCAAGTTCCGTACGCAACTGCCCGGCACGTTGACAGGCGACAGCAGGCGACATGTCCGGCAGAAACATCACAAACTCCTCGCCGCCGAAGCGGCAAACGATATCGCTGCCACGCGCATGTTTTTTCAACAGTTCGGCAAACATCCGTAACACCTCGTCGCCAGCTAAATGGCCGTGTGTGTCGTTGACGCGTTTGAAATGATCGAGGTCGCACATCACGATTCCGACCGGCTGCTTGTTGCGCGCTGCGCGGATCAGTTCACGTTCTATCGCTTCGTCGAGGTAGCGGCGATTGTAGAGGCCGGTCAACGGGTCGTGCAGGGCCTGTTGGCGCAGTTGTTCCTGCAACTGCTGCACTTTTTCCTCGGCGAGCTTGCGCTCGGTGATGTCGCGCGCGATGCTCAGGAAGTAGGGTTTGTCGAGTTCGAGCAGTTTGGAACTGACCTCCACAGGAAAGGTAGTATCGTCCTTGCGTTGATGGATAGTTTCGAATCGCGCCTCTCCGGTTTGTCGGATCAGTGCCTGAATCTCTTTTAACTGGTTTGCAGTCATTCCCGCGTCGATGTCCGATACCTTCATGGATATCAGTTCTTCCCGGCTGTAGCCCAGGTCGCGGCATTCAGTTTCGTTGATGTCCAGCAGATGCAGGGTGACAGGATCGACCACTTCGATCGCATCGCTGCAATTGTCGAGAAGGGTTCGAAATAGCTGGAGTTTAATTTCGGCCTGCTTGTGTTCGGTGATATCAAAGATCACGCCGTCGATATACAGTGGCAGATCGTCCGTTCCGTAAACAGGCATGCCATGTTCTGTCAGCCAGCGTACGCCACCGCCTTTGTGCTTCAGCCGGTACTCCACTGTGAAGGCACGTTTCTCTGCCATAGCGCGCCTGACTTCAGCCTTCACGCCGGGGCGGTCCTCGTCCAGAATCAGCGGCTGGATCGAGCATACCTTGCCGGTTGTCATTTCATCCGCTGCATAGCCTGTGATTTGAACGGGCATGTCGTTATAGAACTGCATCCGTCCGCCTTCGCGGACGAACACCCGGTAGACCATGCCGGGCAGGTTCTTCGACAAGGTACGATAGGCTTGTTCGCTATCACGCAGCTCGGTTTCCATTTGTTTGCGCTCGGTGATGTCGGTGCCGACGCCAATCGCCAATGGACCCTGCGCAGTGTCCACTCGCGTAGCTGTTAGATTAAAGTCTCGTATGCCAGTCCTGGTGATGAGGCGCGCAATGTTGCTTGCCGTGCCCTGTTCAAAAGTTTCATGCATTTTTTGGGCGACGGACGGACGATCCGCCTCGTGAATAATATCCAGTGCATTGGCTGCCGCCATCTGTGCGTAGGAGTAGCCAAGGAGGTATCTGAGTTTGTCGTTCCAGCGAACAAACTGCCCGGTCTGGTCTAGCACGTAGAATATGTCCGGCTGGCTTGCGATCAACGTGTTTGAGAAATTCCTTTCGTCAATGGTCGCCTGTTCTGCTTGCTTGCGCCCGGTGATATCCTGCACCGTTCCCAGCATGCTGATCGGCTGCCCGTCTTTCCCCCGGATCACCTCGGCCTGTTCATGCACATAACGTAGCGTGCCATCCGGCTGCAGGATGCGGTGCTCTATGCTGTATGTGTGCTGCCGTACCAAAGCCTCGCGCACGTTGTCCTCCACCAACTGCCGGTCTTGCGGATGCAGCGCATTCAGAAAAGCCTCGTAGCTCGCGCCGAACTGCTGTGGGGTGAGGCCGAAGATGCGGTAAACTTCATCTGACCAGCTCAGCTTGTCGTTAACGATATCCCATTCCCAGTTGCCGAGATGGGCGATGCGCTGTGCTTGCGTCAGGCTGGCGGTTCGCCGGGCCACCTCCTGTTCCAGATGGGCGCGGTGCTGTTCCGGTTCCTGCTGAGCTTCCAGTAGTTGCTGAACCTTTTTTCTCAGCTTCTGGTTCAGTTTCAGGATTTTCTCTTCCGTCCGCTTGCGTTCGCTGATGTCACGCAGACGCAGCACGGCACCGAAGATTTCTCCTGCATCCCTCCGCAATGGGGCAATGACAGACTCGAAGGATCGCGCCGAATCCTCTCCGGCAATGCGGAATACGACCTCTCTGGCCCCGAGTTGTTCCCCTTTGAGGACTGCCCTGATTCTGTCGTCTTCATCCGTTAGCTTCATGAACGGGATATCAGCCAGATCCTGTCCGATCACCTGTTCCCTGTTTTTGCCGCATATCTGCTCCATGAGCGGATTCCATTGCGTGATCCGCAGGTCGATATCCACGGCGAGCACGCCATCCGGACTCGACCTGATCAGCGTGTTGGCATACTCGAGCGCCTGCGCAAGTCTCGAATCTTCACTGCTCTTGAGCTTATCGTTCATTCGATATACGCCTTCAGCCTCACCAGCGCCTCGTCTTCTGAAGTAAAGAGCGGGTCGACAGGTTCGAATTGTTGAGGCCAAGGTAGAAATTCGCCAATGCCCGGCTGCGCTGGAATGATGTCGGTATTGGGCGAAGCGCCCGCCATACCCAAGGCTCTTGCGCTCTGACCTGGCGTCGATAGCCCGCCTGAAAAAAAAACGGAATCGACCCTGCAATTGAAATCGGTTTCATTTTTACTCCTTTTTTTTCGGCGTAAGCGGCGCCAGGAAATTGGCTGAAAATATTTCCGCCGGCACCGCTTTACTGAACAGGAATCCCTGAATTTTGTCGCAGCTCAGCAGCCTGAGCAGGCGCGATTGCTCCTCGGTTTCGACGCCCTCGGCCACCACTTCGAGTTTCAGGGAGTGCGCCAGATTGATGATGGTGGATACCAAGGCCAGCCCCTCCGGCCCTTTGGTCATTTCGATCACGAATGAGCGATCAATTTTCAGTGTGTCCACTGGTAGTTTGGCGAGGTAGCTCAGCGACGAAAAACCTGTGCCGAAATCATCGATGGCGATGGTGATGCCCATGGCGCGGATCGACTGCAGGGGGGCGATATTGAACTCGATATTGTTCATGATCACGCTTTCGGTAATCTCCAGCTCCAGCCCGCTTGCCGCATGCGCATCCAGAGCAATCACCTGCCTGATCTCGTTGATGAAGTTGATATTACGTAGTTGCAGCGGCGAGACGTTGACCGCGATGCGGACTGCGGGCAGCCCCGCCTTGCGCCAACGCATATTGTCTTCAACGGCTTTGTGCAGTGCCCAGCGCCCGACCTCATAGATCAAACCGGCCTCTTCTAGAATCGGGATAAAGATGCCCGGCGGCACTAGATCGCCGCTGCGCGGATCATTCCAGCGGATCAGCGCCTCGGCACTGGTGACTTTTTCGCTCTCCAGATTCAACTTGGGCTGGTAGTGCAGCACGAATTCATCGTTGTCGATGGCCTGACGCAGACGATTTTCCATGGCCAGTCTGTCAGCCACCGATTCGGTCATCTTCTGAGCGTGAAACAGGAATCGATCACCGCTGAGCTTTGCCTTTTTAAGTGCGGCCTCGGCGTTCCTGAACAGGATGTCAGCGTTGTCACCGTCATTCGGAAATAGTGCCATACCAAGCTTGATGCCGATGCGAAACGTGGCGTTGTTCAGATTAAACGAATATTCCAGAAAAGCAGTAATCAAATTTTCGATCAGATTCGCTAGATGGCCATCTGATTTTACTTCTGGCAGCACGAATGCGAAATGGTCTGCATCTATGCGTGCCAACAGACTTGCATCCCCTGTTTTGCTCACCAGCCACTCCGCCACCTGTTTCAACAGGGTATCGCCAGTTGAACGACCAAGGCTGTCGCTGATGCTTTTAAACCGTTCCAGATCGATCAGCCCTATCGCAAGCTTGTGCCCGCCGCTGGCGGCGCTTCGTATATGCTGTGCCAGTCGCTCAAGAAACAGCGTGCGGTTGGCGAGCCCGGTAAGCACATCGTAATAGGCGAGGTAATTGAGCCGTTCCTGCGTATTGATATGATCGATGGCGAAGGCGATGTCGTCGGCCAGTTCTGCCAGCAATTTCAACTCATCTCTCTGGAAGAATTCGATCTCATTGGCGTATAACACAAGTGTTCCCAACGCTTCATCCGATATGATTAGCGGCAATACCAACATCGAGCCCACCCCTGCTTCGGCGTACTGTTTGGCGAATATCAGTCTGGGATCGCTTTGCGTATTGTTCACCATGATGGCTTTTCTCTTGCTGATCGCCTGTGCGACCAGCGTCGTTTGCCTACCCTCACTGGATGCCATGACATCTTTGATAGCAGCCAGAAGTTCCTCATCCTTACCTGCCGATATGACTGAAATCGGCAGCATTGTGTTTCGATCTACGATCACAATCATGGCCATGCGAAATCCGCCTGCATCAATCGCGATGTTGCACGACTCCCTGAACAGCTCTTCGCGGTTATTGACGCGGACGATCAGGGTGTTGATGCCGCTCAACACCGAAAGTACCCGGTTAAGCGATTTGATGCTGGCTTCTGATCTCTTCCGTTCGCTGATGTCGCGAATAGCGCTAATCACTACGATACCTTCGTTTGTTATTAATGGGCTAAGGCTAACTTCTATGGGAAATTCGCTACCATCCTTGTGCAGCCCGAACATATCCATGCCTGAGCCCATTTGCCGTGGGCGTGGTTGCACGAAGTAGTGGTTCATAGATTCAGGATGCTGATGGCGATAACGTTCCGGCACTAGCAGATCAATCGTTTGCCCCAGCAGTTCCTCGCTATGCCAGCCGAACAACCTCACCGCCTGGGCGTTGACCAGCACGATTTCGGCTTTGTGATTAACGATCACCATCGCATCGGGGGCAGACTCCAGAAGATCTTTGAATTTCTGTGCATCTCTTTTGCGTTCGCTGATGTCACGGGCAATCGCGATCATGTAACTCCCCTCGTTAAGGGCGACATATTTCACGCTGATTTCAACCGGAAAGGCGCTGCCATCCTTTCGCCTGTGCGCCCCCTCTACGACCATGGCATCAACTTTTTTTACTGTGTCTAGGTGGGCATCCCAGGCAAAATCGTCCGAAATAGTCGCCTCAATTGTTGTTACATCCATCGCCAGCAGCTCATCGCGGCTGTATCCGAGGCTGTTGCATGCCTGTTTATTCACATCAAGGAAGCGAGCACTGTTGGGGTCGACCACGAACACCGCATCGTTGGACTCGTCAATAAGATGGCGGAAACGCAGCAATTGCAGCTCGGCCTTTTTGCGCTCGCTGATATCGTGGGCACTGATGGATGCCCCGACGATCCGATCCGAACCATCACTGATGGGACAGGCTTTGATGGAGACTTCAATCAACGAGCCATCTTTGCACCTGCGGACGGTGTCCGCATAGCTTGCGTGCTCGCCGTGCCGGATGGCATTGAGCTCCTGCTTCACCTCATCAGCATGCTCAGGGCCAACCGTCAGCTTCAGCATATTCCGCCCGATTGCCTCTGCGGCGGTATAACCGTATAGATGTTCAGCGGCTCTGTTCCAACTTTCCACGATGCCGTCGAGCGTAGTTGAGATAATGGCATCGTCGGAGGATTCGACGATCAGCGCCAAATGTGCCCGTACTTCGGCGGCAGCAATCACCTCGCTCAGATCGGCGAGGACGACAGAGATCAGCTTTCCTTCACTTTGCGGCAGGGGGCGCATGGAAAAGAGGGTGGGAATCGGTTTGCCGTCAACTGCCAGCAGTGTCAGCGCACCTCTGCTCTGCTCTTGCGTCGCCTGAACAAGCATGGCATCGAAACGCTCCTGATCCTGCCCGGCGAGCATCTCCTTCAGTGAAGTTCCGACAATCTGACCGGATGGCACCTTGATCCAATCGGCAAACAGGCCGTTGCAGTAGAGAATAGTGCCATCCGTCGCCAGCGTGACGGCCCCCTCGTTCATCGACTCGACCATGACCCGATAAGGCTCCAGACCACCGTTCAGTGCATGGATATAGTCACCTTCCAATCCGGATAACACCAGGGCATCCGCTTCGCCGCAGCGAATAGCGCGCAAGGTGTCTTCGGCTTGATGCAGCTGGGTGCGCAAGGATTCGTTTTCCGCGAAAAGTTGCTCTGGGGACGCGGGACTAATTGTCATTATGCTTGCTGGATATCCAGCCCCACTAACACACGCTCGGTGTCCGATAGATCGCCGATAATGCGGCGTAGTGGCGGGGGGATTTTTTTGATCAGTGTCGGCAGGGCGATGATCTGGTCACCTTGTGCCAGTTGCGGCTGCTCGTAGAGATCAATCACCTTCAGCTCATAACGCCCTTGTAGGTTTTCTTCGCAGATTTTTTTGATGTTGGCAATGGCGTTGAGGGATTTCGGTGACTGCCCGGCTATGTACAGCTTCAGAACGAAGTGCTCCAACGCGGCTGGGGCTGGGGTCTGCTTCTCTGTCGAGGAGGGCTTCGATTTCATGTCGAATCCTCCTTGTCTTTGTTCGGTTTCTCATCGACGCTACGGCTGACACCCATATCCACACGCCCCTGTGCCAGTTGCGCTTTTTCGGCGGTCTCCTGGCCGATGATTTTTATTGAAGCAACCTCCTGCACCGCAAACTCGGCGCGCAGCATGGCGATCTGCGCCTTCAGCGTGGTGCGCTTGCGCTCCAGCTCGATCCGCCGCAGTTCAACATCCTGCTTGTGAACCAACTGCGCAGCTTCATTTTCCGCCTCTTTGGTGAGCCGCGCTGAGCCGGTCAGCACCCCCTCCGGGCCGACATAGACATCGCGTAATTCCACACCATGCCCGGTGAGCAGAAACTCGCGTATCTGGTTGGAGTGCGCCATGCCGCGCGATTTCAGGATGGAGAGGCCACGATTGCGTTCGCTGCCACTATCGATATCGCGCAGCAGCAGCCAGCTGTCGATCACAGACGAAATATTCACATCGGTTTGCCCGACCAGACTGCTGCTCTGCGCCAGATTGGTAAACAGGCCGGTGATCTGCTCTGTTTTCAGATAGTCCACCAGCCGGGTTAACATCGATTTCACTTCGATCTCATTGTCGGCAAAGATGAAACTATTCAGCGGATCGAGGATCACCACGCGCGGCTTGAAGGCATTCACCACGTTATGCATCTTGACCAGATGTGTTTCCAGTCCTGCCGAGCTGGGTCGGGTCGCCTGAATCTGCAACAGACCTTTCTTGATCCACGGTTGCAGATTGATGCCGATGGAGGCCATATTGCGCAAGATTTGATCAGGAGATTCCTCGAAGGAAAAGTAGATCACGCGCTCGCCGCGATGGCAGGCAGCATCGGCAAAGTGTGCGGCAAGGCTGCTCTTGCCGGTGCCCGCCGTGCCGGAGATTAATATGCTGCTGCCGCGAAAATAGCCCTCGCCGCCCAGCATCGCGTCGAGTCGCGCAATGCCGCTGGATATGCGTTCATAAGAGGCTTTGTGCGCCAGCCCCAGCGAGGTGACCGGCAGTACCGAAAAACCCTCTGCATCGATCAGGAAGGGATATTCGTTGGTGCCGTGGGTCGCGCCGCGATACTTGATCACACGCAAACGCCGCGATGAGGTCTGCTCGGTAACGCGATGATCAAGCACGATCACGCAGTCGGAGACATACTCTTCCAGCCCTTGACGGGTGAGCATTTTTTCGCCGCGTTCCCCGGTGAGGATGGCTGTCACCCCCTTCTCCTTCAACCAACGGAACAGGCGGCGCAGCTCGGCACGCAGGATGGCCGGATTGGGCAGGCCGGAGAAGAGCGTTTCGATGGTATCAAGCACCACGCGTCGGGCACCGATGGCATCAATGGCCGCCCCCAGACGGATGAACAACCCTTCCAGATCATATTCGCCGCTTTGCTGAATCTCACTGCGCTCAATATAAACGTAGTCCAGAACGATCTTTTTCTGCGCAACCAGCTTCTGCAAATCGAAACCGAGCGAGGCGACATTCTCGGTCAGATCCTGAATGGTCTCTTCAAACGACAGAAACACGCCAGGCTCGTTGAACTCGGTCGCACCGCGCACCAGAAACTCCATAGCCAGCAGCGTCTTACCGCAGCCAGTACCGCCGCAGACCAGCGTCGATCGCCCCTGCGGCAGGCCGCCATTTGTAATCTGATCCAGACCGACGATGCCTGTGGGACTCTTTTTCAGCCCTGCGGGGTGACTGGCACGGGATTTACTATCTGATTTCATCATGCTTCACCCTTGAGTTATTTGTTAATATGGGAAAAATAAATAATTTATGGAATCACGAGCTGAGCGTCTGTGCGGTGTCGTACGTAAGCTGATTCCTGTAGATTTGCAGCCAAAGAGGGGATGATCATGCGCCAAACACGCCCCCCAGCGTTAAACCGGCAGTTTGTAGTCGTCATCGCGGAACAGTTTGAGGCAGGCATCCACTACATCCGGTGCATAAAGCTTGCCACGGTTTTTTTCGATCTCTGTCAGGGCCAATTCCAGGCTCAGCCCCGCACGATAGGGACGGTGCGAGCACATCGCTTCCACCACATCGGCCACAGCCATGATTCGAGCTTCGAGCAGGATGGCATCACCCTTGAGCCCTTGCGGGTAGCCTGAGCCATCGAGCTTTTCATGATGCTGCAGAATGACCTGTGCTATCGGCCAGGGAAACTGCACATCCTTCAGGATGTCGTACCCGGCCTGCGGATGCTCTTGAATCAGCGCGTACTCGGCATTGCTGATTTTGCCCGGTTTGGAGAGTATCTCTGTCGGAATGTGAATCTTCCCCAGATCGTGGATGATGCCAGCAAAATGGATGCCGTTGATTTGTTCTTCCGGCAAGCCCATCTCCCGCGCAATGGCCGTGGCCAGCTCGGCAACGCGGCGTTGATGGCCGCCGGTATAGGGGTCACGCGCGGCCAGGGTATCGGCGATGGTTGCAATGGATTGCTCCAGACTCTGCCGCAGGATGTTCGAATGCTCGCCTTGTTCGACGCGCGCACGCAAGGTGGCAATGCAATAGGAGAGGTCGTTGGCCAGCTCCTCAAGCAAGTGGATTTCCTCGTCGTCGAAAGCGTCCGCTTTAGTTGAATAGATGCTCAGGCTGCCGAATATCCTTTTGCCGTCGGACATGGGCAGTGCGATGTTTGAGGCATAAGCGAGCTTCAGGATAATATCCCGCCATGGTTTAAATGCCGGGTCGCCGACGATGTCATGGCAAACCTGCGTTTTCCCGCTACGTATGGCTCTGGAGACGGGCAATTGACCTTGTTCGGTATCGGCCCAGCTGAGGTGTTCCGCCCAGTAATGCTCGCCCTTATAACCCGACCAGGTCCTGGGGTTGATGCTCTTTTCCGGGTTGTTCTCGGCATAGTCGACCACGGCCAGAGCATAGCCGCCTTGTTTCATGATGACCCCGGTGATGACTTGCAGCAATTCATCTTCGTCCGTCGCTTGTACCATCGCCATATTTCCTGCCGACAGCGTTTGCAGAGCGCGATTGGATTTGATGATTTCCAGTTCGACCGACTTCAGGTTATGAATATCGGTGCCGGTGCCAAACCATTTGATGACAGTACCGTTGCTATCCCTGACAGGCACACCACGCACCAGCCACCAGCGGTAAATCCCGTCGGCGCGTTGTAAGCGGATTTCGACGGAATAGGCGGCCAGGGTTGTCGTTGCGTTCTGCCAGGCAGCCCATGCTTGTTTCTTGTCATCCGGATGAAACGGCTTGTTCCAGCTGTGGCCCATACTCGCCTCAAGGGTGAGTCCGGTGTAGTCCATCCACTGTTGATTGAAATAGGTGATCCAACCATCGGGCCGCGCAATCCAGACAATTTGCGGCATGGCCTCGGCCAGGGTATGGAACTCTTTTTCGCTTTCACGCAGGTCATCCTCGGCCCGTTTGCGTTCGGTGATATCCTGATTGACGCCAATCAGCCGGATGGTGTTGCCCGGCAAGTCCTTCTTGATTTTGAGACGCACTTCCACCCAGACAATTTCTCCGTCCCCGGTTAAAATGCGAGTTTCGGTCGTGGCGGAATAATCCGGATCCCGGGTTTCGGAAGCCAATTGAATTTGTTTCCCAATCATGGATGCGTCTTCAGGAAAGACGTGGTGACTGGCGAAATACGCAGGGGACATCCGGTAGCCTCCCGCATCAGCCGCAGTCATTTTGTGCAGTAAATAATATTGATCGTTAAATATGAATTCATCCGTGGAAAATTCATATTCCCAGTAACCTATCCCGGCTATTTTCAGCGCTTCGGAACGTTGCTTCTCTTTATTCTGTAGTTCAAGTATGGCTTTCTTGCGTTCGCTGATGTCTCGGACGATCGCCTGCCGGAATCGCTTGCCCTCCACCTTGATGATACGTGCGCCAATCTCGACAGGGAAGGTCGAGCCGTCCTTGCGCATGAATTCTGTCTCGAAGATCACCCCCTGCTCATCAATCTGCCACTGCTCATCCTGACCTTCGCCGGCCTGTGGCGAGCGCAACTGGCGGAGATTCATGCTCAGAAGTTCTTCATGGCTGTAGCCGCTAGCCTCGGCGGCACGCTCGTTGGCATCGAGAATCCGGTTGTCGGCATCAGCCAGCAGAAAGATGTCGTTGGCATATCTGAGTATGCTTTCGTAGTGACTTCTCAGCGCCTTGCGCTCCATCGTCTCCTGATAGTATTGCCTCATCCGGGTATGCTGTTGCTGCCGCCAGAAGAACAACAGGAAACCACCCACTATGGCAACCAGCAGCAGGGAAAGGATGAACACCCCCCAGCGTTGCAGGCTCAGTGAGCCATACACCTCACTCTGATCCACCTTGGCCACCATGATCCATGGCGTGCCTTCGATCTTGTTTGTTGCCGCCAGTACGGGCACGCCGCGATAATCCACCCCCTCGCTCACAGCCTGTTCGCCGCGCAAGGCCATGGCCGCAATCAGTTTCTTTTCGTTTAGATCTCTGCTGAACTTGAGAGATTTGTCGTTGGTGTAGCGGAGCGTGTTGAGGAACACCACCTTGTCTCCCACCCTTTTGACCAGCAACGTTTCTGCTGTTCGGCTTGGTATCGGCCAGACGTGGATGAACCGCATCAGCTGAAGTTCGAATGAGGCCTGTATAACAAGCGCACCAATGGATACTTTCTCTGCGCCGTGTTTAAGTAGCAACGGTGCGATGAAATCGATATGCACGTCGCTCTCCAGGGGATCCCGGTAAAGGGGGGAACTCAAGCTTGTGCCTTTGGCAGAGGCCTCCCTGGCCAGTGATTGCAAGCTATCGCCTATGACTGCGTGTTTGGCATTGGCAAAGACGGGGTGTTGGCCCTGAGTATCCAGCAGGAAGACGTTGATATAATCATGCTCTTTGCGGATGTTCTCCAGCCGCTCCGTCAAGATTGATTTTTCCTGCCCGGAAGCCTGGCCCGATAGCTCCAGCGAATAATGCCTGGCCATGTCATAATCCCGGCCAAACAAGGTCGCGTCATGCAATCGTTCGCGCAACCAGGCTGAAACAATATCCTCTTTCAACTCGACAATGCTTTTCAGCACCTGTGATTGTTTCTGTCTTAGATTGTTGTGCATTGAATTATCAATGCGCAGCCCGCTGCTCACAATGACAGTCAAAATAAAGGCAAAGATGAGCAGCATCGTTGCAGTCTGCCGCACGGGAAAGGGCGCAATGTAGCCTGACCGGTCATTGATTGTGTCGGGAAAGCGATAACGGATCAGCAGATAAAGCAGCAGAGCTATGCAAGCGATCATGCCTGCCATGGCCAGATGGTCTGTCGATAAGACGACTTCGTTGGCAGAGCTGAGCAGGGTCGGAAAAATATTGATCAGCAGTACCCAGCCGCTGGCCGGAAGCAGGTACCAGACAGTGGTGCGCAGTGCTTCCCTGTTTCTGGACATCATGCAGCTCGGCTCGCCGTCACACCTCTATCCTTCCGCCAGCGAAACAGGCGGCGAAGTCCGGCAGGCAGGATGGCCGGGGTGGGCAGGCCGCCGATGCCGGTCATGCTCTTTTTCAGCCTTGCCACCTCTGGCGGGGGAATGAATGTTTAGTCGCTTCAAAGACATATCAGTTTTCCATGGCGTACTTTTTTTTGTCGATCAGGGAACATCAACGTTTGATTTGGCGGCTGTAAATCACATCAGCCAGCGTCGTTTCATTAATAGGTAGGAGAGATAAAACATCAGTAGTCCCAGCCCGATTAGATAGAGCCAGTCAAAGCTCATACTCGCCAATTGGCCGTCTTCCAGCAGGATGGATTGCAGCGGTTTATACAATTGGTAGGAGGGAAGAAACGGTGCAACAGCAGTCAATTTCAGTGAAACATCAGACATCGCAGCAGGCAGCAGGTGCGGTAAATAGAAGATCACGCCCAGCGTTCTGGCACTGGCCTGATTGCGGCAGAGAAAACCCAGAAATATCCCGCAGGCACTGAAACAAAAACTGCCGGCGAGGATGAAAATGCTATAGTCAAAAAGATGTAGCGGGCCGAATGAGCCAAGCAGGTGAAGAAAAAGGACGGCAATGAAGATCAGAACCATGCCCAGGATTACTTTGGCTATCAGCCACTGGAGTTCGTGGATGGGGGTCTGAAGCAGCGCCAGCAGCAGTTTTTTCTCTTTTTCCTCGGCAACCTGCATCGGCAGAATAATAAAACCGATGAGCAGGACCAGCATCAATACCCAGGTGGGCAGCGTCTCGCGTTGCACGTCGCCCCGATGCAGTGACTTAATGCTACTGATCCAATCCGGCGCATTGCCTTCCGCCGCTTTCTGCAAGGCGGAGAAATTCTGCATGATGGTTATGGCAGCAATGGAGTCTTTTTTTAAAACCAGCAAGGCAAGGCTGCCTGTGGCTTCATCATGAGGGGTCAATATCCCGTCTATCTGGCGTTCTTTCAAGAGACGCACGCCATCCTGCTCATTCTGAACGCATGTCACTTCAATGTGTTGTTTGGCAGCCATGATGCTCTGGATAATCGCGGGTGCATAAGCATAGTGCTGAACCAGCACGATTCTGACTTTGCTTGCTTCTGCGCCGCTTTCGTCCAGCAGATTCAGCGAAACGAAGACGAACAGCGGAACAAACAGGATCAGCAGAAATGTCTTATTCCTGAATGCGATGGCCAGATCGTTGAAGGTGAGAATCAGAATATTTCTCATCATGCGTACAGATTTTCGTGGATTTCGGAGCGAAAATATGCTTCGCCGGGGCCGTCGAAAATCAGCCTGCTCTGGTGCAGCACCATGATACGTGTGGCCAGGCTTTTTATTTCTTCAGGTCGGTGGGAGGTGAAAAGAATTGTTTTTCCGGCTTCATGCATCGTTTTCAGCAAGCGGTGGATTTCCTTTGTCATCTCGAAATCCAGCCCCGATGTGGGCTCGTCCAGCAGAAGCAGCGAAGGATCCGACAACAAGGCGCGTCCGATGTTGACGCGTTGCTGCAAGCCTTTTGACAGCGTCTGTATTCTGTTTTTTCGAAACGCTAGCAGATTGAAATCGTCCAGGATTTCTTCGACCCGCAAGAAAGGGGTGTGGGTGAGTGCAGCGAAAAGTCTGAGATTGTATTCAACGGAGAATACGTCGAAAAGATTGGGTACTTCCGGAATGAAACCCACTTTTCCAACAAGCGCCGCCCTGTTTTTCAGGTCGATCCCGTCAAACATGGCGATACCGGCATCCGGATTGATCCAGTTAGCCAGAACTTTCAGGAGGGTGGATTTTCCTGCGCCGTTGTGACCGACAATCGCGATCATTTCACCTTTGCTGACGGTAAAGCTGGTTGGTGCAAGGCCTCTTTGTTGATCATAGAACCTGGCAAGATTGAGAATTTCAAGTTGCATGAATTATCGTTCCATCTGCATGAGAAAACGAACCGGTCTTTGCGGCCTATTGTTTCTGCAGCGTGTGTAAAAGTGGCACATGGCGATTTTCATTTTCAGGTGTTGCCCGGATAAGGGAGGCAGCATCGGTTTTACACATGTTCTTCTCAGAGGTTATGGCTTTGACAAATTCGATCAGTTCTTTGACGTTAAATGGCTTCAGCAATACGTGATCTACATAATTACTGGAATGATGTTTGCGGGTCTCTTTGCGAGCAGATGGTTTGAAGCTGCCGTGCATCAGGATAAAAGTTACATTCGGATATTGTTGTTTGATCAGTCTGGACAGAGTACAACCGATGCCTTCAGGCTGATCCACGTCGGAAAATATCATATCCGGTGGCACGTACGCGTCATTGAGCATGTAACAAAGATAGTTGCACTCTGAAACGAATACCTTTGATTGACTGCCCGAAAACGATGCGACGGTCGATGCCAGTTCACAGACAAACGGATCATTATCAATGATGTGTATCATATCGGGTTCTCCTCCCTGCGGTTGAGTTGAAAATTGAAAAGCAATGCGATTGAACGGCGAGGTTTAGAGGGGTAGGGGAAGTGGATGCCCTGCTGCAAGATCGGGCACAATGACTGGCCTCAATGATTGACCAGAAAACTTCGCTGAATTTCAATACGCAACAAGTTAGGATACTTTGAGAATGACCATAACGAGAAGGACAATGAGTAAAACACCAATCATGATAAACTCCTTATATTCGGGTGGCTCGATGAAAGCCGCCGGATTTGGATTTAATGCTCAGCATTAGTCCGGACCAGATAAGAAGTCTGCTCTCGACAATACTTCGTCACCGTACGTTACCGCACATTGCATCAAGATAAGGGGTGGCTGCGGCTGTGCTTTTTAGGAAACTGTCATTTTACAGCCGGATTTGGCAGCTTGTCCGGCAGTTATTGATCTTGAGATTGCTTGTTTGAAGGGAGCTTGTGGGTGTTACTGTTGCGGTCGCTTATTTTTAATGGGTTCTTTTTTGCGGGAACAATGCTGTTCTCTACGCTTGTGGTGGTGTCGAAACCTTTCGGTTTTCGGGCGCTGTGGTTCTGGGCGAAAACGTGGAGTGCTTTTGTCCTGGGCTCAGCGCGTTTTTTTTGCGGTATTCGGGTCGAGATTCGCGGCGCAGAACATATGCCGCAAGACGCCTGCGTGGTAATGGCCAAACATCAATCGGCTCTGGAGACAATTGCGATGCCATTGCTGGTTCCGCCCTATGTCTGGGTGCTGAAACGCGAGCTTTTTTATATTCCTTTTTTTGGCTGGGCATTGTGGGTAGCCAATGCCATAGCGATTCGTCGTGGAAACCCGCGAGAAGCCATTAAGCAGGTCAACGATCAGGGTTGCCGATTTCTCCAGGAAGGGCGTTGGGTGGTTATTTTTCCCGAGGGAACACGATCCTCAGTGGGTGAAAAGGGTGAATATAAGGCCGGTGGTGTGACGCTGGCACAGAAAGCGGGCGTGGGTATTTTGCCGATGGCTCATAATGCCGGTCAATGCTGGCCCAAGCGCAGTTTTATCAAAAGACCGGGGGTGGTATATATTGAGTATTTGCCATTTATTCCGCCAGAAACAGTGCAAAATACTTCGCGTAAAGATTTGATGCTGAAACTTGAAACGGATATTGAATCAGCCACGCGAAGGCTGGAAAAAATGTAAAGGTTTTCGTTGCGAAACAAATGGATAAACCATTTGGTTGACAGTTTGCTGTAGCCGGTTACGCTAAGCGATATTCATATGTCATTTTTGCAGCAAGGGTTGATGCTATTCACAGATGGCATTTAAGGAGGATTCAATGTTAAAGTGGTTGATTATGGTTGGCTTCATGCTTTCATTGACGGGGTGTTATACGCTGGACAAAGAGCACTACGAGTCAGTGGTTACAACACCGAGTAAAATTGAAAAGCTTGAAAAAACTGATGAGCAGTTAAAGCAGGAAATTCGTTCCATTAAAGAAAGTCTCAGCAATATGGAACACACCATGGAAAAAGAAATTAGTGCGAACGATGTTGAACTCAAGCAAACCTCGCCGCAAAAGTTTATGGTCACAGTCAAGGAGCAGCTATTATTCAACAGCGGTTCTGCGGATTTGAATCCTCAGGGACGCGAGTTGATTGCTAAATTTGCCAAGGCCTTTGAAAAAGCTCCGGCCACCGCGCATATCCGCGTGGTTGGCCATTCGGATAATCGTCCTGTTTCGAAAAGCAGTGGCTATAAAGATAACTGGGCACTATCTGCGGCTCGCGCCGCAGCAGTGGTTCGTTCATTGATTTGGGGAGAAGATATCGCGCCATCCAGAATGCATATCGAAGCCTACGCTGATACCCAGCCCATAGCAGAAAACACGACTGAAGAAGGCCGTGCTAAAAATCGTCGTATTGACCTGTTTGTCGAACAGGGCTGATTTAATCCGGGTTAATAAGCGTTCGTTTTATCCTTTCAGGCCCGCTAAAGGATAGTCAGAACATGTTCGGGAGGGCGGCCAATCGCTGCTTTTCCACCAGAAACAACAATGGGCCTTTCAATCAGACGCGGATGATTTGACATCATCTGAACAGCCTCCTGCTCACTGAGGTTTTTGCCTTTCACCAGTAATTGATATTCATCTTCACCATGGCGCATCAGTGCATCGGCTGGCATTCCGAGCATCGCTAACAGTTGTGAAAGGGTCTCTGCTGAAGGTGGCGTAACAAGATACTCGACGATTTCCGGGTTGATGCCCCGATCTTGCAGCAAGGCCAGCGTTTGACGTGACTTTGAACATCGCGGATTATGATAAATAGTAACCATGGGTCTCTCCTTTTTTATTGAACAAGCAGCGTGCTGAAAATCAGTCTGCTGAAAAGCAGTTTACAGGCGTTGCAGTGATGCGTATTTCAGCATCAGGCGTTTGATGCCGACTTTGCGAAACTGAACGCTCACCCGCGTTGCATCACCAGAACCTTCTACGCCCAGAATCGTGCCATCACCAAATGTCGGATGCAGGACGTCATCACCGATATTGAAGGCATTTTGGCTGAATGAAACAGCGGATACCGGTCTGGCTGAAGGCGCGGGCTGCTGCGGCTGTTGAAGATGTTCTTTGGGTATGTTTAATAGAAAGCGGCTGGGTTTGGGGTATAATAAATCACCGAACAAACGGCGAACCCGGGCAGTTGTTAACAGCAGGCTGTTTTTTGCGCGGGTAATGCCAACATAAAGTAAGCGCCGCTCTTCAGATAAGGCATCTTCACCTTCATCGATGGCTCGCTGGTGCGGTAATAAACCTTCTTCAACGCCGGCAATGGCAACGACATCAAATTCGAGGCCTTTGGCACGATGTAAACTCATGAATGAGATGGTTTCCGGGTTTTCTTCATCCTTCCCGTGCACGGATTCACCCGATTGCAATAGGGCGGCACGATCCATGAATTCAATCGGTGTGATACCTTCAGCCAGCGATAATTCAATATAGCCCTGCAAGGCACGAACGTTTTCAAGGCGCGATTCCGCCTCAATTTCACCAAGCGCTTTCAGGCTTTCCAGATAACCGGAATCTTCCAGAATGGCAGCGAATCCTGCATCAGCAGTCATGCTGATATGGCTTCTGCTGTCGGATATCAGCTCGGCGAGTGGCTTAAGTTTGCTCATGCTGCGGTCACTTTGTTTGGCGATCATATCCAGCCATTGTGAAGCATGTAAGCCACTGCTATTGAGCGAGGATGAGATGTTTTCAAGTGCTTTGGGGCCGATGCCACGCTTGGGTTTGTTGGCGATGCGTAAAAGGTGCATGGCATCACCGCAATGATTGAGCAGCGACCAGAAAGCCAGCGCGTCTTTGATTTCCAAGCGTTCAAAAAAGCCTACGCCGCCAATGATACGGTAGGGCATGTTCAGTTGCCTGAAGATTTGTTCCATCGCCAGCGATTGTCGGTTGGAGCGATAAAGCACCGCCATATTGCGCCACGGGATACCACCGGCATGGTGTTGCTCCAGCCAGCGAGCAATGGTTTTGGCCTCGTCGTATTCATCATTGCACGCCAATAAACCGGGTAAGCTCCCCGGACCGCGCGTGCTGCGCAGTGTTTTTTCATGGCGGTTAGGGTTGTGGCTGATGACATCGTTGGCAAGATTAAGAATCGAGCCAGTGGAGCGATAATTTTCTTCCAGTCGATGGATGCCTGCTTCAGGCCAATGCTGAGTAAACTCGAGAATATGTCTGACATCGGCACCACGCCAGCCGTAAATACTCTGGTCATCATCGCCGACAACAGTCAGATGATGATGACGATCACACAACAGGCTGAGCCATTCATGCTGAAGCGGATTGGTATCCTGATATTCATCCACCAGAACATGGTCAAAACGCGACTGGATGGCAGCTGCAATGTCTGCTTGTTCGCGCAGCAGACGCACAACATTCAGAATCAGATCGGAAAAATCCATGCGCTCCAGATCGAACAAAGCCTGTTGATACGAGAGATACAGTTCGCGCAGGTTGAATTTGTTCCAGCTATGATCCGGTGCCTGTTCGGGCAGCAGTTCGGCATGTTTACAATGTTCAATCCAACCGATCACATAGCTGGGGTGAAGTTGTTTGCTGTCGATGTTCCGCTGTTTCAAAATGCGTTTAATCAGCGTCTTCTGATCATCCGCGTCAAGAATCTGAAATGTCCGGGGGTAACCCAGAGCATCAGCATAACGCCGCATTAAGCGCAGCGAGATCGAGTGAAATGTGCCTGAAGTAACACCGCCACCATCGTCACCGATCAGTTCGGATAAACGGGATTTTAATTCAGCAGCTGCTTTGTTGGTGAATGTTACGGCCAGAATGCGGTGGGGAGCATAACCGCGATCAGCAATCAGGTGACCAATCCGGTGAATGATGGTGCGTGTTTTGCCGGAACCGGCACCGGCAAGGATAAGTTGCGGGCCATCGGCTGCTTCAGCGGCACATTGTTGGGCGTTGTTTAACGGATGCATCAGATAAGCGCTTAACTGCTACGTTCAGCCGCTTCTTCTCCATGCTGCACAATCAGTTTGTGATATTTGGAGAAAATAGCGTTGCGCGAAAGAATGCCCAGTACCTTGCGTGGATTATCTTTGGAAACAACTGGCATTTGTTCAAAGATTTCGCGGTCAAGGACGCGAATGGCATCCAGAAGGCTGGCATTTTCCGCGATGGTGAGCACATGCTTGTTGGCAACTTCAGCCGCTATAACAATGTGATCCAGCGTTGGATCAAGCAGCCATTGTTGCAAATCGGCAAAGGTTACGATGCCGACCATGTCGCCCAGTTCGTTGACGACCTGGACGCAACCTTTGCCCGAGGTGATGTAGGTGTGTTTGAGATCTGCCAGTGAGGCATTTTCAAGGACGCTTGGAATGCCGCGCCAGGGGATGCGGGTGATCGGTACAGCTTTCATCCAGGATCGCTCCAGGCCCCATCCCGTTTCAATGCCACGCTCCTCCAGAGACTCGGTGATAGCAGACTCCTTGCCGAAAATTCGCTTCACCAGAGCTGCAACAACGCAGGCCGCCATCAGTGGAATCATAATCTCATAGTTTCCGGATAATTCGAACACCATCAGAATGGTGCTCATCGGGGCTTGAATGGTTGCTGCCAGAAGGGCGCCGCTGGCCACCAGTGCATAAGCGCCATAGGTCTCGGAGATCTCCGGAAAAACCGAGTGAGCAATACCGCCATACAAAGCACCGACAGAAATGCCGATAAAAATGGATGGGCCAATCATGCCGCCGCCAAATCCGGCACCGGAACAAATGACGCTGGTGAGGATTTTCGAAACAATGAGAATAAACAGAAAAATAGTGACGGGGATGGCCATGCCCAGAATCCGGGAGTCAATATTTTCCATCAGGATATTTTCCACAACGCCATAGCCGATGGACATCACCTCAGGAACAATCAGGGCATAGACACCAATGATTAAGCCGGCAATCATCGGGCGGAACATGATGTCCGGAACATGTATTGCAAATAATCGCCGCGAAACAGGCATAAGTCGGACAATCAGTGCGCCAATCAGTCCGCAGCAAACGCCCATGCCGATGTAGGCCGGAATTTCAAGGCTTGAGACCAGCCGGAATTCAGGGATGTCGTACATCGGCAACCCTCCCAGATGAGCACGAGTGATGACCGTAGCGATCACCGATGAAAGTACGATGGGCGTGAAGGTGGCGACAGCATAATCAGCTAAAATAACCTCCAGAGAAAAAAGCACGCCGGCAATCGGCGCATTGAATGAGGCGGCAATGCCCGCCGCGACACCGCAACCCACCAGCGTACGCAATTGTTTGTCGGACAATCTGAATAACTGACCGCAAAGCGAAGCCAGAGATGCACCCAAAGCAACCGTGGGTGCTTCACGCCCCATCGAAGCGCCACTTCCTACCGATACGGTATTGCTGATGAATTCAGAAATGGTTTTTTTCGGACTGATGCGGCCGTTTTTTTCAGATAAAGCTTCCAGTACGCCGGGGATAACACGCGCTTCACCGGCCAGAAGGTGTTTGTTGATGATGCCGACGAGAAGTCCGGCAGAGGTTGGGGCAATGATATATATATACCAGGGGATGAAACCGATGGCCTGTGACCAGGCGATTTGACCGGTCCAAAACGCACTAACGCTCTCTATGCCAAAGCGGATACCCAGCGCGCCGTAACCTGCCAGTGCGCCAATAGCGAGTGCCAGTGCACCAAGATACAGTTGTTCCTGCGAGCGTATCCAATGGCGAATAGCGTGTGTTAGCTGGGTAAACATATGTGGACTGCTAGCTCCTCTGACTTTAACCCGGATAAGGCAATGAAATTGAAATCGGGATAGTAACGTTTAACGGCTAAAGCTGGTAGTGTTTGCTGATGTTTTCGATTCTATTGGCAATGGCCTGCATCATCCTGATTGGCGTATTGTGGCGTTTATATCTGGGTGCCAAAGTGGCCGATATCATCCGTTCACATCTGGCAAAATCCGTCTATGAGATTTTTCTTCCTGCGCTGGTTCTGCATGTTCTCTGGCAGGCGGAATTGTCGTTGAATACAGTGCGGATTCCTGTGGTGGCGGCTTTGAGCGTGTTGCTTTGCCTGCTTGCGACGTTCCTGATTTATGGCAATGGATTGCTGATTAAAAAGATGCTCGGGCCCAATGCTGTCGGTAAGAAAATGGGCGCTTTGATGCTGGCCGCTGCCTTCGGTAATTTTTCCTATCTGGGCATACCTGTGCTGACGCAGGTGTTCGGTTCGTGGTCGCAATTTGTCGCGGTACATTTTGATATGCTGGCCAGTACACCGCTGCTGTTCACGGTGGGTATTCTGGTGGCCGGCCATTACGGCAAAGCCGAAAGTGCCGGTGCCAGCCCGTTTGAATTACTGAAGGTTCCGGCGCTATGGGCTGCTGCACTGGGTTTGATTGCCAGTGCCAACCACTTGTTTATGCCTGACTGGCTGGAAAAAATATTATCGTTGCTGGGCTCGGCCGTTGTGCCGCTGATGCTGCTTTCGGTGGGTATGGCGCTACGCTGGCGTGCAGGCTGGTTTGTCAGAATACCGCTGATATTTCCGGTTATTGCTATCCAGCTGATGTTGATGCCGCTGATCGCCTGGACGGCAAGTGTGGGCGTGCGGATGCCGGAAAATCTTATCGCACCGGTGGTGATTGAAGGTGCTATGCCTAGTATGGTGCTCGGCTTGGTGATTTGTGATCGCTTTAAACTTGATACGGCATTATATGCGGAAATTGTCACGCTTTCGACAGCGCTATCGTTGTTGAGTTTGCCATTCTGGATGGCCTGGCTGCATGTGGCTTGAACTATCCCGCAAATGTGGGATGGTTTTTTCTGGCAACACGGCAGAGTGCCGCCCGCCATGGGTTGTTGGCATGGAAGAAGTGGTGTGCAGTAATAATTTTCTTTAGCGGAAGGGGATAAGTTTTGGCTGATCATGGAATGATGTTAAATATAGTGACGTATCTGGCTGCAGCTGTGGTGATGGTGCCCATTGCCAGTCGTCTCGGTCTGGGCTCGGTGCTCGGTTATCTGGTGGCAGGGGTGGTGATCGGGCCATGGTGTCTGAAGCTGATCACGGATGCTGAAGCTATTTTGCATTTTGCCGAGTTTGGCGTGGTGTTATTGCTTTTTCTGGTTGGTCTGGAGTTGCAGCCGAAACAGCTGTGGGCATTGCGCAAGCCTATTTTTGGTATGGGTGGCGGGCAGTTGTTGCTTTCGACGTTGTGTCTGATGCCTTTGCTGCACCTGTTTTCATTGTCATGGCAGGCGAGTCTGGTGGCTGCACTGGCCATCTCATTATCGTCTACTGCGATTGCTCTGCAAATTCTGAATGAAAAGAATCTGTTCAATACGCGTGCTGGCGGCATAAGTTTTTCAATCCTGCTGTTTCAGGATCTGGCTGTGATTCCGATGATGGCATTGATTCCTTTGCTGGGTGTCAGCGATGTTGCATCTGGCCAGCCTGTCTGGGTGGCTGTGCTGGAAGCCATTGGTGTGGTGGGAGGCATTATTTTAGCCGGGCACTATTTGTTACCTGTTGTGATGCGATTTATTGCCAAGACGGGAATCCATGAATTGTTCACTGCTTTTGCCCTGCTGCTGGTTATCGGTATTTCTCAACTGATGGATATTGTCGGTTTATCCATGGCGCTGGGAACATTCATCGCCGGTATGATTCTTGCCGAGTCGGAGTATCGGCACGCGCTGGAAACGGTGATCGATCCGTTGAAAGGATTGTTGATGGGTTTGTTCTTCATGGCTGTGGGTATGTCTGTCGACTTCGGTCTGCTGATGACGCATCCGTGGAAAGTGGCGTTGTTGGTGTTGTTGTTGCTGGTGGTGAAGATTGCTGTGCTGTCGTTCCTCGGTTATTTCGGCAAAGTGAGCCCTAAACAGACCCCGTTTTTTGCATTTTTACTGTCACAGGGTGGTGAGTTTGCCTTTGTGGTCTTTTCACTGGCGGTCAGCACTCATGTGATGAGCCGCGTTGATGCTGATCTGATGATTCTGGTGGTGGCTGTTTCGATGATGTCGACACCCTTGCTGATGATCCTCAATACACGTTTCATTGAGCCGCGTTTTCAGGTGGTAAAACAGGAAATGGTGATGGAACATGAACAGGGAAATCCGGTGATTATCGCCGGGTTTGGCCGGTTCGGTCAGGTGGTCGGGCGATTGCTGCACGCTAAAGATATCGGCGTAACCCTGCTTGATCATGATCCCGATCGGATTGAGCAATCACAACGACATGGTTTCAAAGTGTTTTTTGGCGATGCAGCCAGACTGGATCTGTTGCGGGTTGCCGGTGCAGCTAAGGCAAAGATGCTGGTGATTGCGGTTGATGACAAGGAAAAGGCTACTGAAATCATGGAAGTGGTCAGGAATAATTTTCCGCATCTGCGCATTGTTGCCCGGGTCTGGGATATGAAGCACATGTTCAAGTTTTATGATGCCGGTCTGGATGAGGGGGACGTTCATCGTGAAACCTTTGAAAGTGCGATGAAAGCGGCTGGCAGTGTGTTGCATGGGCTTGGCTTTGAGCGGCAGGATGTCGATGAAATCAAGCGGGAATACCGGGAGCATGATACCGAGGTGATTGCGCATTTGTATGAGGCGCATCATCAAGGCGACGATTCATATTTTCATGCGAGTTTGCGTATGCGTGAAGAATTGAGTAGAAAGTTGCTACGGGTCAAGGAGTGATACATGTCGGAAGAAATGCTGGTAGATCGGTGTGAATGTCTGGGTAAGACATTTAGTCAGTTGAAAGCGTGTGGTTCGCTGGAAACAGCTATGGCAACCGGCGCTGGCGTAGAATGTGAAGGATGTCTGCCTTATCTGAAGCTGGTGTTTGCCAGTGGTGAGATTGAATTTGACCTCGAAGATCCAAGGCTTGCCGCATTTGAATAAAATGCTGAAGCAGCCTGAGATTCTTCATCAGTCTCATCGGGGCTCGATGTTGTTGTCGCTGGCGGCGCTGGTGATTGTTCTGGCGGCGATTAAAATGGCGAAGGATCTCATGGTTCCCCTGTTGATGGCAGGCTTCATGGCCATTATTTGTATGCCGCTGCTGCAAGTGCTTATCCGGCGTGGTGTTTCATCCGGTTGGGCAGTTTTGTTGACCATGGTGTCGATTGTGATTGCCCTGCTTGGCACCGGCTTGCTGCTGGGTTCGTCCATTGCCGATTTTTCGAGTCGACTGCCTGTGTATCAGGATAATCTTCAGCATCAGATGCAAGGCCTGTTACACTGGCTGGATAGTATGGGTATTTCGATGTCGGGCGGTTTTCTGGCTGATGTGCTCGATCCTTCCTCGGCCATGAAACTGGCAGGAAATCTGTTGAGTGCATTTGGCAATATTCTGACCAACAGCTTTTTCATTTTGCTGACCGTCATCTTTTTGTTGTTTGAGTTTATCGCTATTCCGCACAAATGGGCGCTGATTGCAGAGCATGCGCCGGATACCAGTCATTTACATGCTTTCCTTGAGAGTGTGAATCGTTATCTGGCCATGAAAACCGGCATCAGCCTGATGACAGGTCTGTCGGTGGGTTTGTTAACGTGGGGTTTCGGTCTGGATTATCCGGTGTTGTGGGGCTTTCTGGCATTTTTGTTTAACTTTGTACCGAATATCGGATCCATTATCGCAGCCGTGCCAGCACTTTTGCTGGCTGTTATTCAGTTGGGCGTTGGTGATGCGGCACTGATCGGTGTCGGGTATATCATCATTAACGTGTTATTTGGCAATGTGATTGAACCGCGCCTGTTGGGTCGAGGTGTCGGTTTGTCGACGCTGGTGGTATTTCTTTCGCTGGTCTTCTGGGGCTGGTTGCTCGGCCCTGTCGGTATGCTGCTATCGATTCCATTAACGATGATTGTCAAACTGGCACTTGAAGCTGATCCGGAAAAGCGCTGGATAGCTGTGTTGCTCGGCCCGGATGTTGATTAAACACTGATTCTTTGCACTTCCATGTAAGACTCCTTAAGTTGGATTATTCATCAATTTTGTTGCGCCCCCGGGACTTGATCCTTGGCAGTTTACCTGCAATAAATTCATCATCAATTGACCGTATGCGCGCTGTGTACGTCGTTTTCATCATACTTTGCCATCATCTCAATGGGTCATGAATGCCAGTTTTAGAGTTCCTGAGTGAAATACGGGGTGAAATTTACGCTAAATTACCTTGCTATTTTATAAGCTATGATTAAAATACATTAACAATATATCATTTGGAATGTCTGGTGGAGGTGATTGTGGCAGAGAATGTTTCATCCGAAGGTCAGCGTTACAACTTTACGATTGTTAAATGGTTTTCTATTTGTGCGGTAATATATCTGGTTGTTGGCGCACTGGTTGGCGACATCATTGCCTGGCAACTGGCTTTCCCGTCTTTAAATCTGAACGAGTATCTCAGCTTTGGCCGTTTGCGCCCACTGCATACCAATGCGGTGATTTTCGCATTTGGCGGTTGTACGCTGATGGCAACGGCATTTTACGTGGTGCAACGAACCTGTGGCGTGCCATTGTGGAGTGACAAGCTGGCCTGGTTCACCTTCTGGGGCTGGAATGCGATTATTGTCGGTGCCGTGGTTTCATTTCCCATGGGCTGGACATCCGGTAAAGAATACGCCGAACTGGAATGGCCGTTTGATATTGCCATTGCCATCGTCTGGCTCAGCTATATGGGTAATTTCATCATGACGCTGGCGCACCGTAAATCGTCGCATATTTATGTGGCGAACTGGTTCTTCCTCGGTATGATGATCATGATCACCTACCTGCATGTGGTGAACTCACTGGCGATTCCGGTCACCATGACCAAGTCCTACTCCATCTTTTCCGGTGTGCATGATGCGATGATCCAGTGGTGGTGGGGACATAACGCCGTAGGTTTCTTCCTGACAGCAGGCTTCCTTGGTATCATGTATTACTTCATCCCCAAGCAGGCTAATCTGCCGATTTACTCTTATCGCTTATCCGTGCTGCACTTCTGGGCGCTGATGTTCGGTTATGTCTGGCTGGGCGCGCATCATCTGCAATATACGGCACTGCCTGACTGGGCCGGTTCACTGGGTGCAGCGGTCTCCATTGCGATGATTATTCCATCGTGGGGTGGTGCAGTGAACGGTCTGATGACCCTCTCCGGCGCCTGGCACAAGCTCCGTGATGATTATGTGCTGCGCTTTCTGGTTGTGTCGCTGGCGTTTTATGCCATGTCGACATTTGAAGGGCCGGTGATGTCATTAAAAACCGTCAACGCTTTGAGTCATTACACTGACTGGACCATTGGCCATGTACATTCCGGCGCTTTGGGCTGGGTCGTGATGGTATCGGTCGGTGCTATTTATCATCTGTTGACCCGTTTGTGGGGCCGTGAAATTTACTCGGTAAGCCTGGTGAATACGCATTTCTGGATTCACACCATCGGCACAGTGATCTACATCTGCGCCATGTGGGTGTCCGGTATCATGCAGGGTCTGATGTGGCGTGCTACTGATGATTACGGCAATTTGTCTTACACCTTTGCTGAAACTGTTGTCGCCATGCATCCATATTATGTGCTGCGTTCTGTCGGCGGGCTGCTGGTGTTAGCGGGTGGCCTGATCATGCTGTACAATGTTGTGATGACAATTCGCTACGGGCGGCCACAAACTGCCTCGGCGCAGCACTGAGGGGGTCGATCATGGGACTGAGCAGAATCATTGGTAACTATTTATCCCGGTCGGTTGAGCCACAGAAGCGTCGTGAAAGAAAATCATTTCAGGAATCGATGGAAAAGAACGTCTGGGGCTTCGCTATCATGATTGCTATCGTGGTGTCGATTGGCGGTATTGTAGAAATCGTACCGCTGTTTTATCTCGATAATACCATTGAGAAATTAACCAAAGAAGAAGATGGCATCCGCCCTTATACGGCACTGGAGCTGGAGGGTCGTGATATATACATCCGTGAAGGCTGCTATTTATGCCATTCGCAGATGATCCGTCCATTCCGCGATGAAAAAGAACGCTACGGTCATTATTCGCTGGCGGCAGAGTCGAAATACGATCACCCGTTTCAGTGGGGTTCCAAACGTACGGGTCCGGATTTGGCGCGTGTAGGCGGCAAATATTCCAATGAATGGCAAATTCAGCATTTGCGTGCACCTCGCTCGCTGGTGCCTGAGTCAGTGATGCCGAACTATGCATTTCTTGAGCGTGCGCCGATTGATGATGCAATTACCGAGAAAAAACTGCGGGCAATGGCTGCTGTGGGTGTGCCGTACAGTGAAGCTGATTTTGCCGGTGCGGCGGCTGCGGTACGCGGTAAAAATGAAATGGATGCTCTGATCGCTTATATGCAGGTGCTGGGCACGATGGTGAAGTTTGAGCCGGGGAAAGAGTACCGTGAGTGATTTGATTCAGGATTTCTTTCACACCGATTGGCAGGCCATGACGCGAGCCGATTGGACGGGGCTGGCTATCGTGTTGGTTTTGACCGTGTTGATGATTGCTCTTTATGCCTGGGTTTTCAGACCATCAAACAAGCAGAAATTTGAGCAATATCGTGATTTTGTTAATGATGAACAGGAAGAAGAGAGGAGGGAAGTTGAACATGGCCAAACAAGATAAACAGCCACAACACGCTCCAGATACCGGACATGAATGGGATGGTATCCGCGAGCTGACCAATCCCCCACCACGCTGGTGGATGATTTCTTTCCATGCGAGTTGGATCTTTTGTGTGGTGTATTTCATCCTTTATCCGTCAATTCCACTGGTCAATGAAGCGACCAAAGGTGTATTGGGCTGGACGCAGATTGGCGAGTTGAACGAAGCTGTCGCAGAAAATGATAAGATTCGTGCGCCATTCCTGAAACAAGTTGCACAAATGAATGGTCAGCAGTTGCTGGCTGACGATGGCATGCGTAACTTTGCCGAGTCTTCCGCAAAAGCAATTTATGGTGATAACTGTGCCGGCTGTCATGGTGCAGGCGGTGAAGGCGCACCCGGTTTATTCCCTGTTCTGGCCGATGATGACTGGTTGTTCGGTGGTGATATCGACACCATCACGGAATCCATTGCTGATGGTCGTATGGGACAAATGCCCGCACATGCTGAGATGTTGAGTCCGGATGAGATCGGTCAGCTGGCTGATATGGTGCTTGCAGCATCTGAGGGCAAGGCAACGCCGGAGCAGTTTGCGCAGTTCAACGACATCGGTTGCTCAGGCTGCCATGGTGAAGATGCCGCTGGCGGCGTGATCAATGATCTTGGCAATGGCGCAGCCAATCTGACAGATCGAATCTGGCGTTTCTCAAACAGTCGTGAAGAGATTATCCGCACCATCAGTTATGGCGTGAATCAGGAAGATGTGCCGAACACACGTGTGGCGATTATGCCTGCATTCGGAGAGAAACTTTCTCCGGAAGATATTAAAATGCTGGCGGTCAAAGTGCATCAATTTGGCGGCGGTAAATAGCCTGCATTGAAAAAAATGGTAGGAGGCTCGTATGGATGCAGTGGTTATAGGTACCATTATCAGTTTGGCAGGTACCATCCTGATATTCGGTTATCTGGCTTATCGATTTTTCAAGATAATCGCTACAGATAAAGATGAAGAGTAAGTGAACTCAACAATTTGAAGGGAGGGGTGCGCCAGGCGTACCCCTTTTTGTTTTGAAAATGACAATGCGGCGGGAGCAATCATGACCCAGGAAAAGGATACAGCACAGGACGAAGTCAGAGCAAAGGGCGAAGGCACAGAACAAGCCATTGAAGAGATCTATGCCGACGCCGTTCACTGGCATGTCAATACAGGTGGCGAAACCATACATGCCATGCGTATCGGTGGCAGATTCAGACGTTTAAAATGGTATGCCGGAGCATTGTGGTTAAGTTATTTTTTACTGCCTTATGTACGCTGGGAGGGGCAGCAAGCCATTCTGTTTGATGTTCCGGGAAGGCAATTCCACTTTTTCTCACTGACCATCTGGCCGCAGGACATCTGGATGTTGTCACTGGTGCTGATATTGCTGGCCATGACATTGTTTGGCGTGACGGCGGTTGCAGGGCGTGTTTGGTGCGGTTATTTCTGTTTTCAGACCGTGTGGACGGACTGGTTCACCTGGCTGGAAGATAAAATTGAAGGCAACCCGATTCAGCGGCGTAAACTTGATGCCGCGCCATGGGGCGCCCATAAAATCACACTGAAGCTTTTCAAACACGCGATCTGGATGCTGATCGCCGTGGTAACCGGCGTGACATTTGCTGCCTATTTCACTGATGCTTTTGACCTGTGGTATCGCTACATCACGCTGGATGCACCCATGGTTGCCTGGGTGGTATTGGCAGCGTTCGTTTTTGGCACCTACGTGTTTGCCGGTTTTATGCGTGAACAGGTCTGCTTCTGGTTATGCCCGTATGCCCGGATTCAGAGTGTGATGATGGATAAAGATACCATTGTGCCCACCTATGATGAAGCGCGTGGAGAGCCACGTGGAAAAGTTAAGGGAAAAATTGAGAGGGGAGATACAACGGCTCGCGGAGATTGTGTGGACTGCCATTTGTGCGTTGGTGTATGTCCGACCGGCGTGGATATACGGGAAGGTTTGCAGGAGGGTTGCATCATGTGCGGTATGTGTATCGATGCCTGTAACGGGGTGATGGGAAAGGTTGGACGGCCTGGCGATTTGATCCGCTACACCTCGCGCAAGGAGCTCTCAGGTGAAAGGTTGCCGTATTGGCTCAAGCGACCACGTGTGCTGACCTATCTGACCATCTTTACTCTGGCAGTATCGGGTATCACCTACGGACTGACCCATATTCCACCGGTCGAACTGTCCATAGTGCATGAAAGACAACCGCTCTATTTGCAGATGTCCGATGGCAGCATTCAGAACAAGTACACCATCAAAGCCGTCAATAAAACGCCGGATGATCTGCATTTACGCGTCAGCATTGAGGGGCTGGATGGTGTTGAACTGAGAATTGATGGTGGTCACGAAGTTCTGTTGCGGGCTGGTAAGCTGATTCCAATCCACGCTTATTTGCGTGCAATGCCTACGCAATTGAGCGAAGAAAATAGCAAGATTCGTTTTGTGTTTGAGAGCGTGGGCAGCCCTGATAAGATCAGCCTTACAAAAGGTTCCGTATTTATCGGGCCGAAGAAATAACACATGATGGGCGGAGACAAACGATGAGTGTGATGAGCGAGCAGTTGAAAGAAGACATGAAAAACCCATGGCTTCGGGCGGTCATAGCAACTGTGGCCGTCACTGTGCTGGTCAATTTTATCTTTATTGGATACGCCTTTTTATCGCCTCCGAATCTGGTGGTGCAGGACTATTATGAGAAAGGTAAAACCTATTTTCACGATCAGGAGGCTATCCGCAAAGAGGCCGGGCAGGCGTGGCGATTACAGTTGCTGGTGCCGCAGCATGTGGTGCTGAATGAACAACAGCCATTTCGTTTGTATGCCATGGATCATCAGGGTAAACCCGTATCGGCAGGCGATGTTACGCTTTATGCCTACCGCCCCAGTGATGCCGCGCTGGATTTTCAGTCGAAGCTGGCCATGACTGATATCGGTACATTTACCGCCACGGTGCTTTTCCCACAACCGGGGCATTGGGATCTGATTGCCCGAATCACTTCGGATGCCGGAGCCTTCGATATAGCCCAGCGCATTTTTGTCGAAAAATAATTCAATAACCGCTGCCATGAAGAACTGCCGACATTGTGGACTTCCGGCTGTCGGTGCGACTGCCTGCCACGGCGAAGTGGCCGGAGAGCAATATGTCTTTTGCTGCGCCGGTTGTCTGACGGTTTGTCAGGCTATCTCCGAGGCCGGACTTGACGGCTTTTATGAGCGGGTCCGGCAGCGTGAAAGTACACTGCAACCACCACCGGATATGCCATCCGACATCGATCAATACGATCTGGAAGAGGTTCAGCAGGATATGGTTATCCGCCATGCCGATGGTCGTCGTGAAGCACTGCTGCTGATCGAGGGTATCCATTGTCCGGCATGTATCTGGCTGATTGAAAAAGGTCTTGCGGAATTGTCAGGTATAACGCTTGCCGAGGTGAATTTGTCCCGTCAGCGGCTACGTGTGGTGTGGGATCAACAGCAGCTGAAGCTGTCGAGTATCATGCAGCGACTTGCGGCGCTGGGTTATGCAGCTGTTCCCTATAATCAGGAAACAGCCGAAGGACAGATTTTCAAACAAAACCGGCGCTTGCTGTTTCGCATGGGTTTTGCCGCATTTGGCGCGATGAACATCATGTGGATTTCGATTGCACTGTATGCCGGAGACGCTTCAGGCATCAGTGTGGAACATCGGCAGTTCTTTCACTGGGTGAGTCTGGCCATTGCCACGCCGGTGTTGCTGTACTCCGGTGGGCCGTTTTTATCGGCAGCGGGGCGGGGCCTGAGGCAAGGGCAATTGGGCATGGACTTGCCGATAGCCATTGGTGCAGTGGCTACATTCGGATACTCACTGTGGCAGACGCTGAACCACGGCACACACGTCTATTTTGATACGGTGGTCAGTTTTTTGTTTGTGATTCTGATCGGACGTTATCTGGAAGCGATGGCGCGGCGCAATGCCTCTTCAGCATCGTTGCGCTTGATGGAATTACAACCGCGGATGGCTACGTTACTACATGCGGGGACAGAACAACGCGTGGCAGTGCGAAAGTTGCAGATCGCAGACCGAATCCTGATTCGCGCCGGTGATAAAGTACCGGTTGATGGCGATGTGGAAGAAGGGGTAAGTCATCTGGATGAATCAATGCTGAGCGGAGAATCCAATATGGTGCGTAAGCAGCAGGGGGATCCGGTATCAGCCGGTACACTGAATGTTGATGCGCCATTGATTGTTGTTGTCCGTTATACAGCTAACAACACAAAATTGGCCCGCATGATTCATCTGGTTGAAGCTGCACAGGCCAGCAAAGCACCGGTGCAAAAGCTGGCAGACCGGATTGTTCCGTGGTTTGTTGCAATGACACTGGGACTGGCTGCTTTGACCTTCGTTTACTGGCTGCCGTACGACATAAATACGGCGCTGCTGGCTGCTTTTGCGGTATTGATTATCACTTGTCCGTGCGCCTTGGGGCTGGCTACGCCGATGGCGATTGCGGTGAGCTCCGGAGTGGGCGCCAAAGCCGGAGTGCTGGTGCGAAATGGGGATGCACTGGAGCGCTTGTCCGGAGTTGACCATGTCGTATTTGATAAAACAGGAACACTGACGCATGGCCGTATGCGCGTGGTGCAGGTTGATTCACTGAGCCAGGCCATTGGCAAGCAGCAGGTGTTGCAGCTGGCTGCTTCTGTCGAGCGCAATTTTCCACATCCGCTTGCCCGCGCAATTTGTCATGAAGCCGAATCACAGGGCTGTGCATGTCTGCCGACGCTGGAACACGCGATGATTCCGGGAATGGGTGTTGAGGCACAATGGGCGGGCCGGAAGTTGTATCTGGGAAATGCCAGGCTGATGCGTCAACGCGGTGTGATTTTGTCAGTTGAGTTGCAGTCCCGGGAACAAGGTATTGAGGATTCCATGGGTATCTGCGTTTGGCTGGCTATGGATGCTGAGTTGATCGGACTCATTCACGTGCAGGATAGCTTGCGTGATGGTGCGATCGAGGTGATTGCGGCGCTGCGTCAGGCCGGCATGGGTCTGACCATGTTAACCGGTGACTCTGCGCGGGCGGCGGCGTATGTGCGCCAGCAACTGGGCGAGATGGATGTGGTGGCCGAAGTGTTGCCAGAGAAAAAAGCACAATTAGTAAGACAATTGCGGGAGTCCGGTAAAACCGTATTGATGGTGGGCGACGGTGTCAACGATGCGCCAGCGCTGGCGCTCGCCGATGTCGCCATTGCCATGGGCTCCGGCTCGGATGCATCGATGGAAACATCTGATGTGGTGCTGATGAGTTCGGACATCCGGCATGTACTGTATGCGGTGAATCTTGGCCGACAAACCTTGAAGACCATCCGGCAGAATCTCATGCTGTCACTGGCCTATAACGTGCTGTTGGTGCCTGTGGCGATGGCGGCACTGATTACGCCGGTGTTTGCTGCCATTGCCATGCCGCTGAGTTCGCTGATGGTGATCGGCAACGCCATGCTGATTCGCCGGCGGATGAAGGGGAGCAAATGAGTGTAATTTACGGGCTGATTCCCGGCATGATACTGCTGGGACTGATCAGTGTACTGATTTTTTTCTGGGCGGTACGCAGCGGGCAATATGACGACATGGAAGGTCCGGCACATCGCATTCTTGATGATGACGATCTCGATGATGCTGATTCCGGACCGACCAAATGATGCCCAAACATGACTGATTTAATCTTATCCCTTGGACTGATGCTTACGATGGGCATCTTCGGCAGCCTGCATTGTATCGGTATGTGCGGCGGATTGGTCGCCGCGCTTTCTGTGAGTAGCAAAAGCATCTTCTGGCGCGGATTGATTCTGTATCAGTTCGGAAGAGTCGTAACCTATATGCTGCTGGGATTAGTCGCAGGTGCATCCGGTATGCTGCTGATCAGTTTCACCGGCGACTGGTTGCAACGCGGATTGGCTCTATTTGCAGGTATAGTGATGATGATATTTGCGCTGAACCTGGGTGGCTGGCTTGCCGATCCGCTGAGCCGGATGTCACTGGCCGTTAGTCGGCATTTGGGCTTGGTGCAACTTGTCCGTTCGGCGGCGCAGCAGGCACGTTCACAAAGCTGGATGGCTCTGGGTATGGCCAATGGTTTGCTGCCCTGTGGTCTGGTTTATGCGGCTCTGGCCATGGCAGCCGCCACGGCAAACGTCGTCGATGCAGTGCTGATGATGGCCGCTTTTGGTTTGGGTACGGTGCCGGCCATGTTATTGGCCCCGTCCGTGCTTGCGATGCTAAAACCGAACCAGCGTGCGATATTACTGAAATTCTCGGCTGTGCTGGTGTTGCTGCTGGGGGTAATGATGCTGATGCGCGGCTTCAATAGTCATGACATGCAGCATCAGCACAGGGTTATGGAAGTGAGTTCGGGTTGGCAAAGTGTAAGCGGGTGGCATCGTCCTTTGACAAGGTTACCGTCAAGCCTGCTGCCGGGTATTTAAGCCGCAAGCTTCCTTCCTCCGGACTTACTTCTTGTTCAGGCTGGCCGAAGCGGGCCATGATACTTTTCAGATCAACTTCAACACTTGGGATCAGAGTCAGCTCTTTCACCACAAGCTGCTGCGCCAGCTGCGTATCGGCCGGGCTCAGATTCATGCGGGCCACCGCGTTGGGATACAGATGTGGCACGGAGGCACGTTCCTCAATCGCATGCAACAGCGGAATATCAGCATCCAGTAACAAAATAATTTTGGAGTGGTCGGCAATCGAAGGGAAAAAAGCTTCCAGCGTCATGCCTGCCGCCGGATGGCCTTCCGGATAAATATATAAGGCGATATCGCTGCGGCTTTGCAGCATGTTCTCGGCCTGACGTAAGGTGGTTTCGCCCAGCGTGACTCCCAGCACATGTACATGGCCGCGCTCGTCAATCATGCTTCCCTGTTTTCCGTCGGACTGATAGTGGCTGCTGGTCCACATAAAAAGGCCTGCTGTGACCAGTAATGTGAGCACCAATATGCTTATCCACAATTTGTCGCCGGAATGTGCGGCTTGTTGAGTCATGGCGATTCCTTTTTTGAATCTGAACGCGATCTGGCACATCATGCTTGAAAGCACGTTGAATTGCATCAGGCCTTGTGCGGCAGTCACCAACATCAGTCACGCCAGACTTGCATCGATCTGGTATCCGTAACATGCTTCGCGGCCTTTGGGGGTAACACATGCAGGATCAATCGTTTGAGTATTTCGAGTCCAACAGACCGATGGAAACATTTTTGCCGGTCATTAAAGCATTAATCAAGACACCGAAAGCTTTTTTCGAACAGATGTCACCCGCCTATTTCTTTCGTGATGGCATCTTTTTTGTATCGATTATTATTTTCCTGGCGACATTTGTTTCCATGCCATTCAGCAATGTGCTTTTTCTGTTTTTGTTACCCGTAACATGGGGTCTTCTGTTGGTGTCGTTGCGCTTTTGGTCGGTGTATATGGCATGGGCTGTACGTGTATTCGCCAAACAGAAATTATCGACCAGGCAGGCATTTCAAATTTCCACTTATGCAGCATTTCCCATGGTGTTCGTCGCAGTACCGGTACTCGGAGTGCTTGCATCGATCTGGAATCTTTATCTGATGTGGGTTGGCCTGGTCTCATATTGCAAGATTTCCGGCAAGAGCGCCGCAATGATTATCATGATACCAGTGATCATTCTGCTGGTTTCAACTGTATTTCTGATCACGCTGTTGATTGCTGTTTTTCCGCAACTGGCCGGTGGGTTACCCCACTGATCCGACGCCCACCGACCCGACAATAGCGGCAAGCACGGCATAACGTAAAAACTTGCCGATCGTTATCAGTAATACAAATAACATAACATGGCTGCGCATCATCCCGGCGATAAAGCATAACGGGTCACCGACGATGGGCAGCCAGGCAAATATAAGGGCGGGTTGTCCGAACTTTGCGAACCATGTTTCGGCGGTGCTTAAATGCTTCGGATTCATGCGGAAGCGGGAGTTTTGAAATGTCTGATTCAAAAATCGCCCCATGCCATAAGTGATGAGACTGCCCAGCACATTACCCAGCGTGGCGATAGCAACCAGCATATAAACATTGCCACCATCAATAATAAGATAGCTTAACAGAGCCTCCGAACCACCCGGCATCAGGGTGGAAGAAATCAGCGCTGAGAAAAAGAGAGTCCAATACACCCTCAAACTCTAGCCGAACGAATAAAATCCTCCATGTAAGCTCTGAGCATGGCGTATTCACTTTTAGTCAACAAGTCTTCAACTTCCAATGTTGGAACCGACATTCCGCACCCATAACTTTTAATTTCAGGAATAAAACCTGAGATAGCAATTTCCCATTAACCGCAACAGTTTCTCATGTTGATTATTGATATTGAGCACAGCGGTCTTTGTTTGTTTCATATAGATCACCGGAATGTTTTGGAAATACTGAAAAACCCAACGGACAGTTGGATTATTGATCATCTTCCCAGTTTGATTTGGAAACGTTGTATCGGTATCTG
>Ga0210044_10000741_pt1 | contig 49781 bp, 41 predicted proteins | sample CryGey13umfilter_2_FD_183959 | JGI IMG/M metagenome (GOLD analysis project Ga0210044, IMG submission 183959) | Groundwater microbial communities from aquifer in Utah, USA - Crystal Geyser 4/9/14 3 um filter (SPAdes) (version 2) | ecosystem: Environmental > Aquatic > Deep subsurface >...
CTGACTCCCTCAGGGCAGCGCGGGCATCGTTTAGTTCACCGACAAGGTAAGGCAAGCTCTTGAGCGAGAGCTCTTCGATGCTGGTACCGTCATCGGCGGCAGAGCTTTCTCTGCAGGCCGTCAGCCACTCCTCCCTGGACAACTCGTCAGGAGGATCAAAAACTTCCGAAAGAATCCTGACTCTGCACTCACGATAGACCGCAAACAAATCTTCAGGAGCGGGACCACACCGCCTTTCAAGCAAAGACGCCGGATCTACCGAGTGCTCACCCCAACCATCTAGTTCATAATCAAACGCACGGCTACAGTTGGAGTACCGGATCACCTCGGCCGTCTTAGGGCAGGCTCTCTCAACCCTCTCATTTATAACCCTCGACTCGTCCCATCTCTCCCGCTCATACTGCGCAACACAGTCATCGTGAATAAGGCTCAAAACCCTTAACGCCTCACCACTGGGCATAGGAGCATAATCGCTGGAGGTAGACTCGTCCGCAAAAGACAGCCCCTCCTCCGGAAGATCCTCCTCACCGGAACTATCCAGCTCCGGGCGCGGTGCGGGAAGGTAAGGTTCAGTGGGAGTCTTCGGGCGCGAGGCACTCTGAGAATCGGGCCCTTCTCCAGAGTCGCGGCAGGTGTGCACCGCCGCTCCTGCCACCAGAGCTACAGTCGCGATGCCTAAGAGTGTTCGTCTTTCCATGGAGATATATCTTACCATAGTTCACCTTGAGGTGCGGGAATAAATTTGACTTTTTGAAGAGGAAGGCAGAGAATCGGCCTGTCGCTCAATAGGGTATGCTAAACGGTCGCCACACTGAATCCGAACGGATTCAAAGAGGGGCGACGGTTCCAGTAGCGCTTAACCGTTTGGTAAGCATATCTATTGGGCGACAACCGTCGTCCCTTTTTGGGTTTTAAATACTTTTTAATTCAAAGATATGCAGCCAACAATCACATGCAAAAATTGCGGAACAAAGATTTCTATCGATGAAGCATTATTGGCAGAAATCAAAGAGCGAGCTATTAACGAACTATCAAAAGACCATCGTCAGCAGATTGAAGAAGCAAGGAAAGTAGCCAAGGCAGAAGCGGAAAATGAATTCAAAAAAATTGCCAAAGAATCCGAAGGAAAACTTCTGAAGCAATTGGAGGAAAGACACGAACGAAGATTAGAGAATATGGAGAGGGAAAAAATTGAGGATAAGAAAGAGAATGAGGAGCTGAGAGAACAGCTCAAATTAATGGTTCAAGAATTGAGGGCAGCGAACAAAGCTCGCCAGGATGCAGAACTTGAAGCTCAGAAAAAATTAGCCGAAGACGAACAAAAAATCCGTGCAGAAGCCGAGAAAGAGGCTGCTGAAAAACAACATCTTCATTTGGCACAACGCGACAAAACCATAATGGATTTACAAAGAGCGCTTGAAGATGCACAGAGGAAGGCGTCTCAAGGCTCACAACAAATGCAAGGTGAAGTTTTAGAGCTCGAACTGGAAAGAACACTTTCCTCAACATTTGGCGATGATGAGATAGTTGCAGTTGAAAAGGGCGAAAAGGGGGCTGATGTCTGTCAACATGTTAGAAGCCCCCGCGGACGTAGCTGTGGAATAATTTTATGGGAGACCAAACGCACAAAGAATTGGACAGAAAATTGGATTGATAAGCTAAAGTCTGACTGCATGGCAAAGAAAGCGCATATACCGGTATTAATTACAGAGATTATGCCTAAAGGTGTGAAAAGGGACATCGAATTGTACCGAGGCGTTTGGGTCGCGAGGCCAAATTCAATAATACCGTTGGCTTTGTTGCTCAGAAAAGTCCTTTTGGATGTCGAAAGGCAGAAGGCAATTACGGAAAACCGAGAATCAAAATCCGATGCCCTTTTTACGTTTGTTACCAGCCACGAATTTGCACAACAGGTTGAGTCTATGGTTGAAACATATGATGACATGCGCAAGCAGGTTCAAAAAGAAAGGACGGCTTACTCCAGACTGTGGGCCCAGCGAGAGAGTCAGGCCCAAAGGTTGCTCGAGGGCACAGCGAGCATAATCGGAGCGATGCAAGGTCAGATCGGCCACACCGCAATGCCGAGGATCAAAGGGTTGGAACTAATGGCATTATCGGAAGCCTCCGAGTAGAATTCAAAATAACCTTAAAACGTAACCACCAAAATCATGGAACAATCAGTATTTGAAAAATTTACACGGAAGTATTCGTTGAGCAAGACGTTGAGGTTTGAGTTGAAGCCGGTTGGGAAAACACTTGAGAATATGCGTGATCATTTGGAATATGATGAAACTTTACAAACTTTTTTCAAAGATCAACGAATCGAAGATGCATATCAGATACTCAAACCGAAAATTGATATGCTACATGAGCAGTTTATTGGCATGGCACTTGAGGGAGGGCATGCAAAAGAATTGGACTTTTCTGAATATTTCAGGATCCGTAAACAACTTTTTAATTTAAAGAAAAACAAATCCTCAAAGGAAAAAGAAACTATAAATTTGGAGAATTCACTCGATAAAGAAGGAGACAAGCTCCGTTCAGCATTCGGAGAAATCTACTCATATGCTGGAGAGAAGTGGAAAGAGCAATATATGCAGGGCAGTAAAAGTGAAAGATACGAATGGAAAGTAGGGACCAGTGTCGCAAAAGGACCGGCTGTTTTAAAAAGTAAAGACATGTTGCGTGTTGTTGGCGATAAGCACACAGCTCAGGATATTCAGGATGCTTTAAAAGTTTTTCAAGGATTTTTCACTTACTTTGGTGGATTCAATCAAAATCGTCAAAATTACTATGAGACCAAGAAAGAGGCTGCGACAGGGGTGGCAACAAGAATTGTCCATGAAAACCTCCCTCGATTTGCAGAAAACGTGATGGGATTTGAGGCAAGAAGAGATGACTACATTTCCGCATATGATTTTCTGAAAAATCAGGGGAAGTCGTTGATAAATAAAGAAGATAGACATATTGGTCCAATCACAGAAGACATCTTAGGCCATCGTTTTTTCAATTCATGTCTCTCTCAAAAAGAGATCGAGACTTATAATGAGAAGATTGGTGACTTTAATTTTGTGGTCAATCAATATAATCAAGTACGCAACGGCGAGAATGGATTCAAGCGATTGCCTATGTTTAAAGTTTTGTATAAACAGATTGGATGTGGCGAAAAGGACACACTCTTCTTCCAGTTAACTCACGAAAAAGAGGTAGATGTTCAAGCCGCTGAGAAAAGAAACCCAAATGGGAAATACTTCTCTGTTGAACACACACTTCAATTGGCAAAATACGCGGGTGTTAAATATTTTGCTGCGAATGAAAACAACGACACTGACAACCTTCCTCAATTCATTCGATATATTTTAGAGAATGATAGCTACAAAGGTTTTTATTGGTCAAAGGTGGCTCTCAATACTATTTCAAATAAGTATTTTTCAAATTGGCACTCACTAAAAGACAGGCTCAGGGATGCTAAGGTTTTCAAGAAAGGCGCCAAGGACGATGAGGAAAGTGTGAAAATTTCCGAAGTCGTTGAATTGCATCGATTTTTTGAGGTTTTGGATGATACCGAAAATTGGGAAACGACCCTATTTAAGCCTTCACTCCTTGATTCGCAAAATGAGCATAATAGACTCGAAATCATTCAGGATTCTAAAAATCCGCATGAGGCTCTTCTGCGAATGATTATGAGTGATATCCAAGAAGAAGCCACAAAGTTTATGGCTGAAGCTGATTATGTACTTGATTTAACAAGCCAATATTTCTCTCTACCTGAGTCTGAAAAAGAGAAAGGGCAGAGAAAAAAAGAATGGAAGGAGTCAATTAAGCAATGGATGGATCACGCGCTTGCGGTCAATCGAATGCTGAAATATTTCAAAGTGCGCGAAAGCAAAGTGAAGGATAGCCCAATTGACGACAGACTTGCCAAAGCATTGGATACTTTGCTTGGGGAAGTGGATTGGTTCCATTGGTATGACGCATTACGAAACTTTCTTACTAGGAGGCCACAAGACGATGCAAAGGAAAATAAGTTGAAGTTGAATTTTGAGAATGGAAGCTTGCTTGGAGGTTGGAGCGATGGACAAGAAAAGTCCAAGGCTTCAGTCCTCTTGAAAAAAGGAGACACCTATTTTTTGGGGGTTTTAAAAAAGAAAAGCTTATTCGACACACAAAAAGAAGATAATCCCATTTATACAACTGCTACTCTAGGCTGTGGACGGCTTATTCTTGCCAATCTCAAATTTCAGACCCTGGCTGGAAAAGGATTTTTAGGAAAATTCCGTAAAACATATGGCGAAATGGGAAAAGAGGATCCGCAGCAAGCAATCATTTCTTTGCAGGACATTATTAAAGAACGTTATGTTAATAAATATCATCTGCTAGAAGGTCTTTTGAAACCTTATTCTGATAAAAAGCAATTTGACAAGGATATACAGGAAGCCTTGAAAGAAAGTTATGTCTGCGAATTTAGTGGAATTAACTGGCATCTGGTTGACAGATACACCGATTCGGGTGACATGTACCTTTTTGAGATTTACAGCAAGGACTTTGCGCATGGGCATTCAGGCAAAAAGGATCTTCAAACTATTTACTGGAAATCTCTTTTTGAAGGATCAAGTCCGCATCAACTTAACGGAGGAGGAGAAATTTTTTACCGGAAGCAAGCGCTCAAGGACAAGCACATAAAAAAAGGGTATGGAAACAAACCTTGGGTTATTGAAGGAAAAAGATTCACTGAGAAGGCAGGGAAATTCTCATTCCATTGCCCGATTAAACTTAACTATAAATCAGAAGCAAAATCTGATCCGAAATATGCCTTTCCATTTGTGAACAAATATATCAATGAATCTTATAAGGAAAGTACAGATATATATTTTCTCGGCATCGATCGTGGCGAAAAACACCTTGCGTACTACTCGCTCGTAGACGGACACGGCAAAATCACTGACTCAGGGACGCTGAATATGCCGTTTATGGATAAGGATGGAAACCCGCGAATGGTGGAGGCAATTAAACGTAAGCTCGATAAGGCTACAGGCAAAGAACTTGAGACAGTTGTTGCATGCAAGGATTACAATGACTTACTCGATGCGCGTGCGGGTGATCGAGATTATGCGCGGAAGAACTGGCAAACCATTGGAACCATAAAAGAACTGAAGCATGGTTATATTTCACAAGTAGTTCATAAAATAGCAAAGCTCGCCGTGTTGGAGGCTAAAGGCACAACATTCATAGTATTAGAAGATTTGAATGCAGGATTTATGCGCGGTCGACAGAAAATTGAAAAATCAGTATACAAACAGTTTGAGGTCGCCATTGCTAAAAAACTCAGTTTCCTTGTGGATAAAACTAAGGACAGCAACTACGAGGAAACTGGTTCTGTTACAAAGGCTATTCAGCTTACACCGCCAGTGAAAAACTTTGAAGAGTTTAAAGAACGTGGCAAGCAGGCGGGCGCTATGATTTTTGTCCGTGCGGATTATACTTCGCAGACAGATCCTGTAACTGGATGGCGAAAGAAGATTTATATTGGTTCGGGCTCAGAGAATGCAATACGAGAAAAGATCGTTAACTCTTTTGAGAATATCCGATTTGATGGCAAGGACTATGTGTTTACCTATACTGATGATTTAACAGGAAAACGTTGGGAAATATTTTCGGGCAAAAATAGCATAAGTCTTCCTCGGTTTTATCGCGTGCGGGGAGTGGATAAGGGCGAATGGAAGTCTGAACCGCAAAATATTGTCAGTATGCTTGATGAGCTGTTCATTGATTTTGATAAAGATCGCTCTCTGCTTTCGCAGATTGTCGATGAAGGTAAAAATCTGAAAAAAATCAATGAACATACCGCATGGGATTCACTTAGATTTGTCATTAATTTAATTCAACAGATCCGCAATTCTGATGGCAACAATGAGGGGAGTAAAAATGACTTCTTGTTTTCTCCTGTCCGCGACTCAAACGGCAACCACTTCGATTCCCGAGTATTTTGGGAGAAAGAACAACAGACTGGCCGGCATGCTCAATTTCCAAGTTCAGGCGACTCCAATGGTGCCTACAATACAGCACGAAAAGGGATTATTGTGTACGAACATATGAAGCGAGACTTCAAGCTCGCCGTTCGAGATGAGGAATGGGATGCATGGCTAGCAGGAAAAGAATTTTGGGAGAAGTGGATCAAGGATCACGAGAAAAACTTGAAGAAGAAATAAAATGGAACCCTACATCCAAATCTCACAACTAAACGACTTTATTTTTTGCCCCAAATCAATTTTTTTCCACAAGTTGTATGGGAAGTATTCGCAGTCGCTTTATCACGAAAAGCCGCAAGTTTCCGGCAAGTTGGCACATGAGAACATAGATAAAGGGCGCTATTCTTCCTTAAAACGCTATAAGCAAGGGCTGGAGCTGTATAGCGAAAGATATAATCTCTGTGGAAAACTTGATGTATATGATATGGAAACTCACTCAATCATTGAACGCAAAAACTTAATCAAGAAAATATACGATGGCTATGTCTACCAGCTGCATGCACAGTACTTCTGCTTGATTGAGATGGGTTATCAAGTGGAAAGTCTTTTCCTACATTCATTGCAGGACAATAAGCGCTATCCGATTGATTTGCCGGACAAAGAAAGCACGAAAGTGTTTGGAAATTTAGTCGACTCGATCAATCAATTTGATCCCGGCAAAAAGGGATTTATTCAAAACCCAGAGAAATGCCGGCGATGCATCTATAACGAACTTTGTGATTCTTGTTCTACTCATAAGAAAAAATCATGCTAAGTTTGCCGGATTTCAAAGAAAAACAAGTAGTATTTATTGAGGCGGGGGGAAAGAAAATTTCCTTCCGCAACGATAATTTAACGATTACGGAAGAAGATAAGGTAACATACCAAATTTCATGCCACAAAATTTTCTGCGTGTATATCATTGGCGAGACTTCGATTACCAGCGTGTTTCTGCAAAAAGCGGTCTATCACGGAATCTGCATTATTTTGATGCGCAAAAATTTCAGTGTATATGCTCTTATTGGAGCGGAAACCGAAGGAAACTACCTATTGCGTCAAAAACAATACTCGTGGAACGGCACCGAGATACCCGTCCATTTTGTGGTGAATAAAATTACCAATCAACTTAATTTGCTTACTGCTAAACGAAATAAAACCGTTCAAGAGAAAAAGACAATTGAAGATATGAGAAAATTGATTAAAAATGCGAAGCGAGCACAAAATTCAGAAGAACTTCTGGGATATGAGGGCAATGCATCTAAACTGTTTTTTTCCTCGTATTTCAGACCACTGAAATGGCAACGACGTGCTCCACGGACAAAATATGACATATCCAATACCCTACTTGATATTGGCTACACCTATCTTTTCAATTTTGTTGAAGCACACTTAAGGCTTTATGGATTCGATGTTTATTATGGCTTTTATCATAGGCTTTTTTACCAAAGAAAATCACTGGTTTGCGATGTAGAAGAACCATTTCGCTGCATTATAGATAAGGCGCTTTTAAAAGCGCACAACCTTGGACAAATAAATGAAAAAGATTTCAGTACCAAACGTGGTAATTATGAGTTGAAATATAAAGAGGCACGCAAATATTCAGAGATTTTTCTTAAGGAAATTATGGCTCACAAAGACGAGATTTTTCTTTATATTCAATCGTTCTACAGAGCTGCGATAAGGGGAAACCAGGAATTCCCATTTTTCTCAATCAGATAACCATGTTTATTGTCTCTTACGATATTTCAGATGACAAGCTCCGCACTAAATTCTCAAAGTTCTTGAAGAAATTCGGGAATAGGATGCAGTATTCTGTTTTTAGAATCAGTAATAGCCCTCGAGTTTTGGAGAATATCAAGAAAGAAATCCAGTATCGTTTTGAGAAGAGATTTACGGGCAGTGACAGCATAGTCGTCTTCCAAACCTGCAAAGGATGCACCGCTAATACACTCAAATTTGGTTATGCGAAAACAGAGGATGATGATATAGTTTTCCTGTAGTAATGATCTTTAAAAACCAGCAGTAAAGTATAAATCCTGGTGTTGATATTCACCTCGAGGTTGCAAACCTCCATCCCTATTTTCCCGATATGTCCTCAGTAAGCCCAAAAGTCGTAGTCAATCAAACTTGCTATTTGCATCTTATTGGCTTACTGAAGCCATTTCGGCCGTTGAATATCTGTATTGGATTTCTACTTTTGTAGATTTGAATGTGCTGCATAGTAGCCACTTGGGTTGAATATCTGTATTGGATTTCTACTTTTGTAGATTCTGTCATAATTAGAATTGGCGATTGGTTGAATATCTGTATTGGATTTCTACTTTTGTAGATCAATCGTATATAACCTGCCTGCTCACAGTTGAATATCTGTATTGGATTTCTACTTTTGTAGATGTTGCCTCTCTCGCCTAAATAAGGAGGTTGAATATCTGTATTGGATTTCTACTTTTGTAGATCTCATCTTGAGATGGGCGCAATGTTAGTTGAATATCTGTATTGGATTTCTACTTTTGTAGATTCTTCAAAAACTTTGACCAGTTCGCCGTTGAATATCTGTATTGGATTTCTACTTTTGTAGATTGCCGGTTAAGCCACGTATTCAGCAAGTTGAATATCTGTATTGGATTTCTACTTTTGTAGATACGCGGCATGTACTCCGTGATACACTGGTTGAATATCTGTATTGGATTTCTACTTTTGTAGATTTCGCCTTTACGTTTGGCTAGGCACGAGTTGAATATCTGTATTGGATTTCTACTTTTGTAGATGTGTCCGTCTGTTGTATCGTCTGTTGTCCGTTGAATATCTGTATTGGATTTCTACTTTTGTAGATTTGCGTGCTATCGGAGCGGGAAGTTTCGTTGAATATCTGTATTGGATTTCTACTTTTGTAGATTGTCTCGTTAAACTCCTCGGCCATCTTGTTGAATATCTGTATTGGATTTCTACTTTTGTAGATCTGTCGGTACAATTAGAAAATAGCGGTTGAATATCTGTATTGGATTTCTACTTTTGTAGATCGTCTCCCATCGTGACATGGCACTCTAGTTGAATATCTGTATTGGATTTCTACTTTTGTAGATCGGTGCCCTGCAGCTGGACATCTTCAGTTGAATATCTGTATTGGATTTCTACTTTTGTAGATCTCGCATGGTAGTTTTATAATTAACTGTTGAATATCTGTATTGGATTTCTACTTTTGTAGATCAACTTGTTATTACCCCATTCTTTAAGGTTGAATATCTGTATTGGATTTCTACTTTTGTAGATTCACTATGCTGCTGACCGGGGCGACACGTTGAATATCTGTATTGGATTTCTACTTTTGTAGATGGGCGGAATAGTACACCTCCCTCGGAGTTGAATATCTGTATTGGATTTCTACTTTTGTAGGCAAGTACCCCAAAAGTCATATCGCATATTTCCCAAAAATGCGATATATCCCCGAGGATATGTCGTGAAGTGCAGCAAGTTCGTGACATAAAGTTGACCGCAATGCCCCTAGCTTTTTTACGAAACTTTGCTATCATTTCGTCTGCAGTCCGATCGCGGGTATCGTACAATGGCTTAGTACGCTAGCCTTCCAAGCTGGAGATACGGGTTCGATTCCCGTTACCCGCTCCAAACGAAACATGACAGCCTTTTTGGCTGGCATTTTTTGTTTAGGAAGAAAACGAGAATCGGACCCGTAGGGTTGCCTTAAGAATGCGATGAGCACAAGTCCGCAGGACGCCGTGTGAATCGGATTATTAAGGACAGCGCAGCGAACGCAGTGAGCGCAGGCCGATTCCCGTTACTTTCCATGTAAACCAGCTATTAAGCCCCGGAAAGGTCCCCAAACCGTTCTGGTTCGGCCATACAAAGGAGGAGAACCCTGCAAGGCACCTAGGATGAAAAATTCTGTTTCTACTTTTAGGGAACTAAAAAGTTAGTTTACATCTCTCGATTTAATTCCAGAAAACTCCTTATGGTCAGAATTAAACTTCCAGTAATTCCAGAGTCTGGAATTAACCTTTGCCTTATTCTAGAATAGTCTTGTTTCCTAGAATAAGATATGCTACAGTGCATTCAAATATCATCAATCATATGTCTCCAAAACCATTCATTCCGCTTTTCCTGCCACCGAAACTAGACTATCTCAAGATATTCCCTGAAATAGTCAAAACACGAGATATAGTCGCTCGTTACGATGAAGCCGTGAAGAGATTGCCCAATCCGGAAATTATTCAGCGGTCTTTTGAGACAAAGGAAGCGGTTTTAAGCTCTAAAATTGAAGGAACTCAGGCCACTTTGGATGAAGTGCTGATGTTTGATGCGCAAGAAGTGCAAGAGGAGGAAAACGAGAGAGAAAAAGATTATCGGGAAATTTCTAACTATCGCCTGGCCATAGAACAAGGGAAAAAAATGTTGGAAAAACACCCTATCACCGAAAATTTCATTAAGGAATTGCACAAAACTCTTTTAAATTCAGTGAGGGGACGTAATAAAGCCCCGGGCGAATTTAGAAAAATACAGGTATATATAGGGAAAAAAGGCACTACAATTGAGCAGGCTACCTTTATCCCTCCGGAGGCTCAACACATTAATAAACTTTTTGGGAATTTAGAGAAATACATTAATGAGCATGAAGAAATTGATCCACTGGTTCAGATTGCGATCGCCCACTACCAATTTGAAGCCATCCATCCTTTTCTAGACGGGAACGGAAGAGTGGGACGACTGCTTGTTCCTCTCTTCCTATATGATAAAAAAATCACAGCTTACCCTAATATCTATGTGAGTGAATTTTTGGAAGAACACCGTGATGATTATTATGAGCTTCTGAAAAATGTCAGCAAAAAAGGCGATTGGCTATCCTGGATTAGTTTTTTTCTACAGGCGGTAAAGGAGCAAACGGAGTCTACATTGAAAAAGGTTGGCGAAATAGAAACCCTTCACAAATGGTTGAAAGAGAGAATGCCTGGAATTAATTCAATATATGCTAATAATCTTTTAGAAGGTCTATTTATTAGACCGAGATTTACGGCAAAATTCATGAAGAAAGAGGCCCGTATCGCAAATCCGCAAACCATGTACACTTTGATAGCAAAATTCCTTGAAGCTGGCATAATAACCGACATTACTCCCGAAAAAGAGCGGAATAAGATTTATGCTTTTCCTGAATTAATAAAAATCATCCGCTAGCTTATGAACGAAGCCGAAACCAGAGCGGAATATATCGATCAAAGGTGCACAGGAATAACCTGCCCGAAAAAATGCCCCACCCAACTCATTGAGCTTAGCCATGACGAAGTAAGCAGAAAGCTAAAAAATGAGGCCCGGAAAGCAAAGGGTACTCCGAAAGATGACCTGCTAACTATCTAGCCCCCTACAGCTCAATCTCCTCGCCCGGGCCGGGGGTGTGGACTCTGGCGTGGCCCTGCTCGCCTAGGATGTCTTTGAACATCAGCCCCTGACTCTCCTCGCCGTGGACGAGGAAGATGTCTTCGAGGCCTTTGATGTGTGCGACGTAGTCCAGGAGGTCGCTGCGGTCGGCGTGGGCCGAGAAGGCGTCCATCACCGTTACCTGTGCGCGAACGCTATAGGGGTCACCGAAGATTTTGACCATCTTCTCTCCCTCCAAAAGTTTGCGCCCCATTGTATTTTCGGCCATGTAGCCGACGATCAGAATGGTGTTACGGGGATCCTCAATCGTATTTTTCAAGTGATGCAAGATGCGACCGTGCTCACACATTCCTGCAGATGAGACGATCACACAGGGCCCTTTGTAGTTGTTGAGTGCCTTGGACTCATCCACACTCTGGACGTACTTGATGCGGCCAAATCCAAAGGGATCTTTTTTCGTGTCGAGGAAGGCCTCCCAGGTTTCGCGGTCGAGTGACTCGGGGTGAGATGAGAAGACCTCGGTAAGGTTCACCGCGAGCGGACTGTCCACAAAGATGGGAATTTCGGGAATACTCTTGGCCTGAAAAAGAAGGTTCATGTGGTAGACGATCTCTTGCGTGCGCTCTAGAGCGAAGGCGGGAATAATGATCTTTCCACCACGGTTACAGGTCTCGTTTACAAGATCGCGGAGCTGCTCCCCAACGTCCAGAATCGACTTGTGAAAGCGATTTCCGTAGGTACTTTCCATAATAAGAATATCCGCACGCTCGGGCTGCCACGGATCGCGGAGGAGGGGCAGGTTTTTGCGACCAAGGTCACCGGTAAATACGAGGATCTTCTGCTTCTTGGTCTCCTGGTCATCAACCACCAGAACTACCTGTGAGGAGCCCAGAATGTGACCGGCCTCGCGGAGAGAGCAGAAGACGCCGGGAACCACCTCAAACGGATGGTCGTAGCTGACTCCGACAAACTGGCTGAGCGCCTGAGTTGTGTCGTCCATCGTGTAGAGAGGCTCAACGGGTGGCTTGTGCTTGCGGGCGTTGCGCATGTTGATGTACTCGGCCTCCCGCTCCTGAATGTAGGCGCTGTCGCTGAGCATGTGTGCACAGAGGTCGCGCGTTGCATGGGTGGAGTAGATCGGGCCCGTGTAGCCGGACTTAACCAGGAAAGGTATGTTTCCGCTGTGATCGATGTGAGCGTGAGACAAGATCACCGCGTCGATCGTCTTTGGATCGATGGGAAGTGTCTTGTTTTTTTCCTCGGATTTTTTGCGATTGCCCTGAGCCATTCCAAAGTCCAGGAAGATTCGCTTCCCGTTCACTTCGATCAGATGCTTTGAGCCGGTTACTTCTTGGGCTGCGCCAAAAAAACGTAATTTCATCTAGCTATTATAACATAATGCACCCCGTAAAGCCAGCCTGCTTAACGCCTCGATTGTGCTATCCTACGGCCATGCATCTTAAAAAAGGACTCTCGATCGAGCTAACCATCCACGACCTCGCCTTTGAGGGGGTGGCTGTGGGCCGCTACTCCGACGACGTACTCACCGACTATGTCGTTTTTGTGAGTGGTGGAGCCCTTGCGGGCGAGAAGGTCCGCGCCTCGCTCACCAAGATCAAGAAAAACTATGCAGAAGCCCAGCTTGAGGAGGTCCTCTCCCCCTCTCCACAGCGCATTACGCCCCGCTGTAAGCACTTTGAGATCTGCGGTGGCTGCACCTTTCAGTCGCTCGACTATCCAAACCAGCTCGGCTGGAAAGAAAAGACCGTTGCCGACGCCCTGCGGAAGATTGGGGGATTTAGGCTTGAGATGGGGAGCAGTGGAGCGGTCACGTCCCCAGAGCAGGCCGGCATGGCTCAGACTTGCGATAAGCTCCCCGCCCTGAAAATCGCCCCGATTCTGGGCTGCGCCGAGCCGTGGTTCTACCGCAACAAGATGGAGTACAGCTTTGGGGACGAGACGCTCGAGGGGCGCACCGATGAGCCGGTTCTGGGCCTCCATCCACCTAAAAAATTCTATCAGGTGTTTGAGCTGCAGGAGTGTTTTTTGGAGTCGCCTCTCTCGGTGGAGGTGGCCCGGGGAGTTCAGGCATGGGTTCGCGAACACAAGCTGCCCGTCTACCACTCCCGCCGCGATGATGGGGTGGTAAGAAACCTGATCATCCGTGAGGGGAAAAACACCGGCGAGCTCCTGGTAAACCTCATAACAACTTCCAACGACTTCCCCGAGGCAGAGTTCACCTCCTGGGCCACGAGCACCTTCCCTCAGATAACCTCGCTCTACCGCACGGTAGTCAGCGTTCAGCGAGGCCACCGAACCGTTCAGAAAGAGTACCTGCTCGCGGGCAAGCCGACCCTCTCGGAGAAGCTGCACGTCACCGGAGAAAAGGAGCTCACCTTCGAGATCCTTCCTCAAGCCTTCTTCCAGCCAAACACCCGCCAAGCCGAGCTGCTCTACCGCACTGTTGTGGAGTTCGCCGGGGGCGCCAAGCAAGACCGCGTCCTCGACCTATTTTGTGGAACGGGAACGATCGGAATGTTTTTTGCCGCCCAGGGAGGAGCGGTTTTCGGCATCGACATCAACAAGTCGGCAATTGACAATGCCAGACGCAACGCCACCTTCAACGGCCTCGAGAACATCGACTTCCTCTGCGGTGATATCGGCCAGCTCTTCAACCGGCTCACAGAAAAACCGACTCTGATGATTACCGATCCGCCCCGCTCGGGAATCGACAAGAAAAACCTCCTCAAACTTATGGAGCTGCGTATCCCTCGCTGGATCTACGTCTCCTGCAACCCAACAACTCTGGCACGCGACCTAAAACTCATTTGCGGAGGAGCCGAGGCTGAAGCCGAGCTGGCCGGAGCGGAAGCCCCGACCGAAGCGACGGGCGAGACCTCAGCCAAAGTCGATGGAGCTTCCCTACCTCGCTATGCCATTAAAAAAATCCAGCCGGTCGACATGTTCCCTCAGACCTACCACGTCGAGACGGTCTGTCTGATCGAGCTCGACGAGACGGCTCAGTAAGGACTCAACAGCTTACTAGGGCCGGGCAGACTAGGCGACACCCCTAGAGCCTTATCAACGCGCCCGTAAGATTATCGTGAGCCTCTATCCTCTCGAGTAGCTGAACAAGCTGCAAAATTTCTCCCCCTCTTAGATAGCTCAGGATACTCCTCCGATCAAGATAGGCCGTCACTCCATCACTACAGAGAAAAGCCCGGTCCCCGGGCTGGTAGCTAACCAGATCGCATGAGGCATCTTCATCAACAAACCCCTCCCCGGCAGGAACGCCCGAGATGTGTCTGTAGCTCGAGTAGAGCTCGGCCTCTTCCGGATAACAACGATACTTATTATCGGCGATCAAGCCACTGAGGAGCGCGTCTTCGTGGCGAGCAAGGATGCGAATAAGGCCGTGGGAAAGACTGCGCTGCTCATCTTCAGGCATCTGTCTGAAGTACTCCTCGGTACACCGAGCAGAGGGGGCCGGCAACGGCAGTCCTGATTCCCGAAAAAGATCAAGCGGCTTCACAACCTGCTTGCGCGACAGATAGTGCAGAGCAAAGAAGAGCATCCGGGGCTGAACGCGCCCATCAATCAGCTGCTGAACCAGGCTATTGTCACGGCTCTCATACTTTAGGCGCCCACTTACACCATCAAGGAGCATGATGCGGATATCGGCACAACGCCCCACGTGGAGAAGTGGCCGCTCGGCATCCTTCCAAACATAGCCCATTGCGGCACTCGCTCCCTCAAGCGCCTGAGTCTGAGCGAGCCTCTCTGAAGCCGATCTGAAGACATCCAGACCCCTCAGCCCTTTTTCAAGGGCGGCCGTTGAGTTTACCGCAACATTCAGTGCTGCAGCCCGTCCCGCCCTGCCACCGCCGGTTCCATCAACTACCACACAGCCCTCTCCCGGACACAGTACCAGCCCGTCTTGATTCGGCATCCCACGACGACGATAGCCTCCCGGTGAGGAGAAGGCAGCTACAGAGCCATCCCGCGTCTCAACAAGGGCATCGTGCCCACAGGCTCCAAGGCCGAAAGGACGAGTTGAGGAACCGCTGATCAGCCCGCCCAGGGTGTGGTAAAGCTCACGACGAAAGCCAAACTCGTCAGAATCAGCGGTGAGTGGAACGTGACGCCGACTCCGCAAGTGTGGGGTGGCTGAGTTAGGTCGCTGAACCAAATCAGCGTCTTCTGCTCCTGTTGGTTCCGGGGTGGTAAACGCATGCATAAGCGTATATTCTAACACTAAATACGCAAAAAGCAAGCCCGGCAGCCGGATCTCAATACTCAGCAAAGCGCAGCATGTTTCTCTCCTACTCCTCAAACTCCCTTCGAACCCAGTTCTCAGCCTCATCACGCTCGCTCAGACGGCCCGCGAGCTGCTCAAAACGCACCGCATCGAGCACCTCCTGAATGCGCGGCCCCGGCTTAAGAGAAAGGATTTCCATGACATCCTCACCGGTAAGGAGACGATCGGGCTCCCTGGGCATCGAGGCGAGGTCCTCCCTGTAGAGCTCAAGAACCTTGCCATGCTGAGTAAGATCAGCTGGGATAGTACCGAGCGTGTCGCACCGATTCAGCTCAAGCAGCTCCAAGAAAAGTTGCTGCAAAAACCAGTGACGACGACGCCCCACCTCCATCTCGAAGACGTTGTAGACGCTCATATGGTGTTCGATCAGCCAGCAGATATCGTGAATCCGCTTCCTTGAAAACGAGAGGCGGCGAAGGATGACGCCCGCAATCTCAGCGGAGACCTCGGCATGGTGGTCAAAACGAATACGTTCCTTGGTGTCGTCATAGGTACGAGTCTTGCCCACATCGTGAAGAAAAACGGCCCAACGAAGGTTGAGAGGCGCATCGGGTTTAAGCGCCTTGATCGCCAGAATAGTGTGGTCCCACAGATCGCCCTCAGTGTGATACTGAAGAGGCTGGGCAAATCCCTTCATCTCCTGAACCTCCGGCAGAATCTCAGCGAGTACACCCGTATCTTCCATATCCTCGAGGGCGTCTGGGAAGGAGGGATGGACGATCATCTTATTGAGCTCGTCCCGAATGCGCTCGGATGAGACGTTCCCGGCAAGATTGGCGTGCTTTTTCAGCGCGCCAAAGGTCTCGGGATGGTACTGAAAACCCAGCGTATTTTTAAAGCGAACAGCCCGGAGGATGCGAAGATGGTCCTCAAGAATGCGCTCGTGTGGCTCCCCGATAAAGCGTATGAGTCGATTATCCAGGTCTTTCTGGCCACTCACAAAGTCGAGGACCTTGTCCGCGATCGGATCATAAAAGAGGCCGTTGATCGTGAAGTCGCGGCGCTGGGCGTCCTCTTCGGCAGTGGTAAACAAGACGGCATCGGGACGGCGTCCGTCGGAATAGCCGCTGTCGGAGCGAAAGGTGGCGATCTCAAAGTGCTGATCGCCGTGCTCGGCCAAGATAACTCCGAAGGCCTCCCCGATAGGAATAGTCTTATTCAAAAGCTTCTTGAGCTCCTCGGGACGGGCGTTTGTGGCTATATCAAAGTCTTTGGGCTCGACGCCCAGAAGCATATCGCGCACACAGCCACCGGCCCAGTAGGCCTCATAACCGGCATCCTGCAAAATCTGCACAAGTTCGACAGCACTTCCACGCATGCCGCTAGCATAGGAAAATTACGCCCGCGACGCCAGAGCAAGCGCAAAAACTATGTACGCGAAGACCTTCCGCCCTTATACTTGCGCCAATGCTGACTCTTGGAATTGAAACATCATGTGATGAGACCTCAATTGCCATCGTAAAAGATGGCCGCGAGATCCTCACCAACATCATCCACTCCCAGATAGACCTTCACCGAAAGACGGGGGGCGTCGTTCCCGAGGTGGCTGCACGCGAGCATGTCCTCAAAATCCTCCCCGTTCTGGGGGAGGCTCTTTCGCAAGCGGGTGTGACGATGGAGCAGATCGATATGATCGCCGTAACCTACGGCCCGGGGCTCCTGACCTCTCTTCTCACGGGGATAAACACGGCGATGACGCTTGCGCTCGTGCATAACAAGCCGCTCGTTCCGGTCAACCACATCGAGGGCCACATGTATGCGAACTGGCTTTACACAAAGGGCGAAGAGGCTCCCGAGCCGCCAACCTTCCCGCTGGTCGTCCTAACCGCCTCGGGCGGCCACAACGAGCTGATTCTCTGGCACGAACACGGCCGCTACACCTTCCTGGGAGCGACCCTCGACGACGCGGCCGGTGAGGCCTTCGACAAGGTTGCCCGCCTGCTGGGACTTCCCTACCCGGGCGGCCCCCAGATCCAAAAAGCGGCAGAAAAGGGCGATCCTAAAAAATATGCACTTCCCCGCGCCTGGGTCAGCGAGTGGGACTTTAGTTTTTCCGGCCTCAAAACGGCCGTCCGGCGCCTAGTGACCGAGTACCGCGAGAGCCTGCCGGAGGGTGAGCCACTCGACGAGCAGTTTATTGCCGACGTCGCCGCCTCTTTTCAAGAAGCGGTCTGTGAGGTGCTGGCGACCAAGCTTGCCCGCGCGGTTGAGCAGTTCGGCGCGAAAGAGGCTCAGCTTGCCGGAGGCGTCTCAGCCAACGCCCGCCTTCGCGCCTACGCCCGCGAACTTCTTCCTCCCCAACTCCCCCTCCGCTTCTGTACGAACCTCCGCCTCTGCACCGATAACGCCGCGATGATCGCCTGCGCGGGCTTCCACAAGTACACAAAGACCCCCGACCAGTATAAAAAATGGGCTCCCATAATCGGGAACCCAAGTTTAGAGATTACAAGCTGGTAACTATAGTTAATTTTCCGGATTTTTCTCACCATCTGCAGGAGGGAGCTGTACGCCTCTCTTTGGATTAACGGGGGGATATCCGCGCAAATGTGTTTTGTGAAGATCGGCAGGCTGTGTTGCCGGCAGATGGCTCTTGGTGGCAGGCGTTTCCGCGTCTCGCGCTCTCGCCGTATGATCGGACTCCTGCATCTCATCAGGCTGGGCTTGATGCTGAACTGCAGCTCCGTTTTGTTGAACACCTGCATCTGCTTCTGCTGCCGCTGGAGTTGTACATGAACGAACAAGCCCTGCAGCTGACGACACTGCCAGTGCCGTCCCACCAACTATGAGCGCTCCCGCCGGCCAGTAATCACGAATGCTTTCAGGGGTATGTAAAGGCATTTTTGGAGCATTCTTGAGACGCTCCTCGTACTGACGTCTCTCATTTCTCACGTGATTTAGTCTACCTCCGGAATCAGTCATATGGTTTCAGTTACGTTAGATTAAGTTCAATTTGCAAGTATATTATACGACTATAGTCGGTAAAAGTCAACAGCGCTGCCTTTGTTGCTTTCCCTACTGATCTGAAGTCGCAGAAAACACCTTCTCATACGTATACGCCGCTCTTCCTTTTGACAAAAAAATAAAAAATACTTTAAATAGGAGAATGAGAGAGAATCTGCACTCACTTGGTGGCCGTGACCGGATCCCCCACAAACATTTCATCTCAGTCAATGCGGCCACGCACCAAGAACTTGGTGCCATGCTGGGTAGGCAGCTGGGCGAGGCGGTCCGAGCACTCATCAACGAGGAGTCCCAAGCTCCCGACTGGGAAAGACGGCGCAGACGCGCGCAACCCATGCTCCGCGCGACAGAGCGCCACGCTATCTTCACCCCTTACCTCGATGAGCTGGACGCTTTTGCAAACGCAGCGGGTGTTCCCTTTGAGGAGCTCTGGACCTACAGCCTGGAACACGAAGTAACCGACGGTGAGATGCGCCACCTTGAGCCGGACTCGGGCACCACCGAATACCCATCTGAAACTGAGCTTTCGAGACCTCCCGAACGCTGCACCTCGATGGTCGCAAACGGTGGGCGGCTCGTTGCCCACAGCGAAGATTGGGAGCTCGACAGCGCTCACAAACTCTGGGTCCTACGCACCTGCGTTGGCCCTTCGGAGGGAGTTAGACGCACAAAGCTCGAACTGCACTATGCCGGAACTCTCGGCTCAAACGGAGCCTCGGTTGTACGCGAAGGTGACAGAACCACGGTTCAGCTGATCAACTCACTCAGCCACCGCAATCCCAATGCCGACGGCGTTCCTCGTCATCTTGTTGCACGTTTCCTGGGCGACTCCACCGATCCCCAGGAGGCCCTCGAAACCCTGCGCCCGGTTAAGAGAAGCGGCGGCTACGCACACACGTTTGTCACACAAGATCCCGACGGCAGACACAGCATCCTCAGTGCCGAGCTGAGCCCTAACAGGATGAGTGCAATCCACATACAACGAGCGCATTTCGCCCACTCGAACCATCATATCCACCCCGCGATGGCCGATAAAAATGCCGGTATGATAGGGAGCGCCGAAAGTATGGGGACGACGACAAGAAGAAGGCTGGCAGTGGCAAGTTCGAACCTGCATCAGTTCCACCAGCCCCGTGGCAGAGTAGCCCCAGAGATGCCTTTCGCCGTGGCACTCCAGATTTTAGGCAACAGGCTCAGTGACGCCTGGCCGGGCGTACGCACCGAAGGGACAATTGGGGCGTTTTGCGTGGACCTCCGTGCAGGAATCGCGGGAATCCACCTGGCTCGAGAAGAGCTGCCACCGCCGGAAGATAGGCTGGAACCAGGAGATGACGGCTGGCGCGCTTACGAACTAGCTAAAGTTCTCTCCCCGAACTTCCCCAACTGCAACCTCGCCTCCCCTATGCCCTATCAAGAGGCTTAGAAAGCCACCACCACACTTGCAAAATTTGGAAATAGCAGTACAATAAATCAGTACTTATGAGTAAAAATCCCAAAGAGACAGAAGAGAAGGAGCCAAAGCCAACGCTGAAAGATCTCAGAACCCCAAAGGGCGTCCACGACATTCTTCCCGATGACCACGAGTTTTATACCTATCTGAAAAAGGTCATCCGCCACCGCGCCCGACAGAGCGGTTACCGCCGCATTACGACACCTACGTTTGAGTTTACCGACGTATTTAAGCGCTCAATCGGTGATACAAGTGACATCGTAAGTAAGGAGATGTATAGCTTTGAGGATCGCAAAGGCCGCTCACTCACACTCAAACCCGAGGGAACAGCCGGTGTTGTCCGCTCGTACCTGCAACATAACATGCAGACCTGGCCTCAGCCCGTTGAACTTTACTATATCGAGCCTCACTTCCGCTACGACCGCCCTCAGAAGGGACGCTACCGTCAGTTCTGGCAGTTCGGCTTTGAGGTATTGGGTGAGACCGATCCGGCCATCGACGCCCAGATTATTCAGCTCTTTAAAGTAATTCTTGAGGATCTCGGCGTTGCCGACCTCTTCACCCTCCAGATCAACTCGATCGGCTGTATGAACAAAAACTGTCGCCCTCACTTTATCGAAGATCTCCGCAACTACTACATGGGCAAAGAGCGCAGCATGTGCGAGGAGTGCCAGACACGCCTTGAAAAAAACCCCCTCCGACTTTTGGACTGCAAAGAGGAAGACTGCATCATCCTTGCAAAACTCGCTCCACAGATGAAAGACTACCTGTGCGAGGAGTGCAAAGAGTTCCACGAAGAGCTCCTCAAACTGCTCGAGGGCTTGGGCATTGAGTATGTCGAAAACCAGAAACTCGTCCGCGGACTCGACTACTACACCAAGACCGTCTTTGAGTTCTGGAGCGCCTCAACGGGAGCACAAAATGCTATTGGAGGAGGAGGCCGCTATGACGGTCTCGTCGAAAAGATGGGAGGTCAGCCAACTCCGGCAATCGGTTTTGCAGCAGGGATGGAGCGCATCATCGACACGATGAAAGAGGCGGGAATTACCGTCCCTACCAAAGATGATATTCACGTTTTCGTCGCTCAGCTCGGCTTCACCGCCAAGCAGAAGGCACTCAAGCTCATGAATGAACTTCGCAATGTTGGAATCAAGTGTGTCGGTGCACTCGGCAAGGGAGCCATCAAGAATCAGCTCCGTGTAGCCGATCGTTTTGCCGTGCCCTATACGGTCATCATGGGCATTACCGAGGTTCGGGATGGTACGGCAATAATCCGCGACATGAAGCGCGGCAGTCAGAAGATCGTCAAGTACGACAAGGTATTGGAGGAGCTTATCGAAGTTCTAGGGGAAGATCAGTTGGATCGGTACTCACCGGAAGAGGTGCTCTACTAAGACAGATATTCTGAGCCTGACGAAAGAGACTCTCGCTCCCACGGCGCAGGCTGTTTACGGTGCGGCGCATCGCATCAGCATCAGCTAATGTCTCGCCTTTTTTCCCTACACACCGATAAACGGTGCCCTGCAGTGTATTTTCAGCGGCACACCGAGCAGTTGTAACTCCCTCAACCTTACCCGCGATCGCGAGTGTCGTGAACTGGTCCGGATCCCACTCAGTAAAAGTGACATCCACGTCTTGTACGGGGCCGCCAAAGCTCACGTGTTCCCCCATGATCGCGCGATCATCAAGGTTGATCGTCGTCTGCTGGTCGCCACAGCTAATCGCAAAAGGACCGACACAACGACCGTAGCCAGTTCCATTAAGATCACGGACCTCACAGTCCGTCCCCGACTCAAGGCTGGCCACAAGATCAGCCATCTGACGAGTTACATCAGCAACCGCCATCGTAGGGCCGTAGTTATCTTGACGGTTACATCCGTGCTGAAGAGGCGCTGCGGCAAGCGCTGCAGTTAGAAGAGCTCTCTCGGCAGATGATTTTAGCGAAGGCATGGGCATGGGCATGGCTAGTGGCTGTTATAAAGTTAGGCACGTTCCCGCTGATAGCAGGTTTCACAGTATATAACCTCCGGCCGATTTTCTGCAAATGGTGAGCGGATGGCGACACCGCAGTTACCACAGAGCCGGTCAAAAAGCTCGCGTGGATTGCGTAAGGCTAGCCTTTCTTTATAGCGACAGTCGGGACAGCGCCGTGGGAGTGGCAAACGCTGACGTTTGAGGAAGGCGAGCTCCTGTTCGATGATACGGTACCCCTTTCCGCATGAGGCACAGGCACAGATCTCACTGAGAAGTGTGGGCGGAGTGCCCGCAGTTGAATCGGGAAGCTGCTGCAGTGTGGGCAGATAAGGGGAAGCCTGCACCTCACGCCAGCGGAAGCCGGCCTCTTGAGCCTGCTCACGGGTAAGGGGGAAGTACTCCTGCGCAAGGGACTCGTTATACGCCAGAGGTGAGTGAGAGGGCGGAAAGTGGACTCCCCACTCACCTCGCTCTCGCATATCATTAATGATTCGCGCAACCATCTCTTCATACTGCTCCTTCGTGTACTGCTTGTTAAAAATACAGTACTCCTTATTACGGAGACCAAAGCAGCCGAAGAGGTTTTTAGAGTTGTAGCAGAGCTCGCTGTAGTAGAGGTTTTGAGAGTGGTAGACCCGCAGGCAGAAGAAGCAGTTGTAGGCCGCGATCGTGCTCAATACCTCGTAGCAAACTTCCGACTTTAAGTACATATTAGAGCAGTCCAGGAGGTCCTTGACCTCAACCCCTACAGTCACGTTGCGGCAGTCTTCGCTGTCGTTCATATCGTAGGAGTCGAAGCAGTTTTTACAGTTCGAGAGAAAATCACCCGTAGTATTCTCGCAGTTTATGACATTCGCATACTTGTGGATGCGCTGGGAACGAACAGCCTTCCAGCGACTTATCGCCTCGGCAAAATGTGTGTACGAGGAACGGACAGTCTCAACCATCTTCTCGTACTGTTCTTTGGGTAGCGGTTTATTCATAAAGTAGTACTGCTTTCCCACGAGGTTTGTGCAGAGAAAACAGTTACTGCAGTTGCTCAGATTTTCTGAAAACCAACAGTCACGACTGTTCTCACTATAGGAAACATACACACAGTTGTAGCACTTTCTAACATTGAAACACTCGTAACAGAGCTCTGAATTGTAAGCGAAACTCGAGTCAACAACATCGGTACAGCTCTGCAAAAGTTTTCCGTAGTAGCAATCCTCGGAGTACTCTGAGCAGTTTATAAGGTAGGAGTTTTTACAGTAGGCCGTGCCTGTTGTGTAGGAGCAGTTCTCATTCGAAACCTGAATCAGATTCAGACGAGGAACAGTTCGACTCAGCTCGGTAAACTGCTCAAAAAACGAGCGCGAAAAGTCATAGTCGCGGCCGTACTCGAGCGCATCCCATGACTCACTCCACCACTCCTCGGTTGAGTAGATGGGGAGCTTTTCATCAGGATGGTAGATTGACACGAGGGAGGTGCCCGAACGGGCTGAAGTATTTTTATAGAGGTTCCACTCATTTCGGTGAAGAGATCTATTCCTCAGCTTGCAAGAAGCACACTGCCTCACGGGAAGCTCAAAACGTTGACCGGCGAAGGTAGGCTCACACCGTTTGAGGAAAGCCAGCGCCTCATTCTCAACCACAAGGGGCAGTAGACATGTAATACATCTTGATTGCATAAGATGCCCATTATCGAACTGACTCATCCCGGAGTCAAGGCACCGGACGTATTTTGTCGAATAAAGTCGACAGTAAATCTATATGTTTTAATCTGAAAAATTATGATAATACTTTTCTTGACGAACTTTTTCCACACAATGGTCATAACACAACTTCTTCAACAACTCGGCCTGAGCGACAAGGAGGCCGCCGCCTATCTGGCACTACTCGAGATGGGAACCGGATCGGCCGTTTCGACCATCGCACAACGAGCGAAACTCAACAGGACAACAACCTACGACGTGCTCAAGATGCTCGTAGAAAAGGGGCTAATAATTGAGTACAAGCGCAAAAGCCTCCACTACTACGAGGCACTTCCTCCCGAAAAATTACAGAGTTACCTGGCCGAGCAGAGCGAGAAGTTTTCGAGGCTTGCGGAGCAGGCTCACGAGCTCATGCCCGAGCTAAAAGCCCACCATCGCACCGACACAAAACGACCCCGCATCTATTTTTATGAAGGAGACGAGGGGCTGATACGGGTTTACGAAGAGACACTCACCTCCTCCGAAGAGATCCTCGCCTATGCCAGCGACCAGGCCAATCAAGATGCGATCCCCTGGTACTTCCCCCAGTATTACGCCCGCCGGGCCGCAAAGAAAATCCCCATTCGAGCGCTCTTTCCCGATACACCAAAAGACCGGGAGCGCCACTCCCGCGACGCACAAGAGCTCCGCAAGAGCCGCATCCTACCCAAGCAGATCCTCAACTTTTCCCCCGAGATAAACTTCTTCGATAACAAGATCATGATCGCCGACTGGAAGGAAAAGCTCGGCATCATCATCGAAAGCCACGAGATCGCCCAGGTCTTCAAGCAGACATTCGAACTCGCCTGGGAGGCCGCCGAAAAGCATCATAATAAGCTCATGAAGGCTGACGAATGTGGCAGTACTCAAAAGCCGGCTACCCGTTCAAAAAAACGATCGCGGCGTTGAGGAGTGTTGCGTAACTCACCCAAGCCAAGTAGGGCATGAGGATGAGGGCCGCGGGCTGATCCACCTTTGAAAAGCGCACAATCATAAGCACAATCACCAAGAGAAGCACGATGATATCGGCGAGAGCCACCCCGGTAAGGTGAAGGCCAAAGAAAAGTGGCGTCCAGATGCCGTTTAAAACCAGGCTCAGGCCGTACAGCTTGAGGGCGTTGCGCGCCGCAGCCTTTCGGGCAGGATCTGACGAGTGGACCAGTCGGCGCCAGATACGAAAGGAGGCGTAGCCCATCAGCACATAGAGGAGCGTCCAGACGGGGGCAAAGAGCCAGCTGGGTGGATTAAAGACGGGTTTCTGGAGAGTCGCATACCAGCCCGGAATCTCAGAAATAGTGAACCACGAGCCCGCAAATCCTATGGCCAGAGGAAGGAGGATCGCGAGGATAAAGATAGGGAGTTGAGCCGGAATTTTAGACGAGAAAGAGCGTTTCATAAGCATATTCTACCTCTTTTCCGGAGAATATGCGGAGGAGAGAAAGCCCTCCCACTAGACAAAAAAACAACTCGTGGCCCACCTCTTTCTTTATAGAACCGGCCCCGATACTTGCCAAAACATTAAATAGCGTACACAATAGCGCTAATGAACAGCACATCCGCCGCCACCGTCATGCGTAAGAACGTCCACATTATTCTTGTGGACCTCTTTCTCGTACTCGGTAAAATTCGGCGGCGTGGGCTAGTCACTACAGTCTAAAAGACACCAACTAAGATCGATCACTATCTAGCCCTCGCCACCACGAGGGCTTTTTTTATTACTTCTTCCGACCGTCATGACCTCCCGTATAACAGTACTTCAGCGGCGCCTCTCCGAAGGCCCGGCCGACAACGACCCTCTTATGAGGTGCGATGTCGACGAGCGTACCGAAAGCGGCATCATACCGATAAGCGCGCTCCGTGAGTCGGGGATCGACTGCGGGCGGGACTGGTACTCCTCAGCTCCCCGGCAGACCTCGCACATCTCATGCCGGGTCGTCCTTGCACCGGAGGCAAAGCTCGGGGAGGTCACACGGATGGAGATCTACAAAGACCGCCAAAATCCCACTTTCTGCTTCTTTGTCCTCTACCGGATCGTCCTCAACGAGGCGGGTGAAGAAATTATCGAAACCCAGTTCTTCACCAACGACCCCGCCTATGCGGCCCGGCACAAGTGGATGGGACACGATCTCAACCTCTTCACCGGCTCAGCCGCGGCTAACACACTTACGGAGATTATGCGGAGGGCCGCCTCCTCAGCCCTTAACCCTCAAGATCATGACTAAAACATTTGAAACATTCAGGAGACTACGATGGAAAGAAGGCAGAAGTTGCCCCTTCTGCGGAGACCGAAAGTCACGCTATCACAGCAAGAGGAGAAGCGGCGTCTACAGGTACGAATGCCTCGAGTGCAGCCGAATATTCTCAGACGTAAGTGGAACGTTCTTGGAGTCGAGTAAGGTGCCCCTGGCCGAGTGGTGCCGTGCACTGAGCTGTATGAGCAGCAAGCGAGGCTGTACGCCGAGCGACCTCCAGCGAACCCTCCACGTAAGCTACCCAACAGCGCTGCGCCTCTGGAGTATGCTCAGCCTTACACTCCGAACCCACCGAGCGCCTGTTACCTTCTCGGTAAAACACGACGAACTCCGCATTCAAAAATCGGCACGTCTCCTGATTGAGATGTGCCGAATCGCCTAGCCGCCCTCGGCCGCCTTAACCTCTCTCCACAAGGACCTTACGCTTATTTTTAGCCTGCGTTTTAGGTATGCGGATAAAGATGGTTCCGTTTTTGGCCTCGGCGTGAATGCCGTCGATGGTGCTATTTGTGGGAAGTGAGAAGCTGCGTTTGAAGGAGACCCACGACCGCTCGGCACGGTACCATGTCTCCCCTTCCTCGTGGTCCTCGGTTTCGGTCTCACCGCTGAGGTGAAGTGCATGGTTATCAACCTCGACGGAGACCTTCTTGGGATCGACGTTGGGCAGATCAACTTTTATACAGACCTCCTTGTCGGTCTCGGAGTAGTCGGCCTTAGGAAGCCAGTGACTCTCATCGGGCAGCAGGTCCTGAAAAGGTGAGAGCTCAAACGGAGAGTTCCAACTCAGAGGCCAGGGATTAAAGCCCTCCCTCCACATCTTCCGGGCGATGTCGCTCACCGATGAGCCACTCTTCTCCAACGACCTTCCTTCCCTACTCGTACGTTTTTTGACCGGAATAGTCATACGGGGTTCGTTTAAAAACTAATGTGGCGGAGGTTGAAGTTACCGCACAAGCTCTATTTCGCATGAGCGAGGTATTGCCTAAGCAAGGTTCGCATGAGCGAGCATGCCTGTGTCAGTGACCGCCTCCGCACAGTGATAAACACCACGAGAAGCAAAAGGGTGTCGGAGTTTTTGCAACCGTGCATTTCACACCTTGGTCGTGTAGAATAATCGTACTCATATGAAGCTGACACACGATACAATTCTACCGTTCGCCGTGGGAGTTCTGCTCAGCGGGCTGGTCTTTAGTGTGCCTGTCGCCTCGGCTGAGAACTTCTCTGATGTGCCGGCGAATCATCCTCATGCGGCGGCTATTGAGGCGCTTAAAGATGCCGAGTTGGTGACTGGCTATAACGATGGAACATTCAAACCGGACCAGGCGATCAACCGCGCTGAGGCGACCGCGATGGTTCTTAAAGCTGCGGGAATTCCGCTTCAGAGCAGCACTCAAAAACTACCTTTTTCTGACGTGGTCGAGACCGACTGGTTCTACCCGATGATCCAGAGGGGTGTCGCGCTTAATAAGCTCAAAGGCTATCCCGACCAGACCTTCCGCCCCGGCCTGCCTGTTACCCTCCCCGAGGCGCTCGCCCTCTCACTCTCATTTCAGAACATCTCAACGACGAGTACAAATGTGGAGTCGACCATCTACAAGGGGCTCGATCCGGCTGAGTGGTATGGGAAGACCGCCCAGTATGCCAAGAACAACTACATTATTGAGCCCAATCCCGACGGAACTCTCGATCCAACCGCGAGCATCTCACGAGGTCAGCTGGCCGAGATCGTCTTCCGAACGCGTCAGGTGAAAAACAGTGGGCGTGCCTTTGATATAACAACGGAGTGGACGACGAGCGAGCACAACCTCAACTACTGGAGCTTCCGTCATCCCGCAAACTGGCAGCTCTTTAAGGGACAGACAAATAGTGGGCTCTGGTATCAGGAACCCTCGGCCTTTATCAGCCGGCTCTGGCCACGCGGTGTACGCCTTTCGGTCTCACTCAGCGAGAATACGGGGGGGCTGACGGCGAACGGCTACTTTAACGAGGTGAAGGCGAGTTATGCGCGTGAGTATCCCGGGCTGGCAGTCAGCAGCTCCTCACTCACTCTCGGCCAGCGACCGGCCCTTCGCGTCGTCGTTCCTCAGCGCCATCTTATAGACACCTACGTTCAGCTTCCCAACGGCATGTACCTTATTATATATGGCGAGTACGGAGAGGCACCCATTGCCGAGTTCTACAAGAAACAGCTCGAGCTGGTACTTGGCAGCTACAAGTACGTTGAGGCGCCGGCCACTCCCCCACTTCCGCCCCTTGAAGAAAGGATGGCTCAGCTCAGAGAAAAAATTCTGGTTGAGGGGGCATGGGAACAGCTCATGAGCTACTTCCCGGACAAGCGGCTTATTCACACAGACGGTATTGGCGTGGGAACCGGCCCGGTAGACTATTTCTTCTCTGCCGAGGCGGCGACCACTATTAAAGTTGAGCGAGAGAGCAACACAATCTTAAATATTCGTGACGGCGAGACGAGCGCCTTTTAACTTCCCATGGAAAAATCATACACACCATCTCCTCTGACTGCCGGCCTCGCTCTGCTCGGCCTCCTGCTCGGGGCAGCTCTCGTCTTCCTCCTCATCGGAGGATTCTCAAGCGCGGAGGCACCGGTGAGTACCGGCCCCGTCGGCGCGCCCTACATCTCCACTCCAACAACTCCTCCTCCCTCTAACTAACGTCCATGTCTTTAGACTTCGGTAAGCGTTCCGTCCAGCAGCACAAAAAACACCACGGTAAACTTGAGATCCGCTCGAAAGTCTCAGTCAAGAATCGCGATGAGCTGAGCGTCTACTACACACCCGGAGTTGCCGCTCCTTGTGAGATTATTGCAAAAGATCCCGAGGCCGCCTACGAGCTCACCATCAAGCGCAATACGATCGCTGTTGTCACTGACGGCTCTGCGGTTTTGGGCTTGGGAAATATTGGCGGGCTGGCGGGCCTCCCCGTGATGGAGGGGAAGGCAATCCTGTTCAAGCAGTTTGCCGATGTCGATGCCTTCCCAATCTGTCTTTCCACTCAAGATCCTGACGAGGTCATTAAAACCGTGAAAAATATCGCACCGGTTTTCGGAGGGATAAATCTTGAGGACATCAAGGCTCCAAACTGCTTTTATATAGAGGAGCGGCTCAAGGAGGAGCTTCACATCCCCATCTTCCACGATGACCAGCACGGTACGGCGATCGTTATTTTGGCGGGACTCCTCAATGCGCTGGCCCTTGTGGGGAAGAAGCTCGAGACGGCACAGATTGTGATTGCGGGAGCAGGTGCGGCGGGAATTGCCACAGCGCGACTCCTCCTCCATGAGGGGGCAAGAAATATCATGCTTACCGATCGAAAGGGCATTATCTATGAAGGGCGCGATGATCTTAATCTCTATAAAGAACGGATGGCTAAGCTGACCAATAGGGAGTGCCGTCGAGGAACGCTCGCCGATGCGATGGTGGGGGCGGACGTCTTAATCGGCGTCTCACATGCGGGAATTGCCAACAAAGCTATGGTGAAGACGATGAACCGCGATGCCATAATCTTTGCGATGGCAAATCCAACGCCCGAGATCACACCCGAGGAGGCGTTTGAGGGTGGTGCAAAAATTATCGCCACAGGTCGCAGCGACTATCCAAATCAGATCAACAACGTACTCGTCTTCCCGGGACTGATGCGCGGCGTGCTGGACTGCCGGGCTCGCTACATCACCGACGACATGAAAGTCGCGGCGGCTCGCGCCCTGGCCAAGCTCGTAAAAAAACCGCGTGTCGACAAGATCATCCCCGGCGTCTTCGATAAAGATGTCGCTCAGACGATCGCCCGCGCGGTAAAGAGCAAGCACGACCCGAAGAATGTCTAAACGTTAGTCGAGCAGTTTTGCCAGCTCTTTTTTGAAGCTTTCGAGATCTTTGAACTGGCGATAAACGGAAGCGAATCGAATGTAGGCCACCTCGTCGATGCCTTTGAGAGCCTCCATCACATCCTCACCAAGACGCTGCGCCTCGACCTCTCGCCCAAGAGCGGCCCACGACCCTTCAAGCTCGTCGAGGAGCTCACTCACCTGCTGTTCGGTAACGGGACGCTTCTCACATGCCTTCCAGATTCCCGTAAGAACTTTTTCACGACGATACGGCTCACGCGATCCTCCTTTTTTAATAACGAGAAAGTTTGCAGCTTCGATACGCTCAAACGTGGTGAAGCGGAAGTCGCACTCCTCACACTGACGGCGGCGGCGAATCTCCTTTTCTTCGAGAGTATCACGTGAGTCGACAACCTTCGTATCATGATGTTTACATTTTGGACAGCGCATAAATTGAGGTGATAAAGGTGTCGGTCATTCCGGCAATGTAGTCTTTTACGACGACCTCAAGAGGCTCATTCGTGTCGATCGAACCGCCAAACTTTTCCGGCAGCTCCTTAGGGTTGGTGTAGTAGTAGTCGAAAACAGTGTGGAGGATTTCCTGCCCGTGGTGCATCATTGTCAGAACTTTCGGCGACTGGTACATGCGCTCCCACAAGAAGGTTCGTAGTTCTTGAATGTGAGGGGTGAGCTCGGGCGAGAAGTCTACGAGATCCTGTTCATGGTCGATAACATGGGCAAGAGTCGTAATGGAGGAGGAGGCCAGGAGATTTTTTGTCGAACTTATGAGATCACCAATCATCAGGGACATCGACTGACTGATCAGACGCGAGTGGAGGATCGCCTCGGGGATATCGTCTCCGTGTTTGGCGACGACAATCTTGTAAGCTTCCTGAACCAGTTTGAGCTCCAAGAGATCATCGATAGTGAAAAGGCCGGCGCGGAGGCCATCGTCGAGATCGTGATTGTGATAGGCGATCTCATCAGCCTTATCGACAACCTGAGCCTCCAGAGTCTTCCCTCGGATTTTCTTGGTCTTCTGGTCGTAGAGTGACTGGTGTTTGGCCATCGCGTCGAGCGTCTCGTGCGCTAGGTTCAGCCCATTGAACTCAGAAAAGGCCTGCTCCAGCTGTTCAACGATCCGCTTGCTCTGCTCGTTGTGCTCAAAGTGGCCCCCGAACTTTTGCATAATAGAATTCAGCTCCTCTTCGCCGGAGTGGCCAAAGGGGGTATGGCCAAGATCGTGAGCCAGTGCAACCGCCTCGCAAAGATCCTCATTAAGTCCGAGCGAGCGAGCCAGATCACGAGCAACCTGTGCAACCTCCAGCGAGTGGCTCAGACGGTCACGGGTATGATCTTGATACTTAGCGATGAAAACCTGCGTCTTGCCCGAAAGTCGGCGGAAGGCCTTTGAGTGGATAATCCGATCACGATCACGCTGAAACTCAGTCCGAGTCTCGTCGATCGGCTCAAGATAGGTGCGCCCGCGGGAGTGCATACTCAAGACCGCATACGGTGCGAGCGTTTTCTGCTCATGGAGCTCGAGTTCTTTCTTACCAAAAATCATCGGTACCACCATACTACCGCAGCTCTCTGCAAAGCGGAAGTGGGCGCGGGGTGTTGAAGAACTCAGGTTTGGGTGCGAGGTGTGTTCATAGAGCGGCAACTCCGGAGCGCAGGCTGGCTAGGTCTTCAGCTTTGCTGAAGCAGCCTGCGTGAGGTGTAGGCGGCGCTCCCCGCTGGAGGGAGCGCGTTTTTATCTTAGGCTCACTTCGACTCACAACCGGCAAAGCCGGATTGTTCCTCTCATTCGCGCTCGAGCAGAGAAGGCGGCCCGCGGCGCTTTCTGCTAGAATGGAGGCATTATGCTCCTGCTTCCTGCTCTTATCGACCGCTTCCTGGCACACTGTGAGATCGAGAAAAATCAGTCGATTAAGACTATTGAGAACTACCATCGTTACCTTCGACGTTTTTCGGAGTTTGCCGGGAAGATCAGTGCGGCTGAGATAACGCTGCCGCTCGTCCAGAGCTACCGCCTCCACCTCAACCGCCTTACCGACGAGCGCGCCAGCCGCCGAACAACCGAGGGGCAGACGCTCTCAAAAAAAACTCAGAACTATCACGTCATCGCCCTCCGCGCTTTCCTTAAGTACCTTATTAAGAACGACATCCAGACGCTCGCTCCCGAAAAGATCGAGCTCTCAAAAATTCCCGAGCGCACCGTCGAGTTTCTTAGTGCCGAAGAAGTGGCACGCCTTTTTGAGGCGATCCCAACAGATGCTCCAGCTGGCCTCCGCGATGCTGCAATCCTCGAAACGCTCTACTCAACCGGCCTCCGAGTCAGCGAGCTGGCTCGGCTCGATCGAGCACATGTAGACCTGCAGCGACGCGAGTTTATGGTTCGAGGAAAAGGACGCAAGCCGCGCATCGTTTTTTTGACGGAGCGCGCCGTAACGCAGATCAGCGCCTACCTCAAAAGTCGTGAGGATGCCTTTAATCCCCTCTTCATCAATGCGCGCCGGGCACGCTCGGACACGGATATCACGCTCGGCGAGCGCCGCCGCCTCTCGACGGTTTCTATCGAGTCGATCGTCCGCAAGTATGCGATGCTCGCGGGGATAACGAAAAAAGTTACGCCTCACACCTTGCGCCACAGCTTCGCCACAACCCTCCTTCAAAACGGCGCCGACATTCGGGCTGTTCAAGAGATGCTCGGACATGCTTCAATAACAACAACCCAGATCTACACTCACCTCACGAACAAGCGCCTTCGCGAGGTCCACGAAAAATTCCACACTCCTCATGATAACCTTTGAGAACGTCTCCAAAAAATTTGGCCAGAGACCGATCCTCGGCGAGCTGAACTTCACCGTTAACCAGGGGGAGTTTATCTCGGTCGTTGGGCCGAGCGGCTCGGGGAAAAGCACGATTCTCCATCTTATTCTACGCTTGGAGCAGCCCTCGGAAGGGCGCATCTTAGTGGGAGCAAAAGACCTGGGCGGCTTCTCACACCACGATCTTCAAAACTACCGCCGAAGTATCGGGACGGTTTTTCAGGATTACAAACTTCTGCCCGGCAAGAGCGTCTTTGAGAACGTCGCCTTCCCCCTCGAAATCTGCAACTACGCTCCGGCCGAGGTGAGCCGTCTTACCAAAGAGGCGCTCGAAAAGCTCGAGCTGACCCACCTTCAAGACCAGCTGCCCGAGCAGCTTTCGGGTGGAGAGGCACAGCGCGTCGCTCTGGCCCGAGCCGTCGTCCACAAACCTCGGCTGATCCTCGCCGACGAGCCGACCGGCCACCTCGATGAAGACAACGCCCGACGCGTCGCCCAGCACCTCCTCCGTCTTAATATGGAGGGGATTGCCATCATCCTCACAACGCACAATCAGACGCTCGTCGAGCTCCTCAACCAGCGTGTCTTCCACCTCCACAACGGCAACCTGTTATTTTGACTTTTGCCCCTGGCTCGGCTACCTTAAAACTGTCTATGAAACACCAAGAACCCGTACTTGAACTCAAGAATCAGACCGACAAAAAAATAGCTGAAGTTTTGGCCGAGCATAAGATCACGCTCACTGTTGATGAGGCGAAAAAAATCGCAACTCTGCTTAAGCGAAACCCCACCCTGACCGAGGCGACTATTTGGGGAATTCAGGGCTCGGAGCACAGCTCCTACAAGTCGAGCCGCAAGCATCTCTCTCAACTTCCAACCAGCGGACCCAACGTTATTCTCGGCCCCAGTGAGGATGCCGGAATTGTTGAGATCGCCCGTGAGCCCGGGAAAAATGGCCTCCGTTATGGAATCGTCATGGCCCACGAAAGTCACAACCACCCCTCACAGGTCGTCCCCTACGAAGGTGCGGCTACGGGTGTTGGTGGCTGTGTCCGCGACGTCCTCTGCATGGGGGCCCACGTTATAGCCGCAGCTGACGGCCTTCGCTTTGGCGAGGTCGACAAGAACGAGTGCACCACGATTGCCGAAGAAGTTATCAACGGCGTTGGCGGTTACGGAAATCCCATAGGTGTGCCAAATCTTGCCGGCGACACCTACTTCAATCACACCTTCAATACGAACTGTCTCGTCAACGTCGTCGCCCTGGGCGTGCTTCGTGAAGATGAGATAATTCACAGTTACGCTCCACGGGGAGCCGCCCTCAAAGGCTACGATATTATCCTCGTCGGGAAGCCCACCGACTACAGCGGAATGGGTGGAGCAGCCTTCGCCTCACTCAAGCTCGACAAGGCTGAGAAAGAGAAAAATAAGGGAGCGGTCCAAGAGCCCAATCCTTTCCTCAAGCGCCACATCATGCGCGCGACCTACGACCTCTTCGAGATCTTGAAAAAGAAAAAGATGATCGACAAGGTCGGATTTAAAGACCTCGGCGCGGGTGGAATCATGTGTGTCACCGTCGAGATGGTCGAGCGTGCCGGTTATGGTGCCGAGATCAACCTCGAAAACGTCCCCGTCAGCGTTGAGGGACTTCCACCCCACGTCATCGCCTGTGGTGAGACGCAGGAGCGCCTCTGCTGGATGGTCCCCAAAGATCTCACCAAGACCATTCTCAAGCACTACAACGAGACCTGGGCTCTGCCCACCATCGCCGTTGGTGCGCAGGCCAGTGTGATCGGAAAGGTGACCAAGGGAGATTACGTTCTTCGGTATAATGATGAGGTTGTCTGCAAGGCCAAGCCCGAGGACATCACAAAAGGCCTCGTCTATGATCGGCCACAAAAGGAGAAGAAAAAGAAGCTCTCGGAGCCCAAGCTAGCCGAGCCCAAAGACTACAAGAAGACGATGCTCGACCTCCTCGCACACCCAACGATCGCCCATCGCGGCCGTGTCTACGAGTCATATGATAAGGACGTTCAGGCGCTCAGTATTATCGAGGCGGGCCAGGCCGATGCCGGCGTGATGGCTCCCCTGTGGAATCGCGAAGATGTTCCTAAGGAGATTAAGGATGTGGGAATCGCCCTCTCGCTCGATGGCAATCCACGCTATGGAGAGATCGACGCCTACTGGCAGGCCGTTAACGCCGTCGTCGAGGGAGCTCGAAATGTCGCCGCAGTTGGAGCCACACCATGGTGCATTACCGACTGTCTCAACTACGGAAATCCCGAACTTCCCGACCAGATGTACGACTTTGTACAGGGAGTGAAAGGAGTTGCCGACGCCCTCCGTGGAATCGGCCTCGACCAAGGCAAACCCGATCCGAATGCTCCTAAAAAGCGCGGTCCAAAGAAGAAGATTGAGGAGTCAGCTCTGCCTTGTATCTCCGGAAATGTCAGCCTCTACAACGTCTCGCCAGAGAGCTCAATCGCTCCGCAGGCCCTGATTGCGACACTCGGACGAATGGACGATGCAAAAAAGGCGATCACGATGCAGCTGAAGGAGGCGGGCAACGAGCTCTACCTCATCGGTCCCCGCAAAAATGAGCTGGGAGGAAGTGTCTACTACGAGCTACACAAGGAGCTCGGGCAGTCTGTTCCAAAGCCCGACTGTGATCTTGCCGGACGAGAGATTCGCACCGTCACGGAGCTTATCACCAACGGACTCGTAAAGAGCTGTCACGACATCTCCGATGGAGGTCTGGCAGTTACGCTCGCCGAGATGTGTATGGGAGGAGATGGCGAGGGCACGATTGGTGCAAAGGTCATCATCTCGGGCATCGGTGAGCGAGCCGGAGCTGAGACGAGCAGTAAGGCCGAGTCAAAAAAGGCGGCCCTCAGCAAGACCGGTAAGGCCGGCACAACCGGGTCGAAAAACTCACCCCCTTCAAGATCGAAAGGCCTCCGTGCCGATACCAAACTCTTTTCAGAGACGGGAGGCTTTGTTGTTGAGATTCCCCATGCCGGCGTCAAAGACGCGATCAAGCGCGCCTCGGCCAACGGTGTTCCTCTTATAAAACTGGGAGCGACCGTCAGCAAGAAAAATCTCGCTGTTTTTGACGAGGGCCGCGAGCTCTTCGACCTCAAACTTTCACAGATGCGCACAACCTGGATGTCCGCCCTGCGCGACGCACTCAATACTTAAGACTTTCGCTATGCTCAAGATCGCCATTATTATCTTCCCGGGGCTCAACACCGACTACGAGACACGTCGCGAGATTCAGCGCGCCGGTATGAAGGGCGAGTTTGTTCGCTGGAATGAGGATCCCGAGAAGGTCGCCGGCTATGATGGCTATGTTATTGGTGGAGGTTTTTCGTATGAAGACCGTGGACGAGCCGGCGTGATCGCCTCACTCGACCCCATCATGCAGGTTATCAAGAAAGAGGCGGCACAAGGAAAGCCCGTCTTGGGAATATGCAACGGGGCTCAGATCGTCGTCGAGTCGGGGCTTATCCCCGGGCTTGAGGGTGGCGAGCTCAGCCTGGCCCTGGCAACGAACAAGCGTATTCAGGACGGGAAGGTCATCGGAACCGGCTACTACAATACTTGGGTAAGACTCAAGTGTGGAGCTCCACGCGGCAGCTGCCTCTTTACCTGGGATATTGACGAGGGCTCGATCTTGTCGGCCCCGATCGCCCACGGCGAGGGACGGTTTACCACTCAGAACAAAGATCTGATGCTCGCCCTTCGCGATAATGGACAGCTTCCTCTCCGCTACTGTGGGGCCAACGGCGCGACAACTGAAAACTTCCCCGACAACCCCAACGGCTCAGAGTTTAGTGCTGCAGCCGTCTGTAATCCCGAGGGAACGGTAATGGCCGTAATGCCCCATTTGGAGCGCTCTCCCGAGGCAAGTCTTCTCCTCTTTGAGTCGATGAGACATGGGCTCGAAGAGGGATCGAAGAAAAAGTCTCGCCCCGCACCGGCCGTAAAACTCATGAAGGAGTCGAAGCCCGCGGAGTATAAAGCCTCCCCAAAAGGCGTCCAGATGCTCATTGGACTCACGATTACCGACAACGAGGCTCAGACACACCAGCTCACCCTCGATCACCTTGGGTTTAAGAGTATTCGGCTGGAGAGACAGAAGCATGTCGAGATCGGACTCGAGGCTAAGAAAGACGCCGAGAAGTCACTGCGCACTCTTATTAAGAGTAGTATCCTGCTCAATACCAATAAGGAGGAGGCACGCGTCCTGCTCGACAAAAAATGGTCACTCTATAACAAAGATACGGGCCGCTTTTCACCTGAAGAGAAGGCCGGGAAGAGTGCACAAACTCGCTCCAGTTTGGCCAAGAAAGGTAGTTCGGTTTCCGAGTCTACACCAAAGCCCCCCGTCGGCTCGGAAGTTCGCCTTCTCGTCCGCGAGCGTGATGACTGTGTCGGCCTCTCAGACTGCCAGAAGATCCAAGGAAGGCTCAAGATGAAAGAGGTAAAGAGTGTGAGGATCGGAACGCTCTGGACACTTCACCTTCCCGAGATGAAGGTCAAAGAAAAGGAGACGATACTCAAAGAGCTCCTGGCCACTCACCTCTTCTACAACCCACACCGCCAGGAGGCCTTCTGGGTTTAGCGGAAGCGCCTCGCCGAGGAAGAAGTGGGGCCTCGTTCATAAAAATTTAATATTGATACTGTAGAAGGGACGGGAATGGAACCCCCCGATTTTTCGCTCAGGAAATACGACCCCTCATTTCCCTCGCTGCTCAGGACCATCCCCGACTGCCCCTCCCTCCTCTACGGTAGAGGACAGCCGCTTAAGGAAGATTCCTTCTATATAGCTATTGTGGGCACACGTCACCCCTCACCCTACGGACTCGAGTTGGCCGAGACCTTCGCCTACGGGCTCGCACAGCGTGGAGCGGTTATCGTGAGTGGACTCGCCTATGGGATTGATGCTGCAGCCCATCGAGGGGCTCTGAGCGCCGGTGGTTCGACCGTTGCCGTCCTCGCCTCCCCTGTTGGCTGGGTCACACCGCGATCAAATATTCCTCTGGCAGAGGAGATTTTAAAAACGGGAACGCTCCTTTCAGAGTACGCTCAAGCAGAGAAGACCTTCCGCAGTAACTTCCCCCGCCGCAACCGCATCGTCGCTGGCATGTCTACCGCGACACTTATTATCGAGGCACCCGCCCGCTCCGGCGCGCTGATAACAGCGCGCCTCGCTCTTGAGTATAACCGTGATGTCTGTGCAATTCCGGGCAACATAACAAGTGAGACGAGTGTGGGCACCAACAAGCTGATCCAACGCGGCCTCGCCTACCCGGTTACCTATGTGGCAGATCTGCTGTCCTACCTCAATGACGAGCGACACCTCGACCCTCTCCCCCTCCAGCCGCCCCCCAGCCCAAAATCACTCCCGCTCCTCACCCCCACCGGAGAACTCATCTACCGGCGTCTAAAAAAACGCCCCTACAGTATTGATGAGCTGATATGCGAGATGGGACTGGCTGCGGAAGAAGTCACCGTAGCACTAACACACCTGGAGATTCACGGGCTCGTGAAGATTTATGGTTCTCAAGTAGTGGTAACGCGCTGAACCTCGGCGATCGTGGTCTGGCCGGCAATAACCTTCAACATTCCATCGTCCGCCATCGAGAGCATTCCCTTGGTTCGAGCGATCGCGGTGAGCTGGGCGGCAGACTTCCCATCGAGAATCCCCTGCCGGAGCTCATCATCAAAGTGGAGCACCTCGACAATAACCATCTGTCCTCTGAATCCGAGACCGTTACACTCCACACATCCCTTGGCGGCGAGCAGCTGCTCGGGGATTGGTACGACGGCAGAGGGATCGACAGCTGTAATCTGCTGAAGTGACTTCTCCAGAACCCCGCGCTCCTCGGCGGTCGTTGGTGCAGACTGAGCACACGTCGCACAGAGCCGACGGACTAGACGCTGAGCTGTCAGGATCGAGAGTGCCGGAGCAACCATCACGGGCGAGACGCCCATCGTGGTAAGACGCACAACCGTCTCAATCGCACTATTGGTATGGAGTGTCGAGAGAAGAACGTGACCGGTAAGCGCAGCCTGAACGGCCACCTCGGCAGTCTCGAGATCACGGATCTCACCGATCATCACAACGTCGGGATCGTGACGCAAAACAGCGCGCAGCCCCGATGAAAAAGTGTAGCCCCGCTTCTCGTTGATCTGGCTCTGAGTCACTCCAAGTAGGTGGTACTCTATGGGATCTTCGAGGGTTATCACCTTGCTGTCGGGCTGATTGAACATCGTAAGGAGGACGTAGAGTGTCGTGGTCTTTCCCGAACCGGTTGGACCGGTTACGAGCACCATCCCTTGGGCCAAGTTTGAGGCATCGGTCAGGACTTTGAGTGAGTGCCCGGAAAAACCCAGCTCCTCGAACGAGCCAAACTTTTTCCCGCTATCCAAAATACGGCAGACGAACGACTCCCCGTATTCAAGCGGAATTGAAGAGACACGAACGTCGATCTTTCGGCTGTTAATAAGGAAGGAGAAGCGTCCATCCTGAGGCTCGCTGGTTATGTTGAGCTTCATGCCCGCCTTATACTTCAGCTGGTTCGCCAGCCGCTTGTACGTCTCCTGAGAGATTTCAAAAACCGGCCGCAGAATACCGTCGATACGGAAGCGCATTCGGCAGATTTTTTCTTCCGGCTCGTAATGAATATCCGAGGCGCCCGCTTTGATTGCAGAGACGTGGAGAAGGTTGAGCCCCTCTTCAGCGGGAAGCTCCTCAAGCTGTTTTTTAAGCTCAGTCGTATCCTCAAGCTCCTTTTCATACTGAATATTCTGATCCTCAAGATTATTTTGTGGCGCCTCAACCTTGAGCTGATACTGATCGGAGGCATAGAGCTTCTGGGCGTCTGCAATGCCAGCGGCCGAGGCGAGGCTGAGCTCTACGGCAAAACCTGCGGCCTGGAGTGAGGCGATAACGCGCTGTGTTTCAGGCGAGGCTGGATCAGCCACGGCAATTCTGAGAGACTTTCCGACCTTGTAAAAGGGCATGAGCACGCCGGCCCGTGCCTCTTCAACGGGAAGTGTGTGCAGAATATCGGGATTGGTGGGAAAGCCCGCAACGTCGATGTAAGGGAGTTTGAGCTGCCCCGCACGCTCGCGTGCAGACTTCTCCTCAAGATCACGATTGATCCGAGTAAGCGCCTGCTCAGATGAGACCGGCTCGGCCGAGCCCCCCTGAACAGCTCCCTGTGCAACAATTTTTTGTGTATCAGCCATAGAACTATCCCCCTATTCTAACACAAATGAGCCTTTTTAGGAAGCCATCGAGCGGGCATGCCCGCTCTGACTGACGAGATCTTGCCAGATCCAACTAAATAGGTATAATTGCCCTCACTATCACTTAATATTTAATCGATTATGGCATCTGAAAGAACAAGAAAGCCAGTTCGCCCCGCCGAAAAGGTACGACCTCTGGGCCAAGGAAAAGAGCAAACCTCCGCAGAGGCGGCTCGACGCGCTGAACAACGAAGGATCATTGAACGGATTGCGCAAAATGCACGGGACGTCCGCCATCCGGCGGAGGGCAGTACCGACGGTAGTCCAACACCCGAGGGATTTGTTGGCCGCTGCATGAAACGCCAAGCACAATCGAAAGCAGCGCTCGCCGCCCTACCAGATCCTGCTTCCCTGCCTCCGGTCTCCGGGCCCCCCGCCGAGCACCGCGGACTGACCGGTCTCCTTAAGTCTCCTCGGGGCCTAAGCCCTCTTACTGACCCACGAGAGAGCATCTCGGTGGCACCTGAACCCGTAGATCCCGAGGTGGACGACGAGTAGGCCGCACTTACTCAAGGCTGCAGATCGGCACATACGCTCGCTCACAACACATAAAAAGACCACGTCACTGGGGCGTGGTCTTTTAAGTTTTTTTTAGTTAGTTGCTCTTACTTAACCTTCTTCAGGGCCTCCGCAAGCATGAGTGCCTCCTCGTCGGTGACACCATCAATCATAGTGAAGTCCTTTGCTGAAAGTCCCTTGAGCTGCTCCACGTTGGTGAGGTTCGCCTCGGCAAGTCGCTCAATTATATTGGAAGGAACTCCCTCAAGGCTTGAGATAAGCTCAACACGTTCCTTAGCCTTGGGAGGGGCAACAGATGTTGGCGTGCTTGATGTCTGCTCCGGGGACTCTTCGACAGCACCCTCAGGAATATCTTTTGCGTCGAGAATATCGATCTCGTAACCTGTTAGCTGTGAAGCTAGACGAACGTTCTGTCCCTGCTTACCGATGGCCAGAGGACGCTGATCCTCAGCGACATAGACAGAGGCACGCCTGATCTTCTCATCAACGCGGATATGGGTGATCTTTGCAGGTGAGAGTGAGGCACGGATGAACTGAAGGGGGTTGTCATGCCACTGGATAACATCGATACGCTCACCATTGAGCTCCTCGGTGACATTCTGTACGCGGACACCCTTCTGACCGACACAGGCACCAATCGGATCAACCTTGGCGTCATTCGATGAGACGGCTATCTTGCAGCGAAGGCCAGGGAGACGAGCGATCGCCTTAACCTCTACAAGCCCACTTTTGATCTCGGGGATCTCAAGCTCGAGGAGCTTGCGAACCAAGTTCCGGTGAGTTCGTGAGATCAAGAGCTGAGGGCCCTTTGTCGTACGAATAACCTTATCGAGGTATATCTTGATACGCTGACCGGCAAAATAACGCTCTCCGGGGATCTGCTGATCCGGAGGAAGAATCGTTGTAATCTTATCGAGGTCGATGTAAACCTGATTATATTCGACACGGTGGACGAGAGCGTTGAGCAGCTCGTTCTCACGATCCTTGAAGGTGTGATACATGAGCTCACGCTCAGCTTCTTGAAGACGCTGAATAATTACCTGTTTTGCAGATTGAGCAGCGATACGGCCATAGCCAATAGGAGTAACATCAATGCGAACCTCATCGCCAACTTTAGGCGTCTTGAGGTACTTCCCGGCTTCCTTTACAGTAATCTGAGCCTCGGGCTCCTCGACCTTCTCCACTACATCTTTAATGAGGTAGACGGTGATGTTTCCGGACTTTTCATCGAGATCGACATCCACATTCTGGTCGCGATTTCCATAATCTTTACGGTATGCAGCACGCAGAGCGGCCTTAACGGTCTCCATTACAACATCTCGGGGGAGATTCTTCTCGTCACACAGCTGGTTAATAGCTGCAAAAAATGTGGACTGCATATCTGTTAGAACATTAGATTAAAGGCCGGACGCTACCTCATCCGTGCGCCCAGTATATGCAAAATGGGTTTTTAGTGCAAGGAAAAGGAAAAGACAGAAAGAACTAGCTGTCAACTGAGCTATCGAGCGTAGCGATTAACCTCCAGACAATACCGGGGTTAAATCCGCGACGGAGAAGGAGCCCCTGAGCCTTCCTTTTGCGAGAATTCGACTCGAGTCGTGACCAACGAGGGAGGTAAGAGTTGAGGACTTTTCGAGCCAGCTCCTCCTCATCAACCTCCTCCGCATCCCACAGTCTCACAGCTAAGTCTCGGTCGATACCTCGACGATACATCGCGGCCATGAACCGACCTCGGCCCTGGGGCTTCCCCGGAACCGTGTAGGTCAGGTAGTTCCGCGCGAGCTCCTCATCGTTGAGATAGCCAAGCTCCTTAAGCTTGTCTATCACACGATCGATCGCCTCATCAGGCTCCTCGAGTTTGAGCCGCGCCGCCTTTACCTTGAACTTGCGGCGGAACTCAAACTCGCTATACCCTTTCCTAGCGAGGAGGGAAAAGGCATAACTGAGAAGCAACTGATAGCCTTTGGGGCTTTGAATCGACAACTCGTGCGACATGGAGCGGATGGAGAAAGTTAGCGACTTTAGGCTTCGGCCTCAACCTCGACCTCAACTTTAGCAGCTGGGGCCTTTTTGGCACGTGGAGCCTCATCGACAATCTCTCCGTCGACAGCGAAGCTACGAATCTCCTTTTCAAGTGATTGAGCGATTTTATCATTTCCCATTAAGAATGTTTTAGCATTCTCACGTCCCTGGCCGAGTTTTAGATCGCCATAGGAGTAGAATGCCCCGCTCTTGTGAATACGCTCGTACTGGACACCAAGGTCCAAGAGCTCACCAAAGCGAGAAATACCTTTGTTGTACATGATGTCGAACTCTGCACGTTTGAAGGGTGGGGCGACCTTATTTTTCACCACCTTCACACGGGCTCGGATACCGACAACTTCCTTTTGCTCACCACTTCCCTCCTCGATCTTTCCGGCTGAACGAATATCCATACGGACAGACGAGTAAAACTTGAGGGCGTTTCCACCGGGGGTCGTCTCGGGATTACCGAACATAACACCCAGCTTCATACGAATCTGATTGATAAATATGACGGAGGTTTTGGACTTACTAATGGCACCGGTAAGCTTTCGTAGTGCCTGACTCATAAGACGAGCCTGGAGGCCCATGTGGCTGTCCCCCATCTCCCCATCAATCTCGGCCTTGGGCGTCAACGCCGCAACTGAATCGACGACGATAACATCAACAGCGTTCGAGCGGACGAGCGTCTCGGTAATTTCGAGTGCCTGCTCACCACTATCGGGCTGTGATACAAGGAGGTTTTCCACATCGACACCGATACGTCGGGCGTACTCTGGATCAAGTGCGTGCTCAGCATCGACGAAGGCACACTGGCCACCCGCCTTCTGAGCCTCGGCGATAACGTGAAGGGTGAGTGTTGTTTTCCCCGAAGATTCAGGACCGTAGATTTCAGTTACACGGCCCCGGGGGATACCGCCACCGAGGGCGACATCGAGTGAGATAGAGCCGGTTGAGATAACTTCAATAGGTAGTTTTTCGGCACCTCCGAGTTTCATGATCGTTCCCTTTCCAAAGTTTTTTTCGATCTGAGCAAGGGCCAGATCAAGTGCCTTTCTGCGTTCCGATGTAATATCAGCCATGTGGATATATTAAGAATTATGAGGTATAAAGGAGGTACGTTATGCACCGTGGATCTACAGAATATGTGAGTGCACACTCACAGTCAATACCTTAGGATTTACAGTGCATTTTTTTATTGCGCGATCGCACTATTTGGAGGCTTTCCGGAGAGTGTTTCCGACACTATCACGAAGAGATGAACGTTCCATTAACTGCACTATGAGAAGAAAAAATCACATACTACTCTCCACTCTGGTGGCTCCACTCATACTCATTGGCGGAGTGACCTACTTGTACCGCTCACCACTACGCGACTACATGGTAGGGCTGACAAAACCTGAGCTTCCGGCCGAGCGGGCGAGCGACGAGTTTACCGCGGACGAGAGCGCCGCGTCCCAGCCAAAAACTCCTCAACAGCTGGCTCCTGAGCTCGATCCGACCAGGGACGCCGAGACCCCACAAGACTCCCCAGACGCTGATCCGCTCCCGGAGGTCGTGACCCCTCCAAACCTGTCACCAACAGCCATTAATCTGGCAGTCCCCTTTACCTCACAGGCACCAACTTCCAACTGGAACCTCCCCTTTCAAGAGGCGTGCGAAGAGGCCTCAATCATAATGGTTAACGCCTACTATAAAGGGCGAACCTTACTCCCCGCTGAAACGGAGGATGAGATCAACTCTCTCGTCGACTGGCAGAATAAAGAGTTCGGAAGCTACTTGGACACGACGGCCGAACAGACCGCAACCATGCTGCGAAGTTACTTTGGTTACGAGCACGTTGAGGTGAGCTATGAGGTAACTGCAGAAACCATTACGGCCGAGCTGAAAGCGGGCAGACCGGTTATCATCCCGGCGGCTGGCCGACAGTTGGGAAATCCCTACTTTACCTCGCCGGGCCCCCTCTACCACATGATTGTTATTAAGGGTGTGGCTGAAAATGGTGATTTCATAACAAACGACCCGGGAACCCGTCGCGGCCACAACTACACTTACAAACCTGAAAAGCTCCTGAGTGCGGTGCACGATTGGAATGATGGAGAGGTCGAGACGGGACGCCGAGCTATGATTGTGGTGTATCCTCCGACGGCTCCTCGCTAGGATTCTTTTTCTCGGGAGCGGGCCGCTCTTCGGTCCTGTCACTGACATGATAAAAGGATCGGATGCTCGACTCGGTACCAAAGGCGACGTTCTTTGTTTTGCACAGTGGACAGCGGTAGACGTACTTGCGGCCTACTTTCATCCCTTCGACGACCTTCATGCAGTCCTTGCAAAAGAAGACCACACGACCGCGCGCTGAGGGCTGGTCTATAGAGGGAGCGGCCGGAGCTGGTGTCGGTTGTGTACTCATAGGTCCATCCGTATCTTATACCCCCCCTCTGGAGAGGTTGATTTTACGGCTGACGACTCACGCACGGCGGCATCGGGGGCCGGCGCGGATGTTGAAGGCTCACCCTGCTGGGCGCGCTCCTCATTCTCTCCAAAAATAAAACCACGTGTATGCGCGGGGTCGTTTTCAAGCTGAGTCTTTTCGGCAGCTTTTTCGGTACGCCCTACTGATCCGTGGTCGCGGCGGGGAGTCTCGCTGATCTTGATGAGTGGCTCAAGGTGTCCCTCTTCCATGCTACTGGCGTGCGAAACCTCGTGGCGGTTTCTGAGGTAGCCACCAGCCAAGAGGACCAGTGAGCTGACGATCGCGATGGTCATACCGAAGCGGCTCTCCTTATACTTAATGGCAAGGCCGAAGCTTGAGTCGAAGTAGAAGGAGTTGACGATGACCAAAAGAAAAAGCGACTCGATCGCGACGGCCAGGTGAAGGATCGCCTCGCGAACGGGGAGGCGAGGCTCACGACGCTCGAGCAGATGGTATGAGAAGCTCCAGAATGAGAGGGAGCCGAGGATAAGAATGGCGATACCGGCAAGATAGGCGGGACCGGTTATCCCAAGATACTGGTCACCACTATTGTAGTTATTCAGATCCGAGTACCAGGGGAGCAGAGTGGAGATGACCAAAAACAGTGAGCCAAAGCCAATAAGCTTTTGGTAGAGCGGAAGCTGCATAAAGGTCTCACGGATACGTTCGAAACGCATAGTGGTGGTGTTAATTACGCTCGCACAATAGCAAACTTGCACGTGGGAGGCAATGCGGCTCACTTGTGGTCCATTGACGACTCCTGCTAAAGTTATTGTGATGAAAATCGGTATTGATGTGCGAGAAGCGGCACGCCCGAACTCCGGCAAGGCAGTCTATACTCTGCAGCTAGTTAGTAGGCTGATAAAAATGCAGACTCGTCACGAGTTTGTTCTCTATACTCACGAGAGGCCGGCCCTCCTTCCACAGAGTGAGCGAACCCGCTATATCTGCCTGCCCGAAAAGGGATTCAGTTGGCACAGGCGCGTGGCACGCCACTGGCGAGAAGAGGAGGGGGAGCTGTTTTTTGCTCCCACAAGTTTCATCATCCCCTGGCTCCTCCCCAAACGTTACGCCACAAGCATCACGGTCCACGACATGATCGCCTTTCAGAACAACGGCCTCCACTCCTGGAAGCCAACGATGCTGGAGCGTTTTCTGCTCGGTCGCGTTTTGACTAAGACGCGGGCGATTCTCACTCCCTCCGAGCAGACAAAACGAGATCTTCAGCAGCGCTTTAGTGTAGAAGATGAGCGCATCAGCGTAACACCCCTTGGCGTCGACGAGCGTTTCTTTGAGCAGGCTGGCGAGGAAGAGCTCGCAACATTCAAGGATGAGCACCAGCTTCCAAAACATTTTATCCTCGCCGTAAGTGGCCTCCAACCACGGAAAAACATCGGAAGACTCGTTGAGGCCTTTGAAAAAATCGCCCCCGACTTCCCCGAGGTCGAGCTGGTTATCATTGGCGGTAATGGGTGGAACTCCGCTGAGACCGTTAGTAAAATCAAGGAGAGTAGCGCGCCTATTCGACAGATTACCGACTGCCTCCCCGAACTCCTCCCCTCTTACTACCAAGCAGCCACGGTTTTTGCCTACCCCTCGCTCTATGAGGGATTTGGGCTTCCGATCCTTGAGGCCTTTGCGAGTGGCTGTCCCGTCCTCTGCTCCGAACGTTCATCTCTGCCGGAGGTTGGCGGTGAGGCCTGCAGCTATGTCGATCCAACCGATACCGAGGCGATCGCCGAGGGGCTGGCACAGCTCCTAAAAGATCCGGTCCTGCGCAATAAGCTGGGCAATCACGGCCAGAAGCGGGCCCGTGAGTTCAGTTGGGAACGAACTGCCGAAAAAACTCTCGAAGCCTGGACCTCTCTCCATTTGGAATCTTAACCTCCCCCACCGATGAGTAAAAAACAGGAGCACGACTGCGCCCTTACACCACAGGAGTCCGCGGCAATCCGACGCGTTGGTATCATTGCGAAACATAACATCGCCGAGAAGGCGCCCTTTCTGAGGGAGCTCGACAAGGCCCTAAAAAAGATGGGAAAGGAGGTTATGTATGATACCTGTGCCGGACCGGTTTTTGGCCAGAAGGGGTTTGATAAGGCCCGCATTTTACGAAGTAACGAGCTGGTCATCGTCCTGGGGGGCGATGGGACACTTCTGAAAACAGCTCATCACATGGGGCCGAAGCAGCCACTCATTTTGGGCGTCAACATGGGAACTCTGGGTTTTATGACGGCACTCAAACCGCAAAAACTGATAGAAAGCCTCCCAAAGGTATTCGCCGGTGACTTCTGCCTCGACGAGCGCTACCTCCTCCGCGTAACCAGCTACCGTGATGGTAAAAAATTCCATACGACTCCGGCCCTTAACGAGGCCGTTATCAACCAGGGAGGCTTCGCCCGCCTGATCGATCTTACGGTCAGCATCAACCAGCGCAAGCTCGCGACCTACAAGGCCGATGGTCTTATTATCTCATCACCAACGGGCTCAACGGGTCACTCGCTCTCGGCGGGCGGACCGATTCTCCACCCAAAGGTCGATGCGTTCGTCCTCACCCCCCTCTGCCCGGTAAAACTGGGGGCACGCCCTATTGTGATCCCCGACGATAGACAGATTACGATCACCCTCGAAACGCAGTGGCGTGCTGAAAGAAAGCCTATCGTACTCACCGTTGACGGACAGATCACGGTAAACCTCAAGCGTGGAGATCTGGTGCGGATACGGCGTTCAAGCAGGGCCTTTAGGATGATCCGACTGGCCGGGCATAACTACTACCGGATGCTCAGCAAGAAGCTCAACTGGGGGGGCTGAAGAGGCTGTCTTATGAAGCTCCAACCTCTTTGTTATTATGCGAGGTCTTTAATTCCCTCTACAACGGCCTTGATGCGGCGGACGCCACGAGAGCAGGCCTCTTCTTTGAGGATCTTAAAGTGCTTCAGGACACCAGTGTGCTCAACGTGCGGGCCTCCACACACCTCCATGCTGTAGTCTCCCATAATGTAGATCTTCACCTTGTTCCCGAGCTGGGCGTACTTGTCGTCAAAGACTCCGATCGCGCCACGAGCCTTGGCATCATCGACATCCATAATCTCAAAGTGAATGGGAAGGTCGCGCTCAATCTGCTTATTAACGATCTCCTCAACCTGCTGAACCTGCTCGGGCGTCATCTTCTCATCCTGGGAGAAGTCAAAACGAAGGCGTTCCTTTGTAATATTGGAGCCTTTTTGGAAGACGTGATCGCCCAAGACATCACGGAGAGCCTGGTGGACAAGGTGGGTTGCCGTGTGGTGCATCTTACACTCTTCACTATGATCGGCGAGACCGCCGGCAAACTTCTGAGCGGCGCCAACGCGCGAGAGCTCCTGATGCTTTTTGAAGGCCTCATTAAAGCCCTCCATATCAACACCATCCATGCCAAGTGTACGCCCCTCTTCGGCGGTCATCTCGGGGGGGAAGCCGTAGGTCTCAAAAAGAGAGAAGGCATCCTCGCCCTTAATAACCCCGCTGTGTGAGGGGTACTTGCGCTCGATCATCTTACTCAGCTCGTGGAGGCCGCGTTCAAGCGTCGTGTCAAACTGGGTCTCCTCGCGACGCAACTCATCGAGGACGCGCTCACTGTTGTGCTGGAGCTCCGGGTAGGCGGAGGAGTAAAGGTCGATGTAGATCGCGGCAATTGAATCGGTGAAATTTTCAGTAACATCAATCATACGAGCATAGCGGATGGCACGTCGGATCAGGCGCCGAACGATGTAGCCCTGGTCGACATTACTTGGTGAGACGCCACACGGATCTCCCAGAATAAAGGTGGCGGCACGGAGGTGGTCGGCAATAACACGTGAGGCAAAGATCGCCTTTGGCTGGGCACGGTCGTAGTTTGTGAGTGAGAAGATCTTGTCGATAGCCGGGGCGAAGAGCTCCGTCTCAAAGGGAGAGTCTTTTCCCTGAAGGATTCCGACCATGCGCTCGAGACCCAGACCGGTGTCGACGTTCTTCTGTGCGAGCGGCTCAAACTGCCCCTCCCCTTTCTTGTTGTACTGCATAAAAACGTCATTCCAGATCTCGACGTAGCGTCCACAGTCACACGAGGGCTGGCAGCGGTCTTGTGTTACTCGTCCTCCTTCGCGGTGGGCGGCGGGATCATTGACGTTCACAACGTCATAGAAGATCTCCGTATCAGGACCGCACGGACCTGTCTGACCGGCCGGACCCCACCAGTTCTGTTTTTTAGGATAAAAGAAGATGCGGTCTTCGGGGATACCCAGCTTCTTCCAAATTTCGGCAGACTCAAGATCGCGCGGAGCATCATCATCTCCCTCAAAACAGGAGACCGAGAGGCGGTCCAGGCTCAGGCCGAAGCCCCCCTGCTCCCAAGGAGTCGTAAGGAGCTCGAGACTCATCTGGATAGTTTCCTCCTTAAAGTAGTCGCCGAGGGACCAGTTGCCCATCATCTCGAAAAAGGTAAGGTGGGTCGAGTCACCGACCTCGTCGATATCGTCGGTACGAAGACATTTCTGAGCATCGACAAGCCGACGCCCCTGAGGATGAGGCTCACCAATCAGAAAAGGGACGAGCGGATGCATCCCGGCCGTGGTGAAGAGGACGGTGGGATCGTTCTCGGGCACCAGCGGGGCGCTCCTGACGATCGCATGGCCACGGGCGGAGAAAAATTCCAGGTATTTGCGGCGCAAGGTGTCGGC
>Ga0210044_10000744_pt1 | contig 49696 bp, 37 predicted proteins | sample CryGey13umfilter_2_FD_183959 | JGI IMG/M metagenome (GOLD analysis project Ga0210044, IMG submission 183959) | Groundwater microbial communities from aquifer in Utah, USA - Crystal Geyser 4/9/14 3 um filter (SPAdes) (version 2) | ecosystem: Environmental > Aquatic > Deep subsurface >...
GGGGCGCGCCCGGGGCACCGAGGGCGGCGTGACCACCGGTGGGGACGGCACGCGGGGCGGTCGCTTGATGGGCTGCCCCACCACCACCACCGGTCGCGCCACCACATGCTGCGGAGGTGTCGACGGCGGCCTCGGGGGGCGCTCGGTCGGTGAGATGGCACGGGCATGCGGCTGAGATGGCGGGGCCACTCGGTGCGGCTGAAACGGCGATGCCATCCGGGGATGCGGCTGAGAGGGCGAGCCCGTTCGGGGCAAGGTCGTCGGCTGCTGCAGCCTCGGGGAGGATTGCGAAACAGACGGCTGGGCCTGGCGCTGCTCGGGCGCCGTCCCACTCCGAGATTGAACCATCGCCGGTGCAGTGACTGGTCGGGGCGGTGGAATGACGGGGGGCCGGATGGGGGGTGAGCTACCACGCTTCGGATCAATCTTCGCCCGCTGGGGCGTCTCCTCACTGGTGGGCTTCTCGTATGCCCCGGTCTGCCGACGCGGTACGGGCTTGGGGATCTGGGACGGCGGTCGACGGGGCGCCGTGTACCGCTGGGGAGACGAGGCCCTGACCCGCGGCTCCTGCGGACGGACCTGACGGCGGACCGCCGGATCGGGATGCGGAGGGCGCTGGGGTGGGCCACCAGGGACGAGGTACACCCCTGACTTGCGCGGTAGCGCACCGACGCTGGGTAGCTCATCGGAGGACGGATACCGCGTGGAACCCGGCAGCGGTTGACCGAACACCCGGGACTGACGACGGATGGGAGGAGGCTGGGGCAGCGGCGTGCTGATGCGGTGGCGCACCGGGGTCTCGATCCGGCGCGGCTCGTCCTCCCGATAGACATGGGAATAGGTGCTCGCCGGCAACGGGCCAGCCGTCGACTCCTGGGGCGGCGGACCGTCCACGATCACCGGTACCTCCACCTCCCTGGCATCCTCCGGGAAGAGCGGCCGCTCGGTATCTGCGGCAGGACGGTCGAATCCGTGCAGGGCTCGAACGTCGACGGGCTGTGTCACCTCCACGTCCGGCATGCCAGTGGGCTTGGCCAGACCACGAACGTTGATGGGCCGGGACAGCTCGGGCTCCGGCACCACCGGTCGCGGTCTCGACACCCGCGATGGGCGTGGGGGGGGAGCCGGCACCGCCGTGGGGGGAGCGGACACCGCCACTGGGGGAACTGGCACCGCCGTGGAAGGCACGACCTCGACTGCCAGGGGCGGGGGCGACTCTGCAACCGCGGCGGCGACCTCGGCGGCAGGGGGCGGGGGCGACTCTGCAACCGCGGCGGCGACCTCGGCGGCAAAGGGCGGGGGCTCTTCGACTTTGCCAGGGGGCGACTCCTTCAGCGTCGACGGCCCCTCCTCCTTCAGCGTCGGCGGAGCCACCCCCACCTCCGGGGCCTGGTCCGGCATCGCCGCCGCCGGGGTTTCCTCGGTGGCCACCGGTGCCAGCGACGGTCCCATCGCCGGGGTTTCCTCGGTGGCCACCGGTGCCAGCGACGGTCCCATCCCCGCGGGCACCTCTGCCACTGCCGGCTCCTCGCCTACCGACAGCTCATCCACCACCGGCTCCAGCATCCCCATCAGTGCGATGATCGTTTCGTCCATCTCGCCCCGTCGCAGCTGCTTCATCAGGGACTTGTGCTGATCCTGCATCCGCTTCCGGATCTTCTGATCATTCTCCTTCTGCTGCTCCTCGGACTCGACCACCAGATCGTCGTAGTCCAGACGCCTGGATGCAATGATCTGTCCCTCGAGGAACATGTGGGTGAAGACGTGGGGATTCTCCAGCCCGGAATCCTCGGTCTGGACGTGGTAGACCCGATCTCGGTAGCGGATGTTGTGATTGTAGCCCCGAAGGGGCGGCCGGGTTCCCATGTGGCCAAAACTCGAGCGCAGCTGTCGCAAACAAGTGCAGACACCGCGCCACGCTGTGGTTTTTTGTGTTTGCGATGGTACCATTCGATGGGCCACGTGCCAATATCCCCTCGAAACAAAACGAGACCAGTCCTGACTGGACTTGTGGCTTGACGGTGTCAGGTTTACTCGTTAAAGGTCTGACACTGCACAGTTCGGGCAGCATGTCGGTGGCGTCGGGATCTGAGACGCGAGGACGGATCGAACCATGGAGTCTGATAAACCGCCGCAATCGTGGCCATTGATCCTCTTCCGTCGTCGGTGACCCTCGTGTCTCCTCGGCGGTGGGGGTACAACCAAGGAGAACGACAATGGGGTGTACCGGTTCAAACCCAGCCTGACCGTGACCTTCACGGGACGGGACAAGATCGAGGTCAAGCGGCGGGCGCTGGACTACTGGTACCGGAATCCGCGGCTTGACGGTTGCTCGCTGAGAAACTTCCTGGGCCAGTGTCGACTCAGCGCCGACGAGCGGGTGATCGTGTTTCAACCCTGGAAGTAACCATCGGCCAGCAGATGGACGACCAGCAAGGGCAACCAAACGAACATCAGCAGCCGTGGACGACGGAGGAAGCCCTGCGCATGGCGGTGCAGATCTGCGCCACGCGCCAGGTGGTCCCCGTCAACCCGGTCCCGAGCTCGGCCGAACCGGTGGCGGTGGATCTCACTCGTCGGCTGCTGGAGCAGCTGCTGGTCGGCCCGCACCCCGAGCCAGCCCTGCAGTGGCTGCACGACGTGGGCCTGCTGGCCCGGCTGTTGCCGGAGGTGGAGGCCACGGTGGACTTCACCCAGGAGATGGGGCGCCGGCACAAGGACGTCTGGAAGCACACCAAGCAGGTGGTGGCTCAGGCCATGACGGACCCTGCCGTACGCTGGGCCGCATTGCTGCACGATGTGGGCAAGGTCCCGACCAGGACGGTGTCGGCGTCGGGGAAGGTGGCGTTCCATGGGCACGCGGAGCTGGGAGCCCGGATGTTCGATCGCATCGCCCGCCGGCTCCAGTTCCCCCATCCGCTGAAAGACGAGGTGCGCTTCCTGATCCAGCACCACCTCCGCGCCAACCAGTATGACGGGAGCTGGACCGACTCCGCCGTGCGGCGCTTCGACCGCGAGATGGGCGAGCACCTCGAGCCCCTGCTTCACCTGTCGCGGGCCGACATCACCAGCGCTCGACCGAACAAGCGGGCCACGGCGCTGGCCCAGATCGAGGAGCTCGTGCGCCGCATCGAGGCCCTGCGCGAGATCGACCGCCGCGTGCCGCCGCTTCCCAGCGGGCTGGGCAACCGCATCATGCAGCACTTCTCCCTGGAGCCAGGTCGGATCATCGGCCAGCTCCGCCAGGAGCTGGAGCAGGCCGTCCGGGATGGCGTGCTCGAGGGTGGACAGCAGCCGGAGTACTACCTCCAGTTCCTGGAGCAGCATCGCCAACGCCTCGGCCTGTGACCAGCGTGGCACGCAGCTGGCGGTCGTACTATCATTGGGGTTCATGTCCGCAATCGTCCCACGGGCCGCACTGAGCCTGGTGCTGTTGACGGGGTGCTCCGCGTTCAAGGAATCCACCGACGACGCCACCGACCTGTCCACCACCGACCTGTCCACCATCTCCTGCACCGGGACGGCCCTCAAAGCGCATCAGCTCCTGGGCCAGGCGGGGAATGACTCCTACGAGGCCGACCTGGCTCCGCTGGCGGCAGGCGGCATGGGCCTGGTGTGGGAGCTCGCCGCCAATCGCATGCGCATCCCGCTGGTGGCCCTGGCGGTGCGCGTGACCGGGGAGATCGACGTGCGCGGCACGATGTGCGTGGATTCCGCGCTGCCGGTGGGCTTTCAACGCATGGACATGCACATCTCGCTTCAGACCGCCGACGACGTCGACGAAGCGAAGCGCACCGACCTGCTGGAGCTCGCCGAGCACTGCTGCGTGGTGCTCCAGACGCTGCGCGCGGGGGTGCCGGTCAACATGCACATCGAGGATGTGGCGTTGAATCGCGACGCCGCATCGGTTCCCGGCCGGGCGACGACGCATGAAGCACAGGCGCTGCAACAGTCCTGAACGCCGGCTGTCGCTCGCGAAGACAAACCCCCACCCTTTCCCCGGCATTTGCACCACCGAAAAATCGAAAAATCGGATAGCACCCCGCCCGATCCGTGACATGCAACGTGTCAAGCGACGGGACGACCCGTCGCGTTGATCTCCGACAACCTTGCAGGAGTTTGGTCATGCCCGGTCCGATCCAGATTCGAGGGAATCTCCGGTGGCGCTACAACGACGTCTACACCCCGGAGGCGCTGGCCGCGCTGGGGGCGCTGGCTCACTTCAACAAGGACCAGACGGCGTTGATGAAGGCTCGCATCGAGCGGCGCGATCGGCGGTTCCAGGGCCGGGAGCGGATCGGCTTTCTGCCGCTCGAGACCCCCATCCCGGGCACCCGCATCACGGTCAAGGACGCGCGCGCCGGCAAGTTTCTGGGATCGGAGATCCCGGCGGACCTCCAGCGGCAGTGGATCCAGGGCACCGGTCCCGCGGCCAAGCCCAACGCCAGGGTGGAGTCCAGCATCCGCAACATCGCCTACGCCCTGCTCTCGGGCGCGGACGGCTGGATGTTCGACGGTGAGGACGCGCTGGGGCAGATCACGACGATGTCGCTGGAGAACCAGCGCAACCTCAGGCTGGCGATCCACCGGGACCCCGTGTTCCTCGGGGTCGCCGAGCAGGTGGCCGACGAGATGAACACCTGGGCCCGCAAGTTCCACGGCCGCGCGATGATCGACGACTGGAGGGCGCAGCTCGACTTCACCACCAAGCTGTTTCGAGCGCGCGGACTGCACCTCGCGGACCGCCACATCCGCGACGCCGACGGCCGGCCGTTCTCGGCCTCCATCGCCGACGCCGCGCTGTATGTGGCCAACAACCACCGGCGGCTGCAAGCGGACGGCAGCTCGATCGTGCTCTACCTGCCCAAGATCCAGACGATGCAGGAGGCTGCCCTGTGGAATGCGATGCTCGGGGCGCTGGAGGGCCACGTCGGGCTGCGCGCCGGCGCGATCAAGACCTACGTGCTGGTGGAGCAGCTGGAGGCGACGTACCAGCTGATGGAGATCCGCGCGGCGCTGGGCCAGCGCTTCGTGGGCTACAACACCGGGCGCTGGGACTACATCAACAGCGTGGCCGACGCCATGGCGTGGGACCCGGAGTTCATCAACCCCAACATCGAGTCCATCGTGATGACCTACGGCTACATGCGGAACTACGAGGACCGCGTGCGCCGGGCCGTCAACACGCCGGACCTCGAGGGCCGCTTCGCGCTGTGGCAGGGCGGGATGGAGCCCAACATCCCGGTGGGCACCGCGCAGGGCGTGGCCGACAGCATGCGCAAGGCGGTGGACGGCGCCGAGCGTGAGCAGCGAGAGGGCGCCAGCGGTAAGTGGGTCGCGCACTGGAAGATGGTGCACATCGTGCGCCCGGTGTGGGAGCGCGCGGGCCAGACCAACCAGCTCGGCCGCACGTTCCCCCCGCTGAGCTACACCCCCGAGGACGCCGACGGGCTGGTGCTGCTGGAGCCCGCCCCGCGGACGATCCGCGGCGCGCGGAACCTGCTCAGCGTCGGGCTGCAGTACGGCAACGCCTTCGGTCAGGGGCTGCAGGCCGCCGCGCTCAAGCCAGCCGACTTCTTCACCGACGACAACATCCTGTACCTGATGGAGGACATGGCCACCGGAGAGATCCGCCTCAGCATCCTGTGGGAGTGGATCCACAAGGGGGCCACGCTGACCGAGGACGACCCGCCGCTGCGGTTGAAGGCCGGCGCGACCTTCGGGCCGGAGATCTTCGATCGGCTGCTGGACGAGGAGTACACCAAGCTGCGTCAGGCTCGCGACAAGGACGTGCACGACAACTCCAAGAACACGACGCTGCCCATCGCCCGCGAGATCGTGAAGACCTACGTCCTCGACGAGCTCAAATACCCCTGGTACATCGACCTGCTCAACATCAACCTCAACAACCAGGATCTGAGCGAGGCCCGGGACCGGATCCGGCTGTTCGCGGAGACGTTCAAGAAGGACGGGACGCGGATCGTGGAGAACCTGGACACCGCCGCCGGCCGGAAGGTCGAGGACGAGGGCAAGGCGCTGCTGAAGGAGACGGCAGAGACCGAGCGCTGGATGTCACGGCCGCGGTTCGAGGGGCTGACGCGGCTTTACAGCGCGCGGCAGGTGGTGGAGCAGCGCGGCAGCATCGTCCAGGACTACACCGTGGCCCGGGAGATGGCCGAGGCGTTCCACGCCCGGCTCCGGGAGCTGCACACCGTGGGCAAGTCGATCACCACCTTCGGTCCCTACTCCCCGGGCCAGGCCGTGGTGATGAAGCGCGTCGGCATCGAGGGCATCTACCTCGGCGGGTGGGCCACCAGCGCCAAGGGATCGATCAACGAGGATCCGGGCGCCGACCTGGCGAGCTACCCGCTGAGCCAGGTGCCCGACGAGGCCGCGCCCGTCGTGCGCGCGCTGCTCACGGCGGACCGCAACCAGAGCTTCCTGCGCTCGCGGATGTCCGAGCAGCAGCGCGAGGCGACGCCCAGGATCGACTACCGCCCGTTCATCGTCGCCGACGCCGACACCGGCCACGGCGGTGACGCTCACGTGCGCAACCTCGTCCGCCGCTTCGTGGAGATCGGCGTCACGGGCTACCACATCGAGGATCAGAAGCCGGGCGTCAAGAAATGCGGGCACCAGGGCGGGAAGGTCCTGGTGCCGGTGGACGAGCAGATCAAGCGGCTCAACGCGGCGCGGTTTCAGCTCGACGTGATGAAGGTCGCGGGCCTGGTCGTGGCCCGCACCGACGCCGAGGCCGCGACGTTGCTGGATAGCAACGGCGACGAGCGGGACCACGCCTTCGTGCTCGGGGTGACCAATGTCAACATCCCGAGCTGGAAGTCGACCTTCCTGGCGGTGCTGAGGAAGCTCAACGAGCTGGGCGCCAGCGAGCTCAACGGACACCGGGCGTATCGCCTCTCCGAGGGGACGTACCGCGCCGCGTATGCCTGGCTCGATCGGGTCGGCCTGTTCGCCGCCATGGAGCAGCTCCTGGGTGGGCGCAAGAGCGACGCCGAGGTCCCCGAGATCCTGAACACCATCACGGATCGGTTCGTGGAGCAGTGGGAGGCCGAGGCCGGGCTCAAGACCTTCGGCCAGGCCGTGGCCGACGCCATGGCGTTTCACATCGACGAGGGGCAGGAGTTCGACCTCTCCATCGAGCAGTGGAGCGAGTGGGCCCGGGGGGCGTCGCTGCTCGAGGCCCGGACGCGGGCCCGGGCGATGGGGGTCAACGTCGTGTGGGATCCAGAGCTCTCGCGAACTCCGGAGGGCTACTACCCGATCCGCGGCGGCATCGAGTACGCCATCGCCCGTTCGCTGGCGGTGGCACCGTTCGCTGACATCATCTGGATGGAGACCAAGACCGCCAACCTGCCCTACGCCAGGCGCTTCGCCCAGGCGATCCACGCCGCGTTTCCGGACAAGATGCTGGCCTACAACCTGTCGCCGTCGTTCAACTGGGACACCACGGGCATGAGCGAGGAGGAGATGCGGGAGTTCCCCACGGAGCTGGGCAAGCTGGGCTACGTGTTCAACTTCATCACCTACGGCGGGCATCAGGTGGACGGCATGGCCTCGGAGGAGTTCGCCACCGCGCTGAAGCAGGAGGGCATGCTCGCGCTGGCCCGCCTGCAGCGCAAGCTGCGGCTGGTGGACTCGCCCTACCGCACGCCGCAGACCCTGGTGGGCGGACCGCGGCTGGACGCCGCGCTGAGCGCCTCGTCGGGGCGCACCGCCACGACCAAGGCCATGGGCAAGGGCTCGACCCAGGTGCAGCACCTGGTCCAGACCGAGGTGCCGCCGCGCCTGCTCGAGGAGTGGCTCGCGCTGTGGTCCACCGAGCACGGCATCGCGGGGCCGCTGTCGGTCAAGCTGCGCCCGTTCAGGGCGGGTTCGGAGCTGCTGTCGCTCAACATCCTCGACGCGGTGGACAACAAGGTGGCCCACGTGGTGTTCGCCACGATCCAGGACCGCCACGGTCGCAACATCCTCTCGATCCGCGATCAGGAGACCTTCGACACCGCCATGCGCCAGAAGCGGCTGATGATCCTGGCGCACCTGTTCCTGTTCCATCGCTACAAGATCGTGGATGTGCACTACGTGACCCCCACGGCGGACAACGAGAAGCAGGCCGCCGGCATGCAGCGGCTGGAGCTCTACAGCAGCGTGGCGACCGAGGTGGGGCAGATCATCGTGGCCGCGATCAACGCCGAGCGCGTGGCGGCGCTGCTGGGTGCGGATCGAGCGGAGCTCTCGCGGTTGATCACCAAGAAGTAGTCGGAGCTCGGGCTCCTCGTTGTTCAACGTCGGGCTCCGAATGGGCGGCAAGCGGGTCCAGGGTCTGCTGGGGATCGGCGTCCAGCCGGGTGACGACCAGGATGCGCGCTTCAGCGTGTTCTGGGGCCTGGGCCTGCACACGCCGCTGCCGGGGCCGCTGTGGATCACCTTCTGGCGGCACCGCACCGCGGACGACCTCGATCTGCAGCTGGGCCTGGGCTTCGTGGCCGGAGTGAGCATCTCCCCGCGGTGGGGACGGCTGAACGGGGCGCGGTAGCGGGCTGAGATGCATCCATCCGGCCTGAGGTTCGCAAGCGCGTTCTGCGGCGCTTCTCTCGTGTGTTCGCCAGCTGGCACAAAGACGAAAGGGTCGCCAGTGTGGCCCAATTGTCCCCGTTCGCCGCCGAGAAGCGTCCAGGCACGACGCATCATGGTCAAGCATTGGCCCGCTTGACACAAGATCAACCTGGGGTACACTTGACATATGATCAATCGGTCGACTGATGCTCGATGAGCCTCTCAGGGATGTTGATGCCCGTGTCGCGATCCGGGCGATCATCGAGGATGGCGAGGTCGAATTCTGGGCCCATGCCCAGGAGGAAATGGCAAAGGACAAACTGTCACAGGCGGATTGCCTGAACGTTCTGCGTGGCGGGTGGCCGGACCCGGCGGAGTTCGAGAACGGCCAGTGGCGGTATCGAGTGCATACACAGAAGATCTGCGTTGTGGTGAGTTTGGGTCCGAGGAGCACCTGGCCGTTGTGACGGCCTGGAGAAAGACGTAGGGAAGTGATGAAGTGCCCTGAATGTGGTGGATCCGTGAAGGAAGAGATCGGAAGTCACCCGTACATCGGGGATGAGCTGCCCAACGTCCTGTTGGTCGGCGTGAAGCTTCGCACATGCACGGCATGCGGTGCGAAGAGCGTTGGCATCCCGAAGCTGGCGAAGCTCCACCGTGCGCTGGCGATGAGCATCGCCAGCTCGCCGCATCGACTGACTTCGGGAGAGATCCGTTTTCTCAGGAAGTATCTTGGTTGGTCCGGGCAAGATTCTGCACGGCACTTTGGAGTGACACCCGAGACGGTGTCCCGCTGGGAGAATGGCGCGAAACCCATGGGGGCGACAGCCGAGCGCCTGCTTCGGCTCACTGTTCTCACGGTCGATCCGGTGGACGAATACCCAATCCCAGATGAGCTGAAGAAGAGACCCCGGCAACATCAGATGAAGGCATCGTTGGCGAACGATTGGCAAGTTGATGTTGCGTGAATAAACAGGTCGCATCTGGCTGCCCACGGTTCTCCGCCGTGGCGTCCAGGTGGTCGTCAGGTCGCTGGGCCCAGACTCGCTTGCGCGAGACGTGCAGTCCATCTCGCGGGGGAGGGGGCGCCGTCACGAACCGCGGGCGCCTCAACGTTGTCCGCGCCGCACGACCGGTAGGCTGCAGTAGCTCCAGAGCAGGCGCTTGGTACGGAAGCGGTGGGGCGTCAGCACCGTCGCCACCATTTGCGCGGCGCGACTTCGCCTCCACGCCGGGGAACATGCTGATCCGGTAGGCCTGGACGATCCCCGGAAGGCTGGTATCCTCGTGCGCCACGAGGTGGACCATGAACACCACATTCGCACCCGCCGGCCGGCTCTGCAACGACGAGATCCGGCACCAGGCGCAGCACATGCGCCAGTCGCCGACGGTGTCACGTCAGGTCTCCGACGTGGGGCCCAACATGGTGATCGTGGTCAACCAGCAGCGGCAGATCGTGTTCGGCAACACTCAGTTCTTCCGCTTCGTTGGCCTGCCGGAGTCGCAGTGTCTCGGCCAGCGCCCGGGCGAGGCGCTGGGCTGCGAGCACGCCCTCGACTCGGAGGGCGGGTGCGGCACCTCGGTGTTCTGCAGCACCTGCGGTGCGGTTCGCGCGATCCTCTCCGCGCTGCGAGGCGAGGAGGACGTCCAGGAGTGCCGCCTGACCCGCAAGGACACCCACGAGGCGCTGGATCTCAGGGTCTGGACCCACCCCATCGAGGTGCAGCACGCCACCTACGTGGTGTTCGTGGTGCAGGACATCACGCACGAGAAGCGCCGGCAGGCGCTGGAGCAGATCTTCTTCCACGATCTGCTCAACACCGCCACGGCCATCACGGGCTACGCGCAGACCCTGGCGCTGGCCGCGCCGGACGAGGTGGACACGTATCGCCAGCGCGTGGCCCGGCTGTCCCGGCGTCTGGCGGACGAGATCGAGCAGCAGCGCGACCTGGCCGCCGCGGAGCGCTTCGAGTACGCCCCGCAGCTGCAGCGCGTCCGCTCCCGCGCCCTGCTGCAGGAGGTCGCACAGGCCGCGGTCCACGGGTCACACGAGGCTCGGGCGCTGGCCCCGGACTGCGTGGACCTCGAGCTGGAGACCGACCCCACGCTGCTGCGTCGGGTGCTGGGCAACATGCTGAAGAACGCCCTGGAGGCGGGCGGATCCGTGAGGCTCGGCTGCCGTCCGGTGCCCGAGGGGATCTGCTTCTGGGTTCACAACCCGTCGGTCATGCCACCGGAGGTCCAGCTGCAGGTGTTCCAGCGCTCGTTCTCGACCCGGGGGCCAGGGCGCGGGCTGGGGACCTACAGCATGCGGCTGCTGAGTGAACGCTACCTCCAGGGGCAGGTCTCGTTCCGCTCCACCGTCGAGGAAGGCACGACCTTCTTCGCCACCTACCCGCTCAGACCAGCCGCCCGCGGCGAAAGTCCATCAGCTCCTTCTGCACGCCCAGCAGCTGCTGGGAGGTCTCCAGCAGATCCTGAGTCCGCGAACGAATGATGTGAATCAGCCGTTCGCGCTCGCGCTTCTCGTTCTCCAGCATCTCCTGGTACTTGGTCTGGACCAGCGCCTCGTCGGTGACGTTGCGCTGGATCACCAGCGCCCCCTGCGGAAGCCCCGCCCCGTCGAAGAACGGCAGCGCGCTGAGGATGAAGGTCAGGCGTCGATCGGTCCGGGCCACCTTCCCGCCGATCTCGTCCAGCCGCATGTGCCGTCTCGCGGTCCAGCACTGCTGGGCGATACACCGCTCCTTGCAGATCTCCAGATCCAGCACCTCGTAGCACTTCTTGCCCTTGAGCCCGCGGCTCACCGATCGCGGCAGCATGGCGTGGAACGTCTGGTTGAAGTCCAGGATCGTCCGCTCCGCGTCCAGCACAAAGTAACCATCAATGATCACATCGGAAATGGCCCGGATCTGCTCGAGCATGTCCATGGCGGAAGCCTATCACACTTCGCCCGATCGGGTGGAGGGTCCTCTACGATTGACACTGTGCATCCAATGTGTCTATAACCGCGGCAACTTTGGCGATACTACAAGTTGTTCTGAGACGTTAACTGTACCGCGGGCCGGTGGGAACATACCCTGACGCGTCCGTTTCTCGCGTCGCTTACGAAGAAGGAGGTTTGAACCGTGGACTTCGCGCAGCTGATGTACGTGGTACCCATAGCGGGCGCCATCGCCTTGCTGTTTGCCCTGATCAAGTCGGTCTGGATCAACAAGCAGGCCGAGGGCACGGACAAGATGAAGGAGATCGGCGGATACATCCGGGACGGCGCCATGGCGTTTCTCGCCCGCGAATACAAGGTGCTGGCGATCTTCGTCGTGGTCGTGGCCGCGGCGCTGGGATTCGCCAACAACGGCCTCGCCGGCAGCCACTGGATGGTGGCCGTGAGCTTCGTGGTGGGCGCATTCTGCTCCGGCCTGTCCGGCTTCTTCGGCATGCGCGTGGCCACCGCCGCCAACATCCGCACCACCAACGCCGCGCGTCAGGGACTCAATCCGGCCCTGATGATCGCCTTCTCCGGCGGCGCGGTGATGGGCATGTGCGTGGTGGGCCTCGGCGTGCTGGGGCTTGGCATGCTGTACATCATCTACGGCAACATGTTCCACGCCCTGACGCTGGACGGTGACGTCACCGCCCTGATGACCCAGCAGAAGATGGTGGTGACGGTGATCTCGGGCTTCTCCCTGGGCGCCTCCTCCATCGCCCTGTTCGCCCGCGTGGGCGGCGGGATCTACACCAAGGCCGCCGACGTCGGCGCCGATCTGGTGGGCAAGGTCGAGGCCGGGATCCCCGAGGACGACCCCCGCAACCCGGCCACCATCGCGGACAACGTGGGTGACAACGTGGGCGACGTGGCGGGCATGGGTGCCGACCTGTTCGAGTCCTTCGTCGGCTCCATCGTCGGGACCATGGTGCTGGGCGCCGTGATGATCCCCGACATCATCACCGCCTCCAGCCCGAAGTTCGCGCTCAACACGCTGCTGCTCCCGCTGGTGCTGGCCGGCGCCGGCATCATCGTCTCCATCATCGGCACCTTCTTCGTCCGCACCAAGGAGGGTGGAAATCCCCAGGCGGCGCTCAACATCGGCACCTTCGGCGCCGCGATCATCATGGCCATCCTGACCTACTTCATCATCCACTGGATGCTTCCGGCGTCCTGGGGCGTGCTGCACACCACCGCCAGCGGGACGGTGCCCTACACCTCCAACGGCATCTTCTACGCCACCCTGGCCGGCCTCGCCGCCGGCGTCGCCATCGGGATGATCACCGAGTACTACACCTCCGAGTCCGGCAAGCCGGCCCGGGGCATCGCAGCCGAGTCCACCACCGGCGCGGCGACCAACATCATCGCCGGCCTGGCCCTGGGCATGCGCTCCACCGCGCTGCCGGTGATCGTGCTGGCCGTGGCCATCGTGCTGTCCTACATGTTCGCCGGCCTGTACGGCATCGCCATCGCGGCCCTGGGCATGCTCTCCACCACCGGCATCCAGCTCGCCGTGGACGCCTATGGCCCCATCGCCGACAACGCCGGCGGCATCGCCGAGATGAGCGCGCTGGAGAAGGAAGTCCGCGAGCGCACCGACAAGCTGGACGCCGTGGGCAACACCACCGCCGCCATCGGCAAGGGCTTCGCCATCGGCTCGGCGGCGCTCACCGCCCTGGCCCTGTTCGCGGCGTTCAAGACCGTCGTCGGCATCACCGTCATCGACATCAGCGAGCCGGTGACCATGGCCGGCCTGTTCATCGGCGGCATGCTGCCGTTCCTGTTCTCCTCCTTCGCGATGAAGGCGGTGGGCAGCGCGGCCAAGGACATGATCATCGAGGTCCGGCGCCAGTTCCGGGAGATCCCCGGCCTGATGGAGGGCACGGCCAAGGCCGAGTACGCCAAGTGCGTGGACATCTCCACCTCCGCGGCGATCCGGCAGATGGTCGCGCCGGGCCTCATCGCCGTGCTGACCCCGGTGGTGGTGGGCTTCGGGGCCAAGGCGATCTGGGGCAACGTCAACGCCCTGGGCGGCCTGCTGGCCGGCGTCACCGTGGCCGGCGTGCTGATGGCGATCTTCCAGTCCAACGCCGGCGGCGCCTGGGACAACGCGAAGAAGCACATCGAGTCCGGCGCGTTCAAGGACGAGAACGGGAAGGTGCAGGGCAAGAAGAGCGAGCCGCACAAGGCCGCCGTCGTGGGCGACACCGTCGGCGACCCGTTCAAGGACACCAGCGGCCCGTCCCTCAACATTCTGATCAAGCTGATGTCCGTCGTCGCGCTGGTCATCGCCCCGCTGTTGGTCTAGTCTCCTCCCGGATTTTTCGTACCTCGCACGTCGTAAGTCGGTTGACAGGAGAGGCCCCCGTCCGTGGATCAACTCGCCGGGGGATCCGGAAGTGAGGTGAGTCATGAACAGCTGGTTGACCAGTCTGTTTGCCCGTTCGCCGTTCGGACCGATCCAGGAGCACCAGCACAAGGTTCAGGAGTGCGCGGAGATGGTGCCCCAGATCATCGAGGCCTGCCTGCGCCAGGACCAGGAGCTGCTGCGGCGGCTGGTCAAGGAGGTCTCGCGCAAGGAGAACGAGGCCGACGAGATCAAGAACCACGTCCGTGACCAGCTGCCGCGCAGCCTGTTCATGCCGGTGAGCCGTGGCGATCTGCTGCAGGTGCTGTCGGCCCAGGACGCCATCGCGGATAACGCCGAGGATCTGGGCGTGCTGATCAGCATGCGCAAGATGGAGCCCGTGCCGGACGAGGTGGCGGAGCTGCTGCTGCGCCTGGTCCACAAGTGCATCCAGGTCGTGCGGCAGAGCACCGAGGTGGTGGACTATCTGGGGACGCTGGTCCACTCCTCGTTCGCCGGTCCCGAGGCGCAGAAGGTGCTGGAGTTGATCGACGATCTGGACCGCGAGGAGCACGAGGCGGACAAGATCCAGGACCAGCTGGCCAAGGCCTTCTTCCGCAACGAGGACCACTTCAAGCCGGCAGCGATCTTCCTGTGGATGAAGATCTTCAACAAGGTGGGCGACCTGGCCAACTTCGCCGAGAAGATGACCCACCGCGTCCGGCTCTTCATGGCCAAGTAGGGACGCGCTCGTGACACCACAGATCCTGCTCTGGCTCGCCGGCATCGTCGGTCTGTACATGGCCTGGAACATCGGGGCCAACGACGTCGCCAACGCCATGGGCACGTCGGTCGGGTCGCGGGCCCTGACGCTGCGTCAGGCGGTGGTGCTGGCCGGGCTGCTGGAGTTCGCCGGCGCGGTGCTGGTGGGGGGCTACGTCACCGATACCGTGCGCAACGGGATCGTCGCCCCGACGATCTTCACCGACGAACCGATGCAGCTGGCCTACGGCATGACGGCTGCGTTGGCGGCCGCGGCGATCTGGCTCAACCTGGCGACGGTGCTGGGCTGGCCCGTCTCCACCACCCACTCCATCGTTGGCGCCCTCGCCGGGTTCGGCATCATCGTCGGCGGCCTGGGCGCCGTCAACTGGGGCACCCTGGGCAAGGTGGTCTCGAGCTGGGTCATCTCGCCGCTCATCGGCGGGCTGACCAGCTTCCTGGTCTACATGCTGATCCGCAAGCGCGTGATGGAGACCGCCGATCCGACGGCCGCCGCGCACCGCCATGCGCCGATGCTCGTGGCGGGGATGATGTTCATCCTGACCCTGTCCATGCTGTTCAAGGGGCTCAAGAACCTGCACCTCCACCTGCTGTGGTGGCAATCCTCGGGGATGGCGCTGGCGCTGGCCCTGCTGGGACACCTGGTGACGAAGCTCGTCTTGCGACGGAGCCCTCACGGGCCCGTGAGCCAGCACGGCGAGGAGGGCGTATTCCGCCACCTGCAGGTGGCCTCGGCCGCCTTCGTCGCCTTCGCTCACGGAGCCAACGACGTGGCCAACGCGGTGGGACCGATGGCGGCCGTGTTCGCCATCGTGGACACACGGAGCGTGGGGCAGTGTGTTCCCGTGTCGCCCTGGATCCTGCTGGTGGGCGGCACCGGCATCGTGATCGGACTGGCGACCTATGGCTACAAGGTGATCGCCACCGTGGGGAGCCGCATCACGGAGGTCACACCGTCCAGAGGCTTCGCCGCCGAGATCAGCGCCGCGATCACAGTCCTCGTGGGATCCAAGCTCGGCCTGCCGCTGTCCACCACGCACACGCTGGTCGGCGCGGTGGTCGGTGTGGGCTTCGCCCGCGGGATGAGCGCGCTGAACCTGGGTGTGATCCGCAGCATCATCGCATCCTGGCTGTTGACCATCCCCTTTGCCGCTGGTGTCTGCATCGGTCTGTACTACCTGCTGCTGGCGCTGGTCTGAGTCAAGGCCCGTCCAAGATGCTATCATCAGACCCATGAGCATCCGCCAAGCCAGCGTCCTCACCCTCCTGCTGGTGGGGTGTACCGTCGACGACCTCCAATACGAGGATCGCTACTGCGACCCGACCTATGCCTGCGCCGAGGGGCTGATCTGCGTCCAGAACCGATGCACGAAGGGCAGCACCGACGGACCGCTGAAGCTCGACGGACCCACCGTCGACGGAAAGCGGGACGCGCCCGACGACACGTCCCCGGACACGACATCTCCATGGGATACATTTGCGCCGGACACCCCGGCGGACCAGATGGTGGTGCCCGACGGCGGGTGCCCGCCGGGCTACGTCAACTGTGGAGGCAACTGCATCGACACGTTGACCAGCTTCTACCACTGCGGCGGGTGCAACAAGCCATGCCCCAAGGGCGCCACCGATCGCTGCGTCAGCGGCCAGTGCCACTGCGGCCAGACCGGACCGCTGTGCGACAACGGCCTCAACTGCTACCAGGGCTCCTGCACCTGCCTCGTGGGTCTGGGCAGCCTGTGCACCGGATGCTGCAAGTCCGGCACGTGCGAGCCAGGCACCTCCACCTCCGCCTGCGGCGTCGGATCGGTGAACTGCAGCACCTGCCTCACCGCCATTTGCCGTCAGGCCACCTGCAGCGGGGGGATCTGCGGCCAGACCAACCTCCCGGACGGCACGGACTGCGTCCAGACCATCCCCGGCGTGTGCCACCTGGGCAGCTGCTGCACCGGCTGCTGGAACGGGAGTTCGTGCCTGTCCGGCACCGCCAGCTCTGCCTGCGGCCAGTACGGAGCCACCTGCAAGAAATGCATTTTCATCCAAAAATGCGTCGGCGGGAACTGCATCTAAATGACGGCAATCCCTCGTTGATCCGTCATTCATTCCAAATCCAACAGAATATTAAAGTGACGCTGGATTTTTGGACCCGTATTGGTCATACTGGCCGGGATGCTCAAGCTCATGTCCCTCCTGATGGGTGTCGGTCTTGCTGGCTGCGCAACCGCTCCCGCGCCGGACCTCGTGACCATCGGACTCGAGGCCACGTCCCACTGCCAGGAAGTCGGCAGCGTCAAGTGTACCGCGTGGTCCAAGCCCGAGTTGAAGAGCGGCATCAAGAACCGCGCGGCCGTCATGGGCGCCAACTTCGTTCAGCTCAGCTCGGTGACACGCAACCGCAAGGGCTACCGCGCCGAGGGCATCGCCTTCGTCTGCCGCTGATCGTCGCCCCTGCCGACGGTTGAACCGCCTCCGAATCCGGCTACAATGGCCGCTCTCGCGGACCCCACATTCACCGTCGAGACGGAAAAGGAACGATGCGATACGATCCGAAGCTGGTCGAACCCAGATGGCAGCGGTACTGGGAGGAGAACAGGCTGTTCGCGGCCCCGGACCGGGGTGACAAACCCAAATACTACATCCTGGACATGTTCCCCTACCCCAGCGGGGCGGGCTTGCACGTCGGGCACCCGGAGGGCTACACCGCCACGGACATCCTCGCGCGGTTCAAGCGCATGCAGGGTTTCAACGTGCTGCATCCCATGGGCTTCGACGCGTTCGGGCTGCCGGCGGAGAACTATGCGATCAAGACCGGCATTCACCCGGCCCGCGTAACGGCCGACAACATCGACAACATGCGTCGGCAGGTCAAGTCCCTGGGCTTCTCCTACGACTGGGACCGCGAGGTCAACACCACGGACCCGGGCTACTACCGCTGGACCCAGTGGATCTTCCTCACGCTGTTCAAGCGCGGTCTGGCTCACGAGGCAGAGATCCCCATCAACTGGTGCCCGTCGTGCAAGACCGGGCTGGCCAACGAGGAGGTCAAGGGCGGCCGCTGTGATCGCTGCTCCCACGAGGTGAGCCGGCGCAACCTGCGCCAGTGGATGCTGAAGATCACCGAGTACGCCGAGCGCCTGCTCGCCGGCCTGGACGATCTGGACTGGCCCGAGCCGATCAAGAAGATGCAGCGCGACTGGATCGGCCGCTCCGAGGGCGCCGACGTCGACTTCGCCCTGGTCGACCCGCCTGCCGGTGTCGACCCGGCGCTCCGCATCTACACCACCCGACCCGACACCCTGTTCGGCGCGAGCTACATGGTGCTGGCGCCGGAGCATCCGCTGGTGAACCAGATCTGCAGCGACGTACAGCGCGGCGCGGTGCAGGCCTACGTCGAGGAGGCCGCGCGCAAGAGCGATCTGCAGCGCACGGAGCTGGCCAAGGACAAGACCGGCGTGTTCACCGGAGCGATGGCGATCAACCCGGTCAACCAGCAGCAGATCCCGATCTGGATCGCGGACTATGTGCTGATGGGCTACGGCACCGGCGCGATCATGGCCGTCCCGGCCCACGACCAGCGCGACCACGAGTTCGCGGTGAAGTATGCGCTGCCCATCGTCCAGGTTGTGCAGCCGCCCGAGGGTGTCGAGCCGTCCACCGGACAGGCCTTCACCGACGAGGGGACCGCCGTCAACTCCGGCGAGTACACGGGCCTGAGCACCGCCGACTTCAAGCGCCGGGTGACGGCGGACCTGCAGGCCCGCGGGGTGGGACAGGCCACGGTGCGCTACAAGCTGAGGGACTGGGTCTTCTCGCGTCAGCGCTACTGGGGTGAGCCGATCCCGCTGATCCACTGCGAGCGGTGCGGCGTGGTGCCCGTCCCCGAGGACCAGCTACCGCTGCTGCTGCCCGAGGTGCAACACTACGAGCCCACGGGCACCGGCGAGTCGCCGCTGGCCGGGGTGCAGTCGTGGGTCGACACCACCTGCCCGACCTGCAACGCGGCGGCCCGGCGCGAGACGAACACCATGCCCCAGTGGGCCGGCTCCTGCTGGTACTACCTGCGCTACCTCGATCCGCACAACGACGGGGCGCTGGTGGACCCCGAGATCGAACGCTACTGGATGCCGGTGGATCTGTATGTCGGCGGCGCGGAGCACGCGGTGCTGCACCTGCTGTACGCCCGGTTCTGGCACATGGTGCTGTACGACGCCGGCGTGGTCTCCACGCCCGAGCCGTTCCTCGCCCTGCGTAACCAGGGCATGATCCTCGGCTTCTCCTACCGCTACCTGCAGGACGCCGAGGGGCGCACCTACCCCTGCCGCGCCGGCGAGCAGATCGAGGATCGCTGGCAGCTGAAGGAGGGGGGGCAGGCGCTGATGGAGCGCTGGATCCAGATCAAGGATGTCCGGTGGCAAAACGACCGTCCGATGCACCCCGAGGTGGACGGGCTGGAGCTGGAGGAGTTCACGACCAAGATGTCCAAGTCGCGGGGCAACGTGATCAACCCCGACGAGATCATCGAGCAGTACGGCGCGGACGTGATGCGGCTGTACGAGATGTTCATGGGCCCGTTCGAGACCTCCTGCCCCTGGAACACTCGCGACATCGAGGGGGTCAACCGCTTCCTGCACCGGGCCTGGCGTCTGTTCGGCGAGGACCGGCGCGCGGGGCCGGAGCACCCAGATCGGCTGGACCGCGTGCGCCACAAGACACTGAAGAAGGTCACGCACGACCTGGAGCGCATGGGGTTCAACACCGCCATCGCCCAGCTCATGACCTACGTCAACGAGATGACGCGCCTCGAACGGTCGCACATCAACGACCTCGAGGCGCTGGCCCTGATGCTCTGCCCGCTGGCGCCGCACTTCGGCGAGGAGGTGTGGCACGAGCTGGGGCACACCGACAGCATCTCCGTCCAGCGATGGCCCGCCTGGGACGAGGCGCTCACCGTGGACCAGAGCGTCACCCTGGTGGTCCAGGTCAACGGCAAGAAGCGCGGAGCCGTGGAGGTGCCGGCGGATGTGGACCAGACGGCGGCGCTGACCGCGGCGCGGGAGGTCGTGGCCGCGCACCTCGAGGGGAAGCAGCTGGTGAAGGAGATCTTCATCCCACGCAACATGCTGGTCAACCTGGTGGTCAAGTGACGCTGGATGGGAGGTGAGGCATGGATCGTTCCTTCGTCGACGAGATCCAGCAACGGGTGGTGGTGGCCGACGGGGCCATGGGCACGATGCTGTATTCCAGGGGGGTGTACGTCAACCGCTGCTACGACGAGCTCAACCTCTCGTCGGCCGACCTGGTGGCGGAGATCCACCGCGAGTACCTGCAGGCCGGCGCGGAGCTGATCGAGACCAACACCTTCGGCGCCAACGCGATCAAGCTCAAGCCCCACGGCCTGGCGGAGCGGACCGAGGAGATCAACCGCCGGGGGGCCGAGATCGCGCGGGACGTGGCCGGCGATCGGGCGTGGGTCGCGGGGTCGGTGGGTCCGCTGGGCAAGCCGCTGAGCCCGATCGGCAAGATCTCGGTGGCGGAGGCGATGGAGCTGTTCCGGCCCCAGGTGCGGGGGCTGGCGCAGGGCGGGGTGGATCTGCTGCTGCTGGAGACGATCAGCGACATCCAGGAGCTGGCCGCCGCGATCCAGGCCGTGCGCAGCGAGTGCGCGCTGCCGATCATCGCCAGCGCCACGTTCCCCGCCGAGGGGCGCACGCTCATGGGCTACACCCCCGAGGAGGTCATGACCGCCATGACCCGGCTGGGGGTCCAGGTGGTGGGGACCAACTGCTCCGAGGGCCCGCACGACATGCTCGACACCATCGAGCGGCTCAAGGCGGCCAACCCCGAGATGCCCATCGCCGCCATGCCCAACGCCGGTTCGCCCCGTCTGATGGACGACCGCGTGCTGTACATGACGTCACCGGAGTACATGGCGGAGTACGCCCGACGCTTCATCCAGGCCGGCGCGCACCTGGTGGGCGGGTGCTGCGGCACGACCCCCAACCACATCCGCGCCATCGGGGCCATGGTCAAGGCGCTCAAGCCCGCCCGCACCGTCACCAGCACCGTGGAGCCGCTGGCCCGCGCCGAGCGGATCCAGGCCGCAGCGGTGGAGGAGCGCTCGCCGCTGGGCGCCAAGCTGGCGCGCAAGAGCGTGATCGGCCACCGCTTCGTGGTCTCGGTGGAGATGAACCCCCCCCGGGGCCACGACCTGAAGAAGGTGCTGGAGGCTGCGGACCGGCTGCGGTTTCACGGCGTGGACGTGGTCAACATCCCCGACGGTCCCCGGGCCAGCGCCCGCATCAGCGCGCTGCACATGGCGGCGCTGATCCAGCAGTGGGTCGGGATCGAGACCATCCTGCACTACACCTGCCGCGACCGGAACCTGCTGGGGATGCAGGGCGACCTGCTCGGGGCCCACGCCATGGGTCTGCGCAACGTGCTGGCGGTGACGGGCGATCCGCCCAAGCTGGGCGACTACCCCCACGTCACCGCGGTGTACGACGTGGAGAGCATCGGCCTGGTGCGCGTGCTGGACGCGCTGAACCACGGCGTCGACCTGGCGGCCAGCCCCATCGGTGATCCCACGCGGTTCCTGATCGGCGTGGGGGCCAACCCCGGGGCCGTGGACCTGGAGCGCGAGATCCGCCGCTTCCGCTTCAAGGTCGAGGCGGGGGCCAACTTCTGCATGACCCAGCCGGTGTACGAGCCCGAGGTGCTGCACAGCTTCCTGCAGCGCATCGAGGACTGCCGCATCCCGGTGCTGGTGGGCATCCTGCCCCTGGCCAGCTCGCGCAACGCCGAGTTCCTGCACAACGAGGTGCCGGGGATGCAGATCCCCGACGCGATCCGCGCGCGCATGGGGCAGGCCGGCACCGGCGAGCGCGCCCGGGAGGAGGGCATCGCCATCGCCCAGGAGGCGCTGCTGGCCACGCGCGACCTGGTGCAGGGCGTCTACATCATGCCGCCCTTCGGCCGCGTGGACGCCGCGATCAAGGTGCTGGAGGTGCTGAGCTGATCTGCTCCACCGCTTCGTAATCCAGGCTTGTGGGCTCGAGGCGGGCCAGCACCAGGTCGGCGTGGCCGATGATGCTCGTCAGCAGATTGTTGAAGTCGTGGGCCACCCCGCCGGCGAGACGCGCGATGGCCTCCATCTTCTGCGCCTGCAGCAGCTGCTGCTGTAGATCGAACCGCTCCTGCTCGGCGCGCTTGCGCTCCGTGATGTCGCGCACGTTGGCGATGATGAACGGCACATCGTCGAGCGAGATCTGCGAGAGGTAGACCTCGACGTCGAACTCGACATCGTCTCCCGGACGACGCGCCCGCCACTCGAACAGCTGGGACTCGCCGGCCATGACGCTCCGCCAGCGCCGGGCCGCGACGTCCATCGGGCTGTTGTGGCTCGAGACGTCGACGATATTCAGCCCCAGCGCCTCGTCGCGCTCCAGCCCGTAGAGCCGCAGCATCTTCTGGTTCACGTCGACGATCCGGCCGTCGACGTCGTGGATGAAGACCGCGTCATAGGTGTTGTCCAGCGCCACCCGCAGCGTGTCCCGCGACGCGCGCAGCTCGGTCTGCGTCCGCCGGGTGTCCGTGACGTCCTCGATCACCATCGCCGTCCGCTGCTCATCGTGCGTCAGGATGCGGCAGATCACGGACCGCTGCTCACCGGACCGGGTGACGATGGACAGCGACTGCGACGCGGCGTCTCCCTGGTCGTACCGGCGCACCAGATCCTGCCATCCGGCGATGGCCGCAGCCTGGGCCTGATCGTCCGGAACGATGCGCCGCAGAAGCTCCGTGAAGCTCGGTACGTCCTGCCACACCTGCCCGGTGAGCGTCGCGAACGCCGGGTTGCAGTATTCGAGCGCATCCTGTGCGTCGACCACGACGAGCGGGTGATGCAGCGCCTGCACCATCGCCCTGAACTGACCTCCGTCCACTCCGCGCCTCCGTCGGGCAAGGTTAGCATGGAGGCGTCTGGCCGCCTGGAAAACCTTGACGGGCTTCAACCCCGCGGGAAGCTTGATCCCGGTGATCCGTATACACCGAGACCATGCACCGAGCCCTGACCATCACCCTGTGTCTCACCCTGGGCGCCTGCGACCGGGACACCGGCCCCACCTCCGACGCGGCCGCTCCCCTGGACCACGGCGCCACGGCCGACGGCCTGTGGGACGGACGCACGACCGACGGACGCACGACCGACGGCGGGACCCACGACGGTGCTCACGACGGTGCTCACGCGGACGGCGCCCACGCCGATGGCGCTCACGCAGACGGTGGAGCCCTCGACGGCGCTGCGAAGCCCGATCTCGCTGCGAAGCCCGATCTCGCTGCACCGCCCGATCTCGCGAAGCCCGACCTCGCGAAGCCCGACCTCGCGAAGCCCGACCTCGCGCCCAAGCCTGACACCACCGTCGACGCCTACAACCCCACCGGGCTCACCGTCCCCTGCTCGCACGGCCCGGGCTGGACCGTGTTCCGGTTCCACTACAGCACCAACAGCACCAGCCCCTCCATCGACGTGTGGGACGCCAGCTGCAGCTACTCCTACGCGCCGAGCAGCGCCTGCAACGTGTACGCCGTCTACCCCGGGTTCGGATCGGTGAGCTACACCTCCCAGGGCTACCCGATCCTCACCACCAGCGAGTACCTGCGCGTGCGGTTCAGCGTCGCCGGGCTGAGCTTCACCAAGGCCGCGGTGCACATCCAGGCCCGGTCCTACGCCACCGCCTCGTCGACCTACTACCGCGTCTGGTCCCCGCTGTACGGCGACAAGATCGGCGGCCCGGTGGACAACGACTGGGTCTACGACTGGTACGCCCTGGACTGGACCGGCTACCTCACCCCGTCCGACACCCCGGCCCTGACCGCGATCCAGATCTACGCCTACCAGGGGTCGGGGCAGCTGGCGGTGGCGGCGGTGGAGCTCTGCGTGCAGTAGGCGGGCGCGCTCCGCGGTGGAACCGCCCGGCTTCGCCCGAGCTCAGCATCCGTGTACATCGAGCAGCCGGTCCAGGGTCTGCTCGTCGGGCTCACCGGAGAGCGCGACGCCATGAGCGATCTGGAACTCCCGCAGCGCCGCCTCGGTGGCCGGGTCCAGCTCGCCCGTGGTGTCGACCTCCACGTGCCCCAGGTTTCGCAGTCGCTGCTGGATCCCGGTCAACTCGTAGATCGGGTCCAGACCGCCGAGCATCAACTCGTACTGCTCCACGCCACCCTCCTCGGTGAGGACATCAAGCCGGGCGGTTGTCGCCCGCGCCGGCACATGCTGCTTGATCCAACCGTCGGACGAGGCCGTGCCGCGCAGCGTCGCGCCGTCGGGGAGGTTCAGCGCGTACGACACACCAGTGCGCGGCCGGCCCGTTTCATCCAGCAGCCGCAGCTGCAGCTTGAACGGAACGCCCCGCACCCTGAACTGGTGCGTTCGCCCGGTCCGGACGCTGTCCCACGTGAGGAGCTTCTCGGGCACCGCCACGGTATCGCCCGGCGCGAGGACGTTGGGCGCCGCGCAGCGCTGGCGCAGCTCGCGGTTCTTCGGGTGGTTCCAGACCGTGGGCCAGAACAGGCCGTGGTCATGGGCGATGCTCTCGATGCACTCGCCTTGCCGCACCACATGCTGTGAGGTCACCCGGCGTGCCTCGGGGGGAACCGGGGAGGACCACACGTTGCGGTCCAGCTCCGGGAACCCCACCTCGTACTCCCCGGCCGGTATGTCGGTCACGTGCACGGACCCCTCACCGTCGAGCGTCCCCGTGCAGAGTAGCGCGCCATTGGGCCGCGCGATCTCGTAGCGCACTCCGGGTACCGGGCTGTCCGCCTCGTCCAGCAGCTGTACGGCGATCCACGTGGTTTGCTTCACCGGCGCCGGGCGAGGTTCTTTCTCCGGCTCCGGCTCTGGCTCGTAACCGCCGGCGAGCGTGGGGACCTCGGTCTCCACCGCGAGGATCTGGCACGCGCCGCTGACCAGCAGCTCGGTCAGCGCGTCGATCACCTGGTGGTCGTTCATGCGGAATACGTCCATGGCGAACTCCTCGTTGAGGAATGCGCGCAACGTCGACGGCCCGCAGAAGCCGTCCATCAGCCCCCACACCATCTGGCGCGTGATGGTCCTGTCCTGAAACACACCGTGCTCGAACCGGGAGTCTCCGGGCAGAACCAGCACGTAGTGGATCGACCCCTGGAGCAGAACCCAAGACAACATGGAGATCCCTCCTCCACCCAACAAGTCAACAAGTCAACTGCGTGACCAGACCACGAGACCACCGTGTTGTCGAGGAACAACACCGCCTGGCGTTGCTCCCGGGCCACACTCCGCGGTAGAACCGCCTGGCGGGGAGGATCGCCCGCCAAGCGAGGTCAGGGGATGGGGAAGACGCCAGAGCACGACCACGACGTGGACGACGAGGATGAGGATCGATCCGCGTTCCCACAGGAGCTCCAGGACGACGACCACGACCGCGATAGCGACCACGTGGTCGACGATGCACCAGCGGCCGCGCCTGCACCCGCTGCACCGCGGGTGATCCACGCCACGCGCACCACGCAGTGGCATGACGTGGTGATCGTGGCCGACGACGACGTGAGCCGGGTCGAGATCGGCCCGGTCAAGATCATCCCGATGCACGAGGACTGGAAGACCCGGCTGGGCCACCAGGTGCGGGAGCTGGAGGGGCGGGTTTCGCGGATGTACCTCGACCACAAGGGGTTGGTAACCGTGGGCATCGGCCATCTGCTCCGGATTCCGAAGTCGGCACACCACATCCCGTTTCAGCTCAAGACCGGGGCGACCGCGACCAACGAGCACAAGGACGCCGAGTGGCACCTGGTCCACGACCAGGGCGCTGAGCTGAGGCGTCTGGCCAAAATCGAGGGCGGCAGCAAGAAGGCGAAGGTCACGCTCGCGCAGGGCACCACGCTGGCCATGAGCGAAGCCGCCATCGACGAGCTCTTCAACCGGGATCTGCAGAAGGCGATTCGCGCCGTCGAGGCGGGCTACGAGCGGTTTGCGAACTGGCAGCCCGCCAAGCCGACGGTGATCACGCACCCGCGCTTCGACAGCCTCCCGGACCCGGCGAAGATCGCGCTGTGTGACATGGCGTTTGGTCTCGGCACGGCGGGCCTGTTCGGTTCCCCCCACAAGAGCGGCTTTCCCAAGATGCTCACGGCGGTCAAGGGCGGCAAGTTTGGGACCGCGTCCGAACAGTGCCACATCAAGAACACCCGGCGCGAGACGCGCAACGTGCGCCTGCGCAATCTGTTTGTCGAGGCGGACACCGAACAGAAGACAGCCGAACAGAAGACAGCCGCACCGTCGCCGGCACCGGCCAGGCCCGCCGAACCGGCCCCACCGAAACCCAGACCGGCCGTCGTACGCGCCACCCCACGCGTGACGACGGTGAACACCATCGGCGGCCGCAAGCGCCAGCCGCTGGTGTCTCCCCGGGTTCGGTTGCTCGCGCAGTGGGACGTGCGCTGGAACCGGAAGCCAAGGAAGGACCCCGGCATCCTGTGGAAGCCACCGTGGCCGGAGCTCGGCGAGAAACGCGAACGGCGCCACGCCAACTGGCAGAACTCCGGCTGCTGCCCGGCGGCGCTGGCGATGGTCGTGCGGTGGTGGGCCGAGGACAACCCCACCACCCAGGCCAAGCTCAAGTTCCCCCACGGACCGGCGCCGCTGCCCGACGGTTCGCCCGCGATGAACCCGGTCGACGTGAATCATCGCCTGCACGGGATAATCCATGTTCCGGGAAAGTGGCGGGCCGAGAAGCGGATCATCGCCGGCAAGAAGGTCTCGGAGTACGGGATCGACTACATGAAGACGATCCACGGTCCAAGGGGCATCTCACTGGTCGGCGCGCCTTCAACGACAATGAAGACCGTGTGGACACCATGCCACGACGCCGAGACGGCGAAGGAGCTGCTGCGCAAGGGCCTGGCCCATGGACCGATGCTGGCCAACATGACCTGCCCGGGTCACTTCGTCGTCGTGCAGGGCTACCGGAACGGCGTGATCTACATCTGTGACCCGGGGAACGTTCTTCAGGAGCACTGGGCTTCGGTCGTGCAGACAGGCAAGGAGATGCCGGCCTTGGACCGGCTGAAGGTTGGAGAAGATCATCGCAATGGCCCCGCAAGGTCATATGTCGCGATTCCCGACGGGGCCCGGTGCACGCCCACGCGGGGCAAGCCCAAAGGGCCGCTGACCTGGCTCGAGTCCCTCATCGGCCTGGCCCACTTCTACTTCGATGAGACCGATGTTCATCCCGAGTGGGGCTAGCCCATTGCACGGAGACCCGATGCAAATGAGACACCATGGCATGCGAACCTTGGCGAAGCTCCTGTTCATCCTGATGCTCGGCCTGCTCGTCGTCGCCGCCGCGAGCTGTCGCGGCTGCCCGGGCGAACCACAACCCACCGGCAAACCCGCCGTCCATGGCGCCAAAGTCAGGTCAGCCGTCCTGGCGGGTCCGGACGCACGGGTGCTCAAGTTCATCGTCTCCCGGGCGCAGACGCCCGAGGAGCGCATCGACGAGGCGACGAAGCTGGCCTTCCCCGAGCCGTTCGCCACGCAGGACGAAGCGGCGGCCAAACGGCGGGCCCCCACCATCGACATCGCCTTTTCCGATGGAACAAGCGGGCAAATGGAGTTTGGAGTCGATCTGGTCGACGGGATCACCGAGGAGTGGAACGGCCTGCCCGATCACTACTTTCTCGCCGACATCAACGCCCGCGGCGACAAGGATGGGAAGGTCAAGGAGGCAGACATCGTTATCGAGCTGCACGTCGCCCTCGTCGCCCGGAACAAGGACCGCCTCGAGCTCGTGGCCAGCGGCATGCTGGCCGACCGGTCGAAGCTCTCGATACCCTGGACAGACCTGGAACCTTCAAAGACCGCTGGCCGCATCTGCGCGCTCAAGTTCGACTTTGGCCGCTACCAGATCCGCCCCGACGAGCGCGCCTTCGGGGTGCGAGTCTGGTATCCGGAAGCGGAACGGTACACTGCAGAGACCTACCTCTACCTCTTCCGGCTGGACCGCGCGGCGGGCACGCTGACGCCGATCTTCGACGTCAAGCTCTCCGCCAAGTGCCGTACCTGCACGACGAGCGAAAACAACGTGGTGATCATGTCGCGGCGCCAGACGGGTGGCTTCTTCGACATCCTGGTGCGCAACCGCGAGTCCCGGGCCGTGATGACGTACCGCTTCCAGGGCGGGGCGTACCAGCCGCCCGCCGGCGCACTCACCTGGAGCCCGAGCCTCGGCCTCGAGCGGCACAAGGAGATCGCCGCCGAGCTGGCCCGGGTGTTCCCGGCCGACGACCAGGTGTCCATGCGGAAGGACGAGGACCGGCAGGTCGCGCGGAGCTGTCTCGATCTGCTCCGGCTGCGGGCCGCGGGCCACGAGCCCGCCACCGCCCTGGACGAGTCGCCGTACCTCGACCGGGCCGTTCCGTGCACCGCGCTCCGGGCGCTCGGCAAGGCCCGCCCGGCCCGGGTGGACTACCTGGCGGGGTTCCAGCTGACGGCCGCCGCGCGGCGCTACCTGCCCCCGGACCTGGAGCACAGCCTCTCCGACGACGACGCGAGCAAGGTGGCCGCACAGAGCAAGGCCGGCAAGTCCTGGCTCGACGTCAACCCCACGAGCCAGGTGCAGCAGGCGGACGGGCAGCTCACCGTGCGCGACGAGTCGGCGGACGTCACGGTGCGGATCCTGGCGCGCGGGGACCTCGACGGCGACGGCGTGCAGGACCTGCTGGTGGAGACCAACGACGCGGCCACGGAAGGGACCTGCCGCTCCGCCCGGCTGTACGTCCTGACCCGTCGCTCCCTCGGCGCGCGGCTGGACGTGGTCGAGGAGCTGAAGGACTGACACGATGACCGCTCAACGCCCCACATCCATCCTGATGCTCGGCCTGCTCGTCGTCGTCGCCACCGCGAGCTGTCGCGGCTGCCCGGGCGAGCCACAACCCACCGGCAAACCCGCCGTCCATGGGGCCAAGGACAGGTCAGCCGTCCCGGCGGGTCCGGACGCACGGGTGCTCAAGTTCATCGTCTCCCGGGCGCGGACGCCCGAGGAGCGCATCGACGAGGCCACGAAGCTGGCCTTTCCCGAGTCGTTCGCGGCGACCGATGTAGATGTCGGACGTCAGCTTGCTACCGACATCGAGATTGCTTACCCCGACGGGGACGTCTTCACCACGTCGTGGGGCCCCAACATGGTCGACGGGATCGCCGAGGAGTGGAAGGGCCTGCCCGATCACTACTTCCTCGCCGACATGCATGCCCGAGGCGACACCGGTGGAAAGGTGAAGGAGGCCGACGTGATCGTGGAGCTGCACGTCGCCCTCGTCGCCCGCACCAAGGACCGCCTCGAGCTCGTGGCCAGCGGCATGTTGGCCGACCGGTCGAGGCTCTCCATTCCGTGGCGAGATGCGAAATTCTCGGAGCTGGCAGGCCGGGTCTGCGCGCTCAAGTTCGACTTCGGCCGCTACCAGATCCGGCCCGACGAACGGGCCTTCGGTGTGCGAGTGTTCTTCCCTTTGTGGGGGCCACATCATGCAGAGACTTACCTCTATCTCTTCCGGCTGGACCGCGCGGCGGGCACGCTGACGCCGATCTTCGACGTCAAGCTCTCCGCCAAGTGTCGTACCTGCACGACGAACGAGAACAACGTGGTGATCATGTCCCGGCGACAGACGGGGGGATTCTTTGACATCCTGGTGCGCAACCGCGAGTCCCGGGCCGTGATGACGTACCGCTTCCAGGGCGGGGCGTACCAGCCGCCCGCCGGCGCACTCACCTGGAACCCGAGCCTCGGCCTCGAGCGGCACAAGGAGATCGGCGCCGAGCTGGCCCGTGCGCTCCCGGCCGATGACCAGGTGTCCATGCGGAAGGACGAGGACCGGCAGGTCGCGCGGAGCTGTCTCGATCTGCTCCGGCTGCGGGCCGCGGGCCACGAGCCCGCCACCGCCCTGGACGAGTCGCCGTACCTCGACCGGGCCGTTCCGTGCACCGCGCTCCGGGCGCTCGGCAAGGCCCGCCCGGCCCGGGTGGACTACCTGGCGGGGTTCCAGCTGACGGCCGCCGCGCGGCGCTACCTGCCCCCGGACCTGGAGCACAGCCTCTCCGACGACGACGCGAGCAAGGTGGCCGCACAGAGCAAGGCCGGCAAGTCCTGGCTCGACGTCAACCCCACGAGCCAGGTGCAGCAGGCGGACGGGCAGCTCACCGTGCGCGACGAGTCGGCGAACGTCACGGTGCGGATCCTGGCGCGCGGGGACCTCGACGGCGACGGCGTGCAGGACCTGCTGGTGGAGACCAACGACGCGGCCACGGAAGGGACCTACCGCTCCGCCCGGCTGTACGTCCTGACCCGTCGCTCTCTCGGCGCGCGGCTGGACGTGGTCGAGGAGCTGAAGCTGTAGCAAGACCTTGGCGACCTTTCGTGGGGAGACCAAGGACGAAACCGGCGCGGACGACCCGAGGCATTCGCTGGCCCGCGGGGGCCGATCCGGGGTGGGTGACCCATCACCCCCCCTCGACCGGTCCGCTTTCGAGGGCCGATCCGGGGTGGGTGACCCGTCACCCCCCCTCGACCGGTCCGCTTTCGAGGACCGATCCGGGGGAGGTGACCGACCACCCTCCCTCGTTCGGTCCGCCGAACTCACCGGGCCCGCAACGCGACCCGGTAGCTGCGAACCCGCTCCAGCCGCTGACATGGTCTTCGGTGAGTGACCCGATCGTCAGGGGAGGCCGAGCCTCGACGGGGTCGCGCCCCCGGGCCGCTGAGCGGGCGGCGTCCGGTCCGGCGGGCCGCTGACCCGCACCCGGGACATCGTGCTCGTCACGCGGGTCGGTCTTCCGCGCCCTCCGCCGTCCGGAGCTGCTCGCCGATGGCCTCCACCTCCATCCGCATCGCGGTCGCGGTGTCGTACCGCTGCTCGGGCAGGTGCGCCATGGCCCGCTCCACACACTCCACCAGCCCCGGTGGCAGATCGGGGCAGGCCTCGGCCAGCGGCACCACCGTGTGCTTGAAGATCTTGTTCAGGATCTCCCCCAGTCCCTTGCCGTCGAACGGCGGGTGGCCCGTCAGGGCGTGGTACATGATCGCGCCCACGCCGAAGACGTCGGCGCGCTGATCGATGTCGGAGCAGCCCCGGGCCACCTCGAGGCTCATGTAGCGCGGGCTGCCGAGGATCGACCCGGTGCTGGTGAGCCGACCCTCGTGGGACTGGGCCGCGTACTCCAGCACGTGCGCCACGCCGAAGTCGAGGATCTTGACCCGCCGCTTCCCCGACGGCAGGTGGGCCAGGAAGATGTTGGCCGGCTTCAGGTCGCGGTGCACGATGCCCACCTCGTGGGCCGCCTCCAGACCATCCAGCGCCTGCGACATCAGGGCCAGCAGGCCACGATGGCCCACGGTGCCGTGCTTCGCCAGATAGTCGGCGAAGCTCTCACCCTGCACCAGTTCCATCACGAGGTAGGGCCGGCCATCCTCCACCTGGCCGTGGTCCATCATCGCCACCACGTTCCCGTGGTGGATCGAGCTCGTGGCCTGCATCTCGCGCTCGAAGCGGCGCGTGGCCTGGACGCTCAGCGCCATCAGCTCCGAGATGACCTTGATCGCCACCTGATCGCTGCTCAGACGGTCCAGCGCGGCCCACACCTCGGCCATCGAGCCCCGCCCCAGCAGCCGGGTGAGCTTGTAGCGCTCACCCACGCGCATGCCCTCCTTGAGATGAACCGGTCGCCTGATCACGGTCACGTGCTTCCTGGTGCTGCTCGGTTATTCGGGTGCGATGTAGTCGGTCTTCACCGCGTGACGCAGCTTCGACGCCGCGCTCACGGCTCGCCGGTACAGCCGCCCCGGATCGCTATCGTAGATCATCGTGGCGTGGGCCGGCTTGTCGAACGTGCTGAGGATGTCGGTGCGCAGCTTGCCGCTCATGCCGCCGGTCTCCAGCACCGCCACCACCGTGGGCTGGTACATCGCGAACACCGTGCCGCCCAGCGTGCGGTGATCGCCCCCCGCGACGAACACCACGTCGGCCCGGTCGATGCCGTGGCGGTAGGCCGCGATCTCGCCCACGCCCTTGCCCTCACCGGTGAGCTGGATCGTGTCGAACATCGTGCGGGGCCGCCCCCGCCCCACGAGCTCGCCGGAGCTGGAGGCGTGGGTGATGCCCACCGTCTTCACGCCCTGCTTCTGCGCCGCCCGCGCCACCTGCGAGGTGAGGCCCTTGCGCACGGGCGCCACCAACAGCGGCGTACGACCGCCGGTGCGATCCGCCGCGATGTGGTCCACCAGCTGCATCACCTTGGCCCGGTCGCCCGAGCTCATCCCGCGGCTGGTGCCGAAGAAGGTGTAGACGTTGTGCCGCTCCAGGGTCGCTGGCGTGATCGCGCTGCGACCACGACCCACCACCGTCGGCTTCCGGCCCGCGAGAACACCGTCCAGCCGCTTCAGCACGCTGGTGCTCACCTGGCGCTGCTCCAGCCGGAGATGGGCCCGCTCAGCCTTCTGCATCAGCCGCTCCGGGTCGCGATCGCTGACGAACACACCGCGGCCCTTGCCGATGAGCGGCAGGATCTGCTTCTTGAACGCCGCGGTCACGCCCGTGGAGTCATCCAGCAGGGCGATGACCTTGCGCTCCTGCATCGCGAACAGGATCTCGCCCAGCGTACCCGAGCGCCCGCCGGTGAAGAGCAGGATGTCGGAGAACTTGATGTTCTGCTTCTCGCGCGCGATGAACCCCATGCCGGCGCCGGTGTTGGTCATCTGGATCACGTCCAGCGCCTCGGTGGGGGAGTGGAAGCGCTGGGTGTGGTCCTTGAGCGAGCCCGCGGGCGAGACGCCCACGGTGAAGCCGCCGACCCGCTTGGCGGCGCGCACGGTGCGCTGGGGCATACCAGGGCAAGCGCCGGTGAGCACCACATGGCCGCGGTTCGCGATGTATCGACCCAGCCGGTCCAGCCGCTGACCCAGCTCGGGGGCGATGGTGCTCTCTGGCGCGGCCGAGCCCATCACCCCCACCACCAGGCGGCCTCGGGGTCCACGGGGCAACAGGCGTACGGGATCGCTGCGCGTGATCAGGGGGCGACCCTGGCCCACCGCTGGAACCAGCAACAGCAGCAGCAGCAGGCCAGGCCCGAGCGGGTGTTGTCGTCGTTTCATGGCTGGGGCGACTACCTGCACACGGCATGCCGGCGTGTGCGTCGACCAAACAGCGTGATTCCAACGCCATGAGTTGACAGACAGGTGGCTAGCGTTGCATCCATTCGCCGACAACACTACGATTACTGGCGTGATCACCCGTCGTACACTGCTCCAGGTTGGCGGCTCGCTGGGCCTGTCCCTGGTCCCGGCAGTGGGCTGCGCCCGGGACAGGAAGGAGCCAAGCCCCACGGGGAGCGGTGACCGCGCGCGGGTGGTGATCGTGCGCTCGACCCAGGTGATGGGAAAGGACCACACCATCGACAGCGGCCGGCTGTGGGTCATGGTGGAGCACGGGCTGCGGCGCCTCACCGACCGGCCGGCGGCCGCCGCCCTCAACAGCTGGATCCGCGGGGTTGACACGGTGGGGCTCAAGGTCAATTGCCTGGCCGGGCGGCAGATGTCGACCCACCTCGAGCTGGTCCAGGCCCTGGTGGGCATCGCGGCCCGCGCCGGGCTGGCGCGCAAGCAGTTCGTGGTGTTCGATCGCAGCGATCTCGATCTGCGCCATGGGGGCTACCCCATCCGGCTCAGCGGCGCCGACTTCCGCTGCGTGGGTAACGATCGCGTGGGGTATGAACCCGACCTGCGCGTGATGCGCAGCGGTGCGTCGCGCTTCTCGCGGGTCGCCACCGAGACCGCGCAGGTGCTGATCAACCTGCCGGTGCTCAAGGATCACGGCATCGCCGGCGTGTCCGGGGCGCTGAAGAACAACTTCGGTCTGGTGCACAACCCGAACAAGTTTCACCTCAACGGCTGCGATCCCCACGTGGCGGAGGTCAACGCCCAGGAGTTCGTGCGGCGCAAGCAGCGGCTCGTGATCTGCGACGCCCTGCGAGTGCAGGTCGAGGGTGGACCGGCGTTTCACCCCGCGGGCGCCGTGGACCAGGGCGCGATCCTGCTGGCCACCGATCCGGTGGCGCTGGATGTGGTGGCCTGGGACCTCTTGGAGCGGCTGCGCAAGCAGCGCGGGCTGCCGAGCCTGGAGCGCGATCGGCGCAAGCCGGTGCATATCCTCGGCGCCGCCCGGGCCGGGCTCGGCGTGGCGGACCGCACGCGGATCCAGGTGATCGAGGTCAAGGTCTGATGGATCGTCGTCGGTTCCTGAGCCAGAGCTGCGGCTCGGCGCTGTGCGTGGGGCTGGGCGTGGGACTGGGCGTGGGACCGACAGCCCACGCCGGCAAGCTGCCCGGACACCCCGCGCGGTGGTACCGCAAGCTGCCGCTCCAGCGCGTGGAGTGCCAGCTGTGCCCCAAGAACTGCCGGGTCGACGACACGGAGCGCGGGTTCTGCGGCGCTCGGGAGAACCACGGCGGCGAGTACCGCTCGCTGGTCTACGGCCGGCCCTGCGCACTGAATGTCGATCCCATCGAGAAGAAGCCGCTGTTCCACATCATGCCCGGTGCCTGGACCTTCTCCATCGCCACCGCCGGCTGCAACATGGACTGCAAGGCGTGCCAGAACTGGCAGATCTCCCAGTCGCGGCCGGAGCAGGTGCGGTCCTACGACATGCCGCCGGCCAGGGTGGTGCAGCAGGCGCTGAGCGCCGGCTCGAAGATCATCTCCTACACCTATACCGAGCCGGTGGTGTTTCTGGAGTACGTGATCGACACCGCGCGCATCGCCCGCGGCAAGGGGATCAAGAACTGCATGATCTCCGGCGGCACGGTGGAGGTGAAGCCGCTGCTCGAGGCGTGCCAGGTGCTGGATGCGATCAAGATCGATCTCAAGTCGTTCTCGGAGCAGACCTACGTCACGATGAACAAGGGTCAGCTCAAGCACATCCTGCGCACGCTGGAGACGATCCGCAAGGCCGGCAAGTGGCTGGAGATCGTGTACCTCGTGATCCCCACCGTGAACGACTCCGCCGGCGAGGTGACCCGCATGTGCCGCTGGGTCAAACGCACCCTGGGCCTCGACGTGCCGGTGCACTTCACCCGGTTCCACCCCGACTACCAGCTCAAGCACCTGCCCCCCACGCCCTACTCCACGCTCAAGCGCTGCTTCGACATCGCACGGGCCGAGGGGCTGCACTACCCCTACGTGGGCAACCTCGTGGGCCAGGGCGGCGAGGACACGCGGTGTCCCAAGTGCGGCAAGGTGCTCATCGAGCGCCGCGGCTTCAACGTGCGGGGCAACGTGCTGCAGGGCGGCAAGTGCCCCGGCTGCGGGCTGCGCATCCCGGGCGTCTGGAGCTGAAGGGCATTCGATTGGGGTTGAGCGAGGGCGACGCCCCAGGCGCGAGTGGGGTTCACTTGAGCGATAGCGGAGGCCGGGCCCCACGGCGGTGAGGGTCCGCCGCGGCGCGAGTTCCGCAGCCGCTGGCCGAAAAATCAAAGTGATTTCTACTGCGACGTCGACGCACCTCCAACAGACGCCAGCGGCGAGGACTGTCCGAGCGCCAGGCGGAGCCCTCGCCGCCCCGCCCGGCCGGCGTTAACTGATCGGCATTGGTGCTAGCGCTCCCCTCGCAGCTGCGCCAGGGCCTGCTCCAGCACGTAGTCCGCCGACCGCTTGCCGGGGTTGCGCGCCTGGTAGCGCGCCCGCGCCTGGTCGCGGCTGATGTCGGGCTCGATCCCCACGTCGTGCGGGGTCTGGCCCTTGGGCAGGTGGTAGTGCGCGGTGGTGAGCTTGAGCCCCGACCCGTCGGGCAGCGGGATCACCTCCTGCATCGTGCCCTTGCCGTAGGTCCGGGTCCCGATCACCGTTGCCCGGCCGAAGTCGCGCAGCGCGCCGGTCACCAGCTCGCTGGCTGACGCCGAGTCCTGATTCACCAGCACCACCAGCGGCAGCGTCGGGTGTCGCACCTGCGACGGATCGGCCTCGTGCCGCTCCTCGAGGCCCCGGCCCCGGGTGGTGACGATGGTCCCGGGCGCGACGAAGTCGTTGACCAGCGCCACTGCCTCGGGCAGCTGGCCGCCGGGGTTGTTGCGCAGATCGAGCACCAGCCCCCGCAGGCTGTTGCCGTTCTTGCGCTTGAGCCCGAGCATGGCCTTGCGCACCTTCTTCGCCGCACCGCCGTCGAATGTGGCCAGCCGGACGTAGGCGATGCCGTCCTTCGTCAGGCGCATGCGCACGGGGTTGATCTGCACCGCGGCGCGGGTGATGGGGATCGCCAGCGTCTCGCCGCCCCGGGTCACGGACAGCTCGACCCTGGTGCCAGCCTTGCCCTTGATCAGCGATGCCGCCTCCTCGAAGCTCGCCACGGGCTTGCCGTCCACCGCCAGCAGGTGATCGCCCTTGCGCAGGCCAGCGAGCTGCGCCGGGCTTCCGCGCCGCGCACGATCCACCACCAGCTTGCCGTCGGTGCGGAACATGGCGCCGATGCCCACCAGGTGGCCGCTCATCTCGGTGACGTGCTGCTGGAACTCGCCCGGCGTGAAGTAGTAGCTGTGCCGGTCCAGCGAGTCGGTGAGGCCCTTCATCGCCGCCCGCCACAGCGTCACACGGTCCACCGGCTTGACGTGCAGCTCCTCGATCAGCGAGACCATCGTGGCGAAGGTGTAGGCCTCGCGGCTCTTGAACACCTCGGGCGTCCGCGGCGTCGGGGGTTTCGGCCGTTCCATGACGTACTGGTCCACCAGCGTCTTGTCCCCCTGCGCCGTGTACTTGCGCACCACGCTGAAGCGCCCCACCGTCCGCTGCCGCTCGCTGACCTTCGGCTGGCCCGGCATCGTCCACTGCCAGTGCGAGAGCTTGACGATGGGGTCGAAGCGCCTGGGGCTCTGCTCCATCAGGGTCCGGGGTTGGGCCAGCGGAACGAGACGGATCTGGGCCTGGGCCACGAGACTGATGAGACAACCGCACAGGATGACGAGGAAGGTCCGGGTTCGCATGGAGGGACCTGATGCAAGCGCGAGGCCAGCCTTCGCCCCACCTGGGACCTGTATTTCCAGACAGTTTCTCCGATTCACCCCCTTGCCTGGCCGCACATGGCGACTCCATCAGTGCCCTGGGATCTTTTTCGCTCGATCCCGCCGCCGGCCCAGATCGATAATGCTCGGACTCAATCCACAGACGACAGGAGAGATATCAGATGCCGCGCTACGAACTGGTCGAGGGCTCATCAAGCAAGTTCTGGGACATCAAGCTCGACGGAGCATCGTTCACCACGACCTACGGCCGCATCGGCACAAATGGGACCGTCACGCTGAAGGAGTGGGACAGCGAGGAGCAGGCGAAGAAGGAGTACGACAAGCTCGTCGCGGCCAAGGTCAAGAAGGGCTACAAGTAGCAGCACCCATCACCAAATGGACGCTCCAATCCATCCCGCCGATCCACGGCCACGGGTGAGGTCTGCGCACGCCCACGGGCGTGCTCCGCTCCACGCTAAGGACCGGCTCCCCGAGGTTGCGCACGCCCACGGGCGTGCTCCGCTCCACGCTAAGGACCGGCTCCCCGAGGTTGCGCACGCCCACGGGCGTGCTCCGCTCCACGCTAAGGACCGGCTCCCCGAGGTTGCGCACGCCCACGGGCGTGCTCCGCTCCACGCTAAGGACCGGCTCCCCGAGGTTGCGCACGCCCACGGGCGTGCTCCGCTCCACGCTAAGGACCGGCTCCCCGAGGTTGCGCACGCCCACGGGCGTGCTCCGCTCCACGCTAAGGACCGGCTCCCCGAGGTTGCGCACGCCCACGGGCGTGCTCCGCTCCACGCTAAGGACCGGCTCCCCGAGGTTGCGCACGCCCACGGGCGTGCTCCGCTCCACGCTAAGGACCGGCTCCCCGAGGTTGCGCACGCCCACGGGCGTGCTCCGCTCCACGCTAAGGACCGGCTCCCCGAGGTTGCGCACGCCCACGGGCGTGCTCCGCTCCACGCTAAGGACCGGCTCCCCGAGGTTGCGCACGCCCACGGGCGTGCTCCGCTCCACGCTAAGGACTGGCTCCGCATGAACATCGTCAAGTCGATCAAGCTGTTCTTCCAGGAGGGAACCTCGGACAAGGTGTACCACGCCACCATCGTCGAGGAGCAGGGGCTGTACACCGTCACGGTGGAGTGGGGCCGCCGGGGATCGACGCTAAACCGCGGCGCCAAGGCGGTGAAGGTCTCGCTGGCCCAGGCCGAGAAGGCGTATGACAGGCTGGTGCGGCAGAAGACGACCAAGGGCTACGAGGAGATCACCGATAGCGTGGCGCCGGCGGCGGTGGCCCCGCCCGCGGGCCAGGGGTCGGCGAGCAAGGCGGGGCGGACCGGGCGGCCACGGCTCGCGCAGCAGGCCCAGCTGCTCAACACCGTGGAGCCGGAGGCGCTGCAGCGGCTGCTGGCGGATCCGCACGTGGTGGCACAGCAGAAGTTCGACGGCATGCGGGTCTTGACCCACCTCAACCCCGAACCCGTGGCGACCAACCGCTCGGGGCAGATCATCAGCCTGCACCCGACGGTGGCCGCGGCGGTCCAGGCCGTGGCGCCCCAGGGGGGGCTGGTGCTCGACGGGGAGCTGGTCACCGCCGAGGGCCAGACGATCTACTGGCTGTTCGATCTGCTGGAGGACGGCGAGGACCTGCGGGCCCTGCCCTACACCGAGCGCCACGCCATGCTCCAGCAGCTGGAGCTCGAGGACCCGCTGCGGCTGGTCCCCACGGCGACCACCACGGCGCAGAAGCAGGCCCTGCTACAGCGGCTGGAGCAGGAGCACGCCGAGGGCATCGTGTTCAAGCGCGACGACGCCGCCTACAGCCCCGGGAGGCCGGCCTCCGGGGGACCCCAGCTGAAGTACAAGTTCGTCAAGAGCGCCGACGTGTTCATCACCCGCAACGCGGGCAACGCGTACCAGATGGCGGTGTACGACGGGGACCGCCTCCACCCCTGCGGCAAGGTCTTCGCCGGGACAACCAACGAGACGCGCCGCGAGCTGGACGATCGGCTGGCCCAGGGCGAGACGCCGGTAGCCGAGGTGCGCTATCTGTACGCCACGGCCGACGACATCCTGTACCAGCCTGTGTTCGCCCAGCTGCGCGACGACAAGGAGCCTGGCGACTGCACTCTCGACCAGCTGGTGCGCACCAGCCGCGCGGCGGTGGAACACGCGGCGCCCGCACCAGAAACGAAGAACAAGGCCAGGAAGAAGGTCACGAAGAAGGTCACGAAGTAGTAGACCGTCCGTGACGAGGAGCTACCGCATCCCCACCGTGGCTCCCACTCCGAGACACAGCCCGGCGCAGGCCAGGCCGGTTCCGATCAACCCCAGCACGGGCAACACGACGCAGGCCAGCACGGCCCCCAGGGCGGCGCCGCCGAGGTCCCAGGCGTAGGCCGACGCGGCGCCGGATCGATGGCCGTGCAGCGCGGCGCTGGCCGCGGGGTATGTCATCCCCACCGAGACGCCAAGGCCCAGCATCTGAACCAGCAGCCAGAGCAGCGCGCCGTCGGGATGCCCCGGCGCCCGGGACATGACCAGCATCGAAGACAGCGCCATCAACCCCACCGCGCTGACGCCGAGCTGCAGGGCTCGTGGTGTGCGGTGCACCAGCCAGCGGCCGGCGGGTGCACCCAGCGCCAGGCCGACCATGAACGCCGTGAGCAGCGCCGCCAGCTCGCGGTACACCACGCCCCGCGCCTCCTGGGCCGCCAGGATCAGCGCCAGCTCCAGCGCCAGCCCGCACAGGCCCGCGCTGCTCATGGCCAGACCGACGGCAATGCGGCGTTGGCGACGGCGCACGAGACCCCACGCCATGGCCAGCGCGAAGGCCCCCGCGGCCACCAGGTACCACCGCGGCTGCAGCCAGTCCGCGGCGACCACCAGCAGGCGCGCGGCTGATGGGGTGGTCAGCGCGAGCCAGGTCATGACCTCCCGGAAGTAGAGCGTTGGATGCAGGTCGGTGTTGGCCACCGGCCGCACCTCGCCCAGCCGCTGCAGGTACAGCTGGCGCTTGAACGGCAGCGTCCGCTCCATCAGCTCCGCCTCGGCGAAGGACCGCGTGGGGAGCCGTCGCCGGTGCAGGCGCTGGACGAGGGTCGTGAACCGCGTGTCCAGCGCGGCGCCGCGGGCGGCCAGCATCAGCGTGCTCGCGGCGGGCAGCACCGTGACGTTGCCGAAGACCTGCTTCAGCGCCGCGTGGACACTGGCGTGCACCAGCGCCATTTGGGGTCCGAGGTAGCCCTCGGTCCCCTGGAGCCGGAGCCGCAGCAGGCCGCCGGGGCGCAGCGCTCGCCGAGCCTGACGGAAGAACTCGACGGTGTAGTACCGATTGAGCAGCGCCGAACTCGGCCCCGGCATCCCCACCAGGATCACGTCATAGGCCCCCCCCCGGAGGGGCCCGGGAACAGGCCCCCTGGGGACAGACCCGCCAGACGCGCGCACCACCTGGCGCCCGTCGGCCAGCAGCAACCGCACGCGGGGGTCGTCGAGCCCCCGGGCCATGCGCCATCTGCGGGCCAGCATCATCAACTGCGGATCGAGCTCGACGTAGTCCACCCGCTGCACCGCCGCATGACCCAGCACCTGCGGCAGGCCACCGCCCAGCCCGCCGCCGATCATCAGCACCCGCCGGGGGTCGGGATGCAGCAGCAACGAAAGGTTCACGTCGCTCTCCGCCTGTCGCCGGTCCTGGCTGGTGCAGACCAGCACCCCGTTGGCCCACAGCGAGCGCTGATCCCCGCGGCGCACCACCCGCAGCTGTGCGTGGGGCGAGCTCACCTGCTGCAGCAGCTGGAACCCGTCCAGCCGCAGCGAGACCGTCAGCGGCGAGCCCGGCACCAACCCCGCCAGCCCCAGCAGACCGACGACGACCGCGCCCAGGGTCCGGACCGACCGTACAGCGTGGGAGCGCCACGTCACCAGCGCCGCCAGCCAGCAGCACGCCGCCGCCGCCAGGGCCGCGACCTGTAGCGATGTGCGGCTGAGCCACAGGTGAAACAGCACGCCGGCCACGATGGTCCCCAGGCTCTCCAGCACCAGGACTCGCTCCGCCAGGCGCGCGGGGTCGTGCTGCCCGGACTCGCCCTGGCCCTGGACCGCCACCAGGCCGAAGGCCAGGCCCAGCGACACGCAGCAGGGCAGCAGGCACAGCAGCGCTGCCAGCAGCGCCCGGACGGGACTCACCACCTGTCCCAGCATGGAGAACGCAGGCAGCGTGTACTGCAGCGCAAGGCTGGCCCACAGCCCCAGCGGGAGCAACGCCAGCACCGTCGCCAGCAGCGGCGTACTGAAGCGCCAGCGGGCCGGGAGCCGTGGCACCAGCGCGGTGGCCAGGCCAGTGAGCGCGAGCCAGCTGGCCAGCACCAGCCCCAGGATCAGCTCGTTTCCGTGAAGCGCGGACAGAATGGCGCGGGCCGAGGCCACCTGCCAGATCAGCGAGCAGGCGCCGACGGCCAGCAGGGCCGAGCGCATCACGACCCGGGGCCGCGCTGGGCTACTTTCGGACACAGAGCTGGAGCACGGCGGCGACCAGCTTCTCGATCCCCGCCGCGGCCTCCTTGATCGAGCCGGCCAGCATGTAGGCCGGGGTGCTCACCACCCGGGTGTTCGCGTCGAGCACGATCTCGTCCACGGCACAGACCCGATGCGTCGCGCCGAAGCTCTCGATGTGGCCCGCCGTGGCCTCGTCGTTGCCGATGGTGACCGTGACGTTGAACCCGTTGTCCGCCAGGATCTTGGCCGTCATCACCGGCGCGATGCACATCGTACCGATGGGCCTGGCCGCCCGCACCATCTCCAGCGTGACGCGCTCCACCTCGGGGTGGATCGTGAGCTCGGGACCGTCGAAGGCGTAGCTGCACAGGTTCTTGGCCGCGCCGAAGCCTCCGGGAAAGATCACCGCATCGATGGTGGCGCAGTCGAGGCGAGCCAGATCGATCACGGCGCCGCGGGCGATACGGGCCGATTCCACCGCCACGTTGCGGGTCTCGCCCGGCGCCTCGTCGCCCGTGAGGTGGTTCACCACGTGGGCCTGGTCCATGTCGGGGGCGGCGACCACCACCTCGGCCCCGGCCCGGTCCAGCGCGAGCAGTGTGATCACCGACTCGTGGATCTCGGCTCCGTCATGCACACCACATCCAGACAGAACGACGGCTATCCTTGGCATCACTCTCTCCCGGGTTGTGGGGGATACGATACGCCGCGTTGGCCGCCGTCATCAAGCCGCGCAAGGGGAGCCCCGCTACTAGCGGGCGACGAGGTTCAACACCACGATGGTCACCACCACGGCAAGGATCACCACCCCGCCCACCACCAGAACCGGCTTCCAGTTGATCTTCCGCTTGACCCGCTCCACCTCCCGCAGCGCGACACCATGGCCCGCCGCCGACCGCCGGGGCATCCTGGAGATGGGCGCGAGCAGCTCCGCCGTGGCGTCGACAACGGCATCCATCGGCCGCACGGGCTGCGGCCGCGCGAGCCCCTTCTGGACCTCCTCGATGGGCGACTGCGGAATCGCGACCATGATGCCCGAGTCATGCAGGCTGAGCGGGGCAACCTCCGGCTCGTCCTCCAGCACGCGGGCCGTGGTGGGCTCGTCCGCGTCATCGTCGTCGTCCTCCACTGGCGGCCCCGCGCCTGGCTCGATCACCTCGCTGATCGCCCGATCCAGCGCGCGGACACGCTGGGAGGAGGAGGTGTCCGGCAGCACCATGGGAGGGGTCGGGATCAGCGGCCCCGGAGGCAGACCGGACGCGGGAGGCGGCGGCAACGGCGGCAAGCTCGAGGCCGGAGGCGTCGACGGCAACGGCGCCAGGCTCGAGGCCGGAGGCGCCGACGGCAACGGCGGCAGCACGGGCGGCAGCGGAGGCAGGCTCGAGGCCGGGTGCGCCGACGGCAACGGCGGCAAGCTCGAGGCCGGGTGCGCCGACGGCAACGGCGGCAGGCTCGAGGCCGGAGGCGCCGATGGCAACGGCGGAAGCACGGGCGGCAGCGGAGGCAGGCTCGATCGGGGCTGGATCGGGGCCGCCTCGGGCTGCGTCGGCACGCGCGACATCGGGTCGTCGTGCTGCTGGGTGGGCAACATGTCCTCGTTGCCCCAGGGCATGGTGGGCGGATCGCCGGTGGAGACAAACGCACCAGTCCCCGCCGGATCGCTCTGGAATGGATAGAGGTGCTCCTCCTGCCCCGTCACAGTGGGAAGATCTCGATAGTCCGCCTCCATCGGGAACGCCGGATCGTCGGGGCCCAGCGGCTCCTCGAAGTAGTCCATGTCGATCGGGGGCCCGGGGATGCGGCGCGGCAGATCGGGCGAGGTCATGGCTCCCGACGGATCATCCCACGGCAGATGGTCCATCTGCTCCGTCTCCCCGTCGAGGTTCAACGCGTCGTAGGACTCGGTCTTGTGCTCCTCGGGATCGTAGGCCTCGGTCTCGATGGGGATGAACTGGACGTCGGGGTCAGCGCCCAGGGACAACCGAGCGCTCTGCCGGGTCCCCTCGTCGTCGGCCGCATCCTGCCAGTCTGGCAGCGGCGGCAGGTCGGTCTGAACCGCGTCGGCGTTGGGGATGGTGGAGAAGGTCGGGTGCGTCTGCCCGGGCGCCGGAATGGGCGGCGGTGGCGGAATGGGCGGCGCGGTCTTCTTCAGCTGGATCCGCGCGAGCTTCGCCGACAGCTCTTCGGAGCGTGGCCGCGGCGGGTGGACGCTGGTGGGCTCGATGCTGCCGTCGAACACCGGCAGCGCCTGGCCGCACCGCGGGCAGATCGCCGCCCGGGCGTTCGCGGGAACCGCGAACTCATGGGAACAGGCCGAGCATGTGATCTGCCCCTTCTGCATGATCCACAACCGCATCCACCGCCGGACAGCCCCGGCCAACTGTGCGTTTTTCTGAGACGCAAGCTTATCACAGCCGCATGGACCTCACGAAATTCACGACTGGTTTCCCGGTGGCTGGGGCGTACCAGATCGGGTAGGCTCCGACGACAGACCCAAGGAACGCCACCATGGATATCGGGATCCCACGGGAAGTTCACGACCTGGATCAGCGGGTTGGCCTGGGCACCAACACCGTGAAGCAGCTGACCGAGCATGGCCACGCGGTCTACGTCCAGACCGGCGCGGGAGACGGAGCGGGCTTCAACGACGAGGCCTTCATCGAGGCCGGCGCCACCATCGTCTACTCCGCCGAGGAGGTGTACAAGCGCAGCCGCATGGTGTGCCGGGTCACCACGCCGACGCTGGAGGAGATCGACGAGATGGAGCCGGATCAGATCGTCTGCGGCTTCGCCCATTTGGCGGCGGCCTCGCCCCAGCGGCTGGACGCGCTGCTCGCCCGCGGCGCCACCGTCGTGGCCTACGAGATGCTGCAGGATGGGCGCAGATCCCGGCCGATCCTGCGCCCGATGAGCGAGATCGCCGGCAAGCTGGTGCCGCAGATCGCCGCCTCCCTGCTGCAGAGCCCCGAGGGCCGTGGCCTGCTGCTCTCCGGCATCCCGGGCCTGCCCCCCGCCGAGGTCACAATCCTCGGCGCCGGCGAGGTGGGCTTCAACGCCGCCCGGGCCTTCGCCGGGCTGGGGGCCCAGGTCACGGTGCTCGACGAGGCCTCGCGCCTGGCCGACTTCGACCGCGCCTTCGACGTCCCCGGGCGGATCCGCACGATGTACGCCTTCCCCGATCAGATCACCAAGGCCATCGCCTTCTCCAACGTGTTCGTCGGCGCGATCCTGATCCCCGGCGAGCGGGCCCCGCACCTGGTCACCGAGCAGATGGTGCGCAGCATGCCGCCCGGCGCGGTGATCATCGACGTCAGCATCGACCAGGGTGGCTGCGTCGAGACGTCCCACCCCACCACGCTGCGGGACCCGACCTTCGTCACCGGCGACGTGATCCACTACTGCGTTCCCAACTTCACCGCGCTCGTGGCGCGCACCGCTTCCCGCGCCCTGAGCAACGTGGTCCGGCCCCACATCATCGCGCTGGCCGACGATCCGGCGCTGCTGTCCAGCCCCCCGATCCGTTCGGCCGTCGCCGTGCACCGGGGCCAGGTCGTGAGCCAGCAGGTGGCAACGGCGCATCACATGCAGCTGGCCGACTTCTGACACAGGATCCGTCTATGAGCTGGCTCGACGCGTACAAGTCAAAGATCGTGGACGCCCGCACCGCGCTGGAGCGCACCATCGCCTCCGGTGACCGGGTGATCCTCAACGCCAACTGCGGGGAGCCCCAGACCCTGGCCCAGGCCCTGACCCGCATGGCCCCCGACCTGCGGGACGTGGAGGTGGTGCAGCTGCTGGCGCTGTCCAAGGCGGACTACGTCAAGCACGAGCTGCAGGGTCACCTCAGGCTCAACGCCCTGTTCATCGGGCCCGGCGTGCGGAGCGCGGTGAACGAGGGCAACGCCGACTACACCCCGATCTTCCTCTCCGAGATCCCACGGCTGTTCATGAGCGGGCGCCTGCCCATCGACGTGGTGCTGGTCCAGGTCTCGCTGCCCGACGAGCACGGCTTCTGCAGCTTCGGCGTGTCGGTGGACATCATCAAGTCCGCGGCGGAGAGCGCGAAGATCGTGGTGGCCGAGGTCAACCCGAAGATGCCGCGCACCCTGGGCGACGCCTTCATCCACGTCAGCAAGCTGAGCTACGTCGTGGAGTCCGACCGGCCGGTGCTGGAGCTGCCGCGCCCGACCTTCACCGACGTGCATCGCCGCATCGGAATGCACATCGCCGAGCTGATCGCGGACGGCGACACGCTCCAGCTGGGCATCGGCGCGATCCCCGACGCGGTGCTGAGCCAGCTCACCGACAAACGGCACCTGGGGATCCACACCGAGATGTTCTCCGACGGGGTAATGGATCTGTTCGAGGCCGGCGTGATCACCGGCGAGAAGAAGTCGCTGCACCCGGGCAAGATCGTGTCGTCGTTCATCATGGGCAGCCGGGCGCTGTACGACTTCGTCAACAACAACCCGGTGATCGAGATGCACCCCACGCAGTACACCAACGACCCGTTCGTCATCGCCTCCAACGACAACATGGTCTCGATCAACTCCGCGATCAGCATCGACCTCACGGGCCAGATCAACTCCGACAGCATGGGCACCCGCTTCTACTCCGGCATCGGGGGGCAGGTGGACTTCGTGCGCGGGGCCTCGCGCTCCAAGAACGGCCGCGCGTTCCTGGCCTTCCCCTCCACGGCGAAAGACGGCGAGGTCTCGCGTATCGTGCCCACCCTGGCCCCGGGCGCCGGGGTCGTGACCTCCCGCGGGGACGTGCACTACGTGGTGACGGAGTACGGCGCGGTGGACCTGCACGGCAAGTCGATCCGCGAACGGGCACACGCGCTGATCAACATCGCCCACCCCAGGTTCCGCGACGACCTGGAGCGCTTCGCCTGCGAGAACCACTACATCCGGGCGCGGAGCTGATACGAACCGCTACAGGTCGACACCCAGGTTGAGCCCGCCCCACACCACCAGACCGTCGGAGAAGCTCTGGTCCACGACGTCGGTCCAGGCCAGGTTCACGGAGGGCTTGAAGTACAGCGGCTTCAGCCTGGCGATGGCGATGGGCAGCGTCACGCCCAGTAGCAGGTCGTGGACGTTGCCCATGCCGTTGTTATCCTCGTTGAAGGCCTTGAAGCCGTAGCCCAGGGACAGATCCACCGCGGCCCACTCGGTCAGGGTGAAGCTCCTGGCCACGGAGGGGTTGAGATAGAAGTAGCTGATGCCCCGGATCGCGTCCTGGTCCTGGAGCCCCAGCAGGTAGGCCAGCTTCAGGCTCACGGTCACCACGGTGGCGTAGCTCGCGGCGACGAAGGGCTCGAGGAAGCTGGGCACGCTGGCCCCGACCACGTCCTTGTCGGCCGCGGGGTAGAAGTAGTAGGTCAGACCGCCGGACAGGCCCAGCGCGTCGGTGATCGCGTGCTCGTAGGTCACCAACAGATCCTGCTCGACGCCCAGACCCCCGTCGATGTTGTCCGAGATGTTGTCCCCGGAGATCTGGAACGCGCCCCAGTACCCCACGGACAGCCCGGTCTCGAACACGCTCCAGGTGATCCCCGGCGAAAGGAGCATGTTCTGGTTCATCTGCCCGTCCTGCTGGAACACGTTGGCCCCGCGAAAGACGTAGGCGCTGGCGAAGCCCAGGTCCAGGTTCAGGCCCCACGCCTTCGGAGCCTCCGCCGGCACCGGTGCGGAGCTGGGGCCGCTGCCCTGGGCCTGGACCGAGCGAGCGCCCAGAAGAAGCACCACGGCAAAGAGAGCGATCCTGCGCATCATTGGCCTCTCACCTTGGGTCATGGGTCTAGTAGACGTAGGCCGCCTCACCGTGCAGCTGGCGGTCCAGATCGTCTTCCTGCTGCTCGGTCACGCGAACCACGGTCACCTTGTTGATCAGCCATAACATGATCCAGGTGAAGATGAACGCGCAGATCGCGACGCCCAGCGGCTGCCGCCCTTGGCACGCACTATGCGAGCGTCGGCGACATGCGACGTGCAACTGCCCTGCTCGTGCTCTCCACCGCCGTGTCCGCTTGCGCCACGCGCAGCGCCCCACGTGACGCGACCATCGACCTCACGGACGCGCTGGATGGAGCGACGACGGATTGCAGAGCGACGATTCCCCGGGCCCCGTTGAATCATCGGGCGGCCCGCCCGACGTGCCCGCAAGTACGGGCCCCCAAGACTCCACGCATGTGAGCGCGTGCCCTGATGGAGGCACGTCGCCAATGCTCATCTGCGACTGCACCATGGACCCAACAGAAGGACACACCGTGACCCCATCGCTGACCACGCGATGTTGCACACTCGGGACCGCGCTGGCCCTCACTGCCGCCCTCGGCGCGGCCTGCGGCGAGCCGCGCCAGGAGGACCCGCCGGACGGGATCGACGCGATCCAGCAGGCGCTCTCCTCCATCGACTGCACCGAGTCCAGCGACACGGGCTACGTCAAGGGCAGCCCCTTCAGCATCAGCGTGGTCACCGTGGACGGCAAGAAGGCCGAGGTGAAGACCGCCAACGCCTACTACGTCATGGCCCAGGCCGCGTCCAAGGCCGGCATCAACCTCAAGGTCGTCAGCGGCTTCCGCACCATGGCGGAGCAGACCTACCTCTACAACTGCTACATCAACTGCAACTGCAACAACTGCAACCTGGCGGCCAAGCCGGGCTACAGCAACCATCAGAGCGGCCACGCGATGGACCTCAACACCTCGGCGTCGGGGGTGCTGTCCTGGCTCAAGGCGCACGGCGGGACGTACGGCTTCTCCAAGACCGTACCCAGCGAGGACTGGCACTGGGAGTGGTGGGGTGGCGGACCCGGCGGCGGACCGTGCGGCAAGCCGACCTACCCGCAGATGACGATCAAGGTCGCCGTCAGCAGCATCACGGGCCAGGAGCGCGATCTGTGCATCGCCGGCGACAGCAGCAAGATCAACCCGACGAGCACCGCCCTGCGCATGGAGAGCCTTTCGTGGTCTCAGGTTGTACGAGGCGCGGGGGGTCGGAGGCTTCCGGAGGAGCGGGGACGCTGCCGGTCGCGCTGCTACGGGTTGCCCATCAGCGTGTTGGCGTGGCGCAGCAGCCGGCGGTTCTCGCGGGACTGCTGGATCTTGGTCGCTGTGGACTTCTTCGACGCCTGGATCGACTTCCCCAGGTACTGCTGATCGGTGCGCAGCGTATCGCTGTAGGCCTTGAGCGTCGGCGCACGCAGCATGCTGCCATACTGCTGGCGCAGGCTCGTCGAGCCCAGGAGGTGGCGCACGACGGCCTGCTCGGCCTTGCGGTGCTCCACGTTGCGTGCCTGCCCGATGATCTGGGGACCGCCGGCGACCCCGTACACGGCGCCCGTGGCGAAGATGGTGCCCATTACCGGATCACCGTTGACGAACTGCGCCGCGGCGGTGATGGCGTTGGTCGCGCCGAGCAGCAACACGCCAGCGTTGACGAACTGCGCCGCGGCGGTGATGGCGTTGGTCGCGCCGAGCAGCAACACGCCAGCGCCGAAGACCTTCAGCCCGCGGTTCTCCTTGCGCGCGGCCTTGATCGTGGTGCGATAGATGCTGTCCAGCTCGGGGCTGCTCCTGCGCAGAGCCTTGACGTCCTGGCGCACGACCTTGCGCTGCTGGTAGGCCTGGCGGAACGACTGGACCTTGGCCACCATGCTCTTGATCGGATGAAAGCCCGTCGGGGGTGTTTAGCAACGAGCGGACCAACCGACCCGTGGCGGGCACTCCAATGATCCAAACCATCTACGAGACAATGGCTGGCCCGACGCTGGCTGGTGGACCTTTCGCCACCATCGCCAGTAGTCACCGGTGATCTCTTTCATGGGGGTTCCGACCTGCGCGGTCAGCGCAGCGCGTCGGCGATGCCTCCGGCCGGAGGCGGACCGAGCAGCTGCTGCTCGGTCATCTGGTTGAACTGGTCGGCAGCCTGGACGAAGACCCCCACCACGTCCACAGCGCCGCCAAGGGCCCCGTGCAGGATCTTGGCCTTCATGTTGCGGCCGTCCTTGGAGCGCCGGATCCCCATCTCGTGGAACAGCGCCCGGCCCGGGGCCACCTCGGCGTTGGGCAGCCACTCCATGCAGTTGCCCCGCCGGAACTGGGCATCCTGCGGGTTGGCCCGCGCCGCCAGCCACTGGGTCAGGTGCTGCACCTTCGGACCGGGGAGGTTGACCGGGATGACGTAGCCGCCGACGTTGTGTGACATATATATCGTGCGACAGTCACTGAGGCCGGCCACGCTGCCGTTGTAGTTGCGGGCCCAGAGGTAGCAGTCGGCGGCCTGCTCGTTGACCATCGGCTTGAGGCCCATCACCAGGTGGTTGTTGCCGTTGTTGAAGTTCAGACGACAGTACCCCTTGCCGTCGTTGAAGCGCTCGACGAACGAGGCATAGCTCTGCGGAGTCACGGGAACGAACAGCCGCGTGACCCGGCGAGCGT